>OLRM01000219.1_pt1 | contig 62580 bp, 68 predicted proteins | sample 1643211 | NCBI WGS metagenome assembly OLRM01 (sample SAMEA3136690, study PRJEB25190) | human gut metagenome | biome: human gut; feature: human-associated habitat; material: faeces | place: Austria | collected 2013
AATATCCTGAATAATCATTTTTGCAAATTCCCTTGGAGATTTATTAACAGTCTTAAGATAGCTCGTTGCATCAATAAAAACCTCATCAATTGAATAAACATGAATATCTTCAGCAGAGACATATTTTAAATATACTTCATAGATTTTTTTACTGTAATCAATATAAAATGCCATCCTTGGAGGGGCAATAATGAATCCCAGTTCAAGACTTGTGTCATTTTTTAACTCTGAATCAATATGTGATTTTCCTCTAAACTCCCTATACCTGTTATCTTTTTTTTTCTATTGATTTCTTTGACCTTTTGAACTACTTCAAAGAGCCTTGCTCTACCGCCGATACCATACTGTTTAAGAGAAGGAGAAACAGCCAAACAGATCGTCTTTTCTGTTTTAGATGAATCAGCAACCACCAGATTGGTATTCAATGGATCTAATTCTCTTTCTACACATTCTACAGAAGCATAAAAAGATTTTAAATCTATAGCCATATATATCCTGTTTCCTGCACTCATCATTCTCACCTCAACTGCCTTTAATTTAATTATTAACACATCATTAGTAATTAAACTGATTCTAAACCGATTATAAAATTTAAAAGTGCGTAATTCAACGAACTACACACTCAAACATTAATTATTTACTTTTAACTGGCAAATTAAGGTTTTCATATTTAATCAATACAACTGCTATGCGGAGTATATCCTGCATCTACTGCTTCATTTTCACTGCCAAAATATGTACGATTTTCCTCCTTAGGAAGAGAACCACAGTCATTATCGTGATATACTTTGGTATTTTTATTCCCTATTACTGCTTCAGAATTATGAGTCTCCTTATCTTTAACTACCCCGTCTACAATCTGTCCGCTTCCGCTGCTTGTTCCATCCTGGTAATTGATCGTAATATCAGGCTGAACATTATAGACAAATACATTAAATTCTACACCTTTTCCACTGTCTTCAACTGAATAAGCTTCTATTTTAACCCCTCTAGCAACCATTTCTGTATCTTTGAAAATAGGTGTAACTCTATATAAAACATGATTATTCGTTTCTTTAACATATTCAGCTACTTCATTTTCAAACGGAAGCATACCCACTACATTAAAATATCTTGTTCCCGTAATCAGGTTTTTTTCATTAGCATTTTCACCTGCCAGTTGAAATCCAATCAAATGTGATCTATTGTATAAATATTTTCCATCAACGGAATCATATTTAGCAAGCTGCCATCCAGATGGTTTTATCATTCCAATTGAGCCTCTCTTTTCAGTCGGCATTAATTCCTTACATATATTTGCATATGCAACACCGCAGCGACCTAATTCGTCTAAATCAGTATACAGTTCAAAAGCATCTGTTCGTTTTTTATCTTCATCACTGAATTCTGCTTTATTTCCATTAATTTCCACATAAATTTTATCTGTGTAATCTGGTATATTTTCAGTTATTAACTGTGTCTTATCATTAGTATTATTAGTACCTGCAGGCTCAGATTCAGCTGTTGAACAGCCAAATAGTGTTACAACCAGTATTAGATTAATAATTATTAGTATTACTTTTTTCACTAGAAATGTACCCTCCATTTTTACAATAAAATCAGCCATTTTGGCTTAGTCATTATCATTTAAATACCAAGTTCTTTTTTTATTCCATCCTGGAGTATTTTAGAAAAATTAAGTTTCTTTTTCATTCCAGCTTCATTAAGCCATGAGGGAATTGTCACAGTTTTCTTTACACTTTTACTGGACGATTCCTTCACAACTTTTTCTGTATCAATTTTGATTAATGCTATACACTGATTCTCTTCAAGGTTTATATTCTTTATTTCTGAAGGCTTTGGTGCTCCCTCAAATAAATCTTCTATATAATCTTCTAAAACCAGTTCAGCAGCTTCAGTAGCATAACGGTATGCATCTTGGGTATTATCAGCACAACTTATTGCACTTGGCAGATCAGGAAAAGTAATATTAATTGCACCTTCTTCATCAAACTCAAATACTGCAGGATAAATAATTTCTTTTATCATTAAAACTCCTCCTTATCTATTTTATGGTGTCATAGGCATAACAATACCTCCCACCAGTTATATTCTAACACGTATTTATACGTGTAATCAATTATATTGTTAAGTATTTCCATATTATTATACCTCCAGATTTGATAATAGCTTATACTTTTCACCGTTTTTAGGATTTATATATATTCTATCTGAAGAAGCATTACATGTCTGCGAATACTTAGATACAAGGATGCCTATATCATCGTATCCCGCCATATTGATTTTATCCAGGATAATTTTAAACTGGCCGTCTGTCTGCGCTACAAAAAGTACCCTCTGAGCCATAGCCGATATATCAAAATGTTTTATATATGTTCCTTCAGCAATTGCATTTTCATAAGATCTGATTTTTGATTTAAATCTTTTTAGGCTTGCATATGACCTTTCGATTTCTATAAAAACAACTATATATCTTTCCTTCGGAGACATCAGATACTCTGCTTTTGGTCTAAACAAAATAACAGCATCCGGCATATTTCCAGTTCCCTTTATAAATCCTTCTTTTTCATTATAAATTTCTGCAACTTCAAACTTGCTTTCGCTGTTCTTGAATTCATAATCCAGAGAATCACATACCATAGCAACCTGACACTGGTGATACATGCGGTAACTGCTGGCATTTTTCAATGCCTTTAAATTAGTTTCAACTTCAGCACCTAAATCTTTCATGATTTCGACCCCTTTAGCACCCAAAGAAACTATTTTGTACCCCTTCATTTTTTTTACGGTATATTCAGGCGGTATAAATGTTTCTATTATACTAAGATATCTATATTTAGCAAGTTGTGTGATTCTTTCATTTACTGTTCTTTTTTTACAGTCTGTCTTATAAAATTTATATATGTAAATCATATCTACAAAATTGTGTTTTCCAATTTTTCTCATCAGTTCAATATCTTCTGTATCTAATTTCGGTCTGTTAATATTACCCATAAACTTATCCTCCATAATCATTTTATAAACAGCGGTATAAATGCAAGTACTGTAATTACAACATACAGTAAAGAAATCACCGCATTTATTTCATAATATAAACTTTTTGAATGCCATTCATTTTTATTTTCGTTCTTCTTGTATACCGGCCGTGTATATCTGTATATAAGTATACCCGCCAGTAACGCCATTATTGCAGCGGCTCCGTTTTGGCCAAAACTTCTCACCAGTATATCAAGCACACTCATAACCGCATTCTGCATTATCAGCAGATAAGTACTTGGTGTTCCAAAAAGCCTGGCACTTAGCATGATCATAAATTTGAAATAGCCGTATAAAGACAAAACTGCAAAAATGAGAATAAATGGTTTTCTGTACTTATACGGTATGATTTTTATCAGTTTATTTTTCAGTATATACTTTATGTAGTCAATATTTAATCTTCCCACATCATCATTCCTCCTTTTACATCATCGCTTGCTTCTGCAGGAATCAGTGAATCCCCCTCATCAAGCAGTTCCTTCTCGTATTCTTCCAGTTCCAGATTTTTAAAATGCTTTCTGTACACTATTTTTTCAGCTTCTTCCCTGCTCAAAAAATCTCTTGCCATCAGCTTATGAGCAAACCTGCGATTCTTATTCAAGTTTTCCTGTACTTCAGTAATGTTTTTATGATCAACCAGTCTGCCTTCAGTATAACGATACGGAGGCTTAACTTTGATCAGAATACTTTGTTCTTTTCCTTTTTCTTCACTCGATAAATACCCTACAAATGTCGGCAGATTCATCAGATCATTTTTGCTTACATCCTGTGAAGAAATATTTCTCTGCAGAGTCATCGCTGCGGTTTCCTTTTGTTTGAAAGAAATAAACGTATTTATATTCCCCATCAGCTGTTTTAAATAATCCGGATCAAACTGTTCAATAAACTGTGTAATTAAAAACAGCCCCAGTCCTCCTTTACGTGACTTGGCTCCAATTTTGGGAAAGATGGGCATCTGTACATCATGTGCTTCATCTATAAAAAGAAGATGAAGCATAGAAAAATCGGGACGGGCTAACGACGTCAAATAATACTGTGTTGTCAGGTATCCGCAGATCACTTTAATATCAAATTTGCTCAAACCCTTTAAATTAAACAGAATAATATATCCTTCATCCATCCATTTTCGAATATCCTTTACACAGTCAAATTTATTTGGAAGGCCAAACATCAGCTTTTTCTGCCGAGTATTTTTAAAAGGATCCAGCCGGTTTAAAATCGGATCTGAGACAGACTGGTTAAATCTTGTATTCTTAAGAAAATTAATCTCATCTGCAGCATAGATATCTTTAGACAGCCTCTTTATTAATTCCTGCCTGAAAGTATCATCATTAGTATTAAAAATCTCCTGCATATCAAAAACAGAATGATCCTCACTGTCCTCTAAAAGAGCTTTTAAAGCACTGGACATCATACGATCAACCTGAATAGTATTCTGATCACCATACAGCGATTTGAAAAAATCTAATGTTTCCGTCGGATCAGATACATTTGAATTCAGCAGCGAGACAGGAAATATATAATCATCAATAGACAGATCAATATATCTTACCTTTTTCAGCAGCTGTTCAACATCATGCCCATCATCTCTTAACTTCAAAATTTTGTCTATAACACCTAAGGCACTGGATTCAAGCGGATCAAAAAGAGTAAATCCCGGTGCATTTAGATTTTTTAATTTATTCAGAAGTAACACATCTATCATTTCTTCAACTTCCGATGATTTCCCTGACCCGGTTGAACCCGATATAATACCATGCTTTCTTGCCTGATCCAGATCCAAAAACACTTTTCTGTCTTTTTGAACCGGATGATAATTTTTACCTACATAGATACCTTCCTTATACTCATCTTCATTCAAGGTAATCTGTCCAGGAAATAAATAATTGATTCTTTTAATAGTATCTTCATCTTTTCTAAATAATGTCGGGAGCTGAAAAATATTTGCAAACTCACTTCCGGATAATCTTATCGGCATAAACTTATTTTTAAACTTGACACTAAGCCGTCTTTCATCAGCTGTCAACGAACAGATACTGCCTGCAATATTCATAACATTGGTTCTCGAATATTTACTGTCGCCGCTTACCTGAATAAGAGCTTCAATCTCTACATCTGTTCCACCTCTTCCAAATCTGAAATTATTCTTTTCCTTTAGTGAAATATCTGTAACTCTAAACCCTATAACTATTCTTGTTCTTGGCTGAAGCATAGCCAGTATATTCATGAACACCGTGTCATTTGTAAATGCAGAAAGTTTCTTATTTTTCCCTCCTGCTGATTCATAATCATACAGCGTATCAACTACGCTGTACTCCTTCAATACTGCATTTGATTTAAAAACAACAGCTTTATTAGCAAGCCAGACAGTTACAGCATTTACAGCTGCATCCTGATTCACAGAATCACTGATCCACAAATAGAAATTGATTCTGTTATCTTTATCACAGTCGATTATATATTTATAATTAAAGGCACCTGCAAATATATTTTTTAATGTAAGTTTCTCTCTTGCAGATCCTATATTCTTAAAAAGCATAATCGTATTTTCAAGACTGAACTGATAATCTCTTTTTGGAATAATTTGATAATACATATTTTTCTCTCTCCTGTTCTGTTCAAAAAAATGTACCAGTAACTGGTACATTTTAAAAACTGATTTATATAATATATTTATTTTGTATTTTAAATATATATTTTTTCTTTATTGATAATATTGTTTTATTAAAGTATCAATGGTCTAATATGGGTGTTTACTGCTTTGAGCCGATAAGGTTTTGTCTATAAGAGTTTAATAAGGGTTAAAACAATAGTAATCGAGAGAATTCTTTAGATTTTCGAAAGCATAAAAAGTTATATATACCAAGGATTTCAAGCAAAAAAAACTATGGTTGGAGCTATGGTATATCTCCCATAGTTTTAACCATAGTCGAAACCATAGTAAAGACCATAGTCTTTATTACTTATTATCACCTGGATAATTTTATATCTATAGACAAAAAATTATAGTTAAAACCTCACGCCTCAGTCATTATCAAAATCATTACAATACCATACCATTACCATAGTAATACCATACCAATACCATAGTAATGGCATAGTTGCGCTTTGCCTCACTCCTGCCACCTTTATAAATACAGCCTATCTTATCACTATATAAAAAATGTACCAGTCACTGGTACATTTCATCCGTAAAAATCATCAACTTATAAACTTGCACCGTATCAAAAAACGTATCCAAAAAACAATAATTAAGTTCCGTCATAAAATAAAAAAGAACGTGTCAACGTCCTTTTTCCCAGTTTAGCCCAGACATTATTCCCATCTTAGTTCATTGTCAAATATACCTTATCAAATAACAAATAAGCAATACTTTAATTTTTCATCTAATAATATTTTATTCGGAACTTCTTGATATTCATATTCTTTTTAGTCACTTATTTTGTTTTGAAAAATTCCTTCTGTATAAATAAGCAACTATAAATAATATCTCCAGTATTCCTAATCCTAAAATATTTTCAAAAACATTACCTGCATTTAGTTTTAAAAACAATACAGCTGCCACAGACAGCAACAGCAACACTGACATACCGGCTATATTTATTAATAAAACATTATCATATTTCTTTTGAACTACTGAAACACATAAAATTATTATAATTAACAGTATACATGCATACGTCAGATAACTAAAAACACTCTGCACTTTGCTATACTTCATTTGTTCCATGATTTGCGATTGGGTTAGCTCTACACTATTTGAAACATTTTCTTTGAATATTTCAATTATAATATGAATTATTTGAAGCAGAACTAAACATACTGTATTTATTATACAGAACTTTGTAACAATAGACTTTTCCATAGATTAGACCTTAAGTGTATATGAACGTGAACAATGCCCAAAATTCCACGTGGAAGCCGGCAAGTATGGTGGATCATATGTAGCTTCAACATCATAATCACATGTAAACTTAACAGACAGCCTTCCCACTTTTTCCTTTCCAGTTGAAGCATTAAACCATCTTGGTGTAAAAGCACTACCCCATGAGCCAAAATCTACATTCAGCTGAGGATTTGAGATTGATGTTATATTTCCAGTGCTAGGATTATATGTAAACTTGCAGTAAAGAATAGTTGTCCATTCTTTTTTATTTCCTTTAACAGTTTTAGTTTCATATGATTTAAAAGTTTTTGATTTGGTTGTGCTTGCCCTTGTAACAGGCATATCAATCTCATGAGTAATATCATATCCATAATACTCTATATCATTACTAATAATCAGCAGTTCATTATTTGAATACATATCACGATACCTATCAAAAAATTCTTTGGTCACATCCTGATTTCCCATAAATACTGTTACGTTAGTCTCATCACTGAAACATTCATCCATGAACTCCTTAAAAAGCTGCGAAACATCACTAGCAGCATTTACTGTAGAAACAGCAAATAATCCAATTGATAAAATCGCCACTAGACAACTGATAAATAACTTCTTCATAATTTTCCCTCCATTTCATCATCTGTGCTATCTGTAGTATAACAAAGTATATTTATATTATAAGTATATCATTTGTTAATATTACTATCATTAAATATAATAAAAATTCAATCATAGTCCCAATGTAATAATATTACTCTTGGAATTTTCAGCGTTAAATGATAAAGAAGCCGGTATTCTACACAATCACTCTCAATAAAAAATGTACCAGTCACTGGTACATTCCCTTTATAAAAATAATTAACAATTTTTAAACAGATACCGTATCAGTATTTGTAAAAAAATGTATCCGTGATATAATAATACAGGCTGTCTTACCTCCAACCACCGGAAGGAGGTGACTGCCGTGGAGGTATTGAACTCAATTTTAATCTCTATCGTAGCAGGTGTAATTTGCCATTGCATCTGCAAGTGGCTTGATAGAAGATAGCATGACAGCCCGAGCACTAAAAAAGGAACGTAGCCGCGTTCCTTTTTTATTTGCCGTGGCTTGAACTCAATCCTTGCCTAAGCACATTATATAATATGCCCCGATAAATATCAAGTACACTTAAAATAAAAATTATTTTCCATCAAATACTCTCTTCTTTTGTTACAGCTTCCCAAAAATGTACCAGTCACTGGTACATTTTTTTCGTCCTCATCAAATCATAACCTCTTGAATACATAGATAGCTCTCATATCAGTTTACAAGTGATCCTGCAGTACACCTGACTGTATACGAGGCATTGTTTCTGGATATTTCAAGTATAAACTGTGTGTTATCAGAAATAACGATCCTGATCTGATACTCTGTATAATAAAGATCATCATCCTGTATATATTCTGTTTCGCCTTTATATATATCAGCCTTAAATTTCCTTTTGCCCTCATATGCACGAATGCTGTAATCATCGCCTTCTTCTTTTTCATTTGTCTCAACGTACTTCATAACAAGCGTATTTGTTTCTTCATCATACGTACTGCTTTGATAATTCAAATTTGCATAATCAAAAAGCATAGGTTCTGTCACTTCCTGTTCCCTGTAATAGTTATTATCAGTCAAAACCTCACTTTCTTCATTTTTATAACTGCTGCTTTTCTTACTTTTCTCAGGCCTGTCAAAACAGTTAACAAGAAGCAGCATGAGGACTGCTGTTAAAATAATCTTTACAATATCTTTCTTCACTAATACAACCTCCTGAAGCATATCGTTCTGTCCTTCCAGTGTTCACTGTAGTTGACAATTTTTACAACATCATTGGTGCGCGGTGCATGGATCATTTTCCCTTCTCCGATATATATTGAAACATGTGAAGGTGTTGTACCGCCCTTGTTTCTTGCAAACAGGATTATATCACCCGGCCTGAGCTCCGACTGACTTATCTCGATACCTACAACAACCAGTTCCTTAGTTGTCATGTTGCCAATATCTATCCCCGCCTGATAATACGACCAGCATACAAAGCTCGAACAGTCAAACGTGCTTAACTGCGGGTTTTTTATTTCATTCATTGAGTGTCCGGCACCCCAGACGTATTTACACCCTATTTTCTCTTTTGCCTTTTCTACGACCTTATTTCCGCTTGAAAGCTTCTGCTGATTATAACTTTCAACCGTCATGGTATCGTACACATATAGATTATATTTATCCATATGGCCAATCAGAGTTTCTGGATAATCTATATCAGTAGCCCATTTCTTTAGACATCTGGCAAATTCTTTAGGATCGCTTACTCCCTCAACCGGATAGCTGCTGCTTGAATTTAACAGTCGGCTACGATCTACAATACATTCAGTATATGAATCGTACGCTCGAAATGTTGCCCTTATCTGATACGACGAACCATCCGGTCTCTGTTCACTGGTAAAAAGTGTACATGTCTTTCCAGTCCAGTTTTTCCCTGCCTTGATGCCAAACAGGTTATGGTATGTATATGCCAGACCTGAAAGCCCCACATTTTTTCCAGTAGATTCCTGAATGATCTGCGCCAGTGTAACGGATGCTGGATGCTTATATTTCTCCTGGCACTGCAGACTTGCAATCACCATTTCCTCTTTAATACACTGAGGAAGTCCTGAAACCGTAATATCTCCGTTCCCGCTTGATGAATTACCATCAACAAGCATAAAAATAAATATAATTACTATTAAAACCGACACAACCATAGGTGCAAGAAAAACACCGAATATCACTTTTCTAGGTTTCATCATCTTCCTCGATCAGTTCATTTAAAAAACTGTCAATCTCATCTTTCTGCTCTTCTGTAACCTTTTCATCATGTTCAGCAGTCTCATCTGATGCATCTGTACTGTTCGACACTCTATCTTCTTCCGGTAATTTTCTATATTCCTCATCCCTGGATACTTCATCACTTTCACCATCCAGAACATCATCTTCTCTATCGCAGGAATCATTCAGATCACTATTATCTGTAGATGAGATTGAGCTTTTTTCATCATCTGTTTCACTTTCATGATTCAAACCGTCTTTATCATCAGTCTCGCTCAGCTCATTCCTGTTTCCAGGTGATGACTCGTCACTGTCAGGAGCATCTTCTTCATTTTCAGCATCGATGCCGTCAAGCTCCTTATCCACATCAAAAACATCAGTATCCTCATCTTCAGCTGAGCCTTCATTTCCTTCATCACTTTCATCGTCTGAACTTTCCTTATCTGCAAGTTCGTCATTTTCCTTTACACTTGAAACTGAATCTTCACTATAAGTGTCCATGTCCTCATCTGTTGAATCACTCGCCGCTTCTCTTTCAGCCTTTTCTTTTGCAATCCGTTCTTTATGGTTGCTGTAGACATCTCCTGGTGCGATGTCACCGTTTAAAATTGCTTTGCCAGCATCAATAATCGTCGAGTCAGATGAAATGCCAAGATCATTTGTTATTTTCTGCCAGATTTCCTGCCAGTGATTAAGCAGATACCACATAGCGTACACTGCTACGATATCAAAAATAAGCAGAAACAGAAGCGACTTTGCCACGATACCATTAATAAATATTATCATAAATGACAGAAACATATTAAAGGCAAGTGTCACAAAAATAAACATGATTGTCCACTTCATCCTTGCCATAAACCATGAACTTGCTACCCGCATTTCATTTTTAAACAGCATAAATACCAGTCCGTAAACCGAAACATTAAGACTGACCTCTTTGGCCAGAGAAAAACCAAACAGGAGCACACACGCTCCCCCGATTACCAGAGCTGTAAGAAGTCTGTGAACAAGAAAAATAAATGACTCGCCTAAAATAATCAGGCACTGTGCCCCGCTGTATCCGATCTGATCATTACCGTTCTTCTGTCTTTCAATTCTTGCATTTTCTGTAGAAGGATTATCAAGCAGATCCTGAAGCCTTTCCTCGCCGGTTTTAACTGCCGTCCAGTCCTTTCCTTTATATGTTCCTTTATATTCACTTGGAATCTGATCCGCACTAGTTACCCCGAAATGCCTCAGCGTGAACCCCTGCTTCTGCAGTATATCAAATATCATGCTTTTTACATTTATTTCAACAGGCAGATCGGAACTTTCATACTGATCATCGACAAGGTTAAAACTCGTTGAAACAGACTGATTCACAAGTGTATCGACATAACTGACTACATTTCTTCCGCTTTGAGCAATTGTAATTATCACTATGCATGAAACAACCACCTGTATAACTGTGGAAATTATCGTTTTATATGTAAGCACCCGTTTCATAGATCCTAACAGTTTTTTTATTACTGCGACGAGCCCAAAGAGTACAATTATCTTATAAAACCAGCTGCTTGTATCCGACCAGTCAAAAATCGCCTTATCAAAAGTATTAAAAATTGTTGCTACTGTTGTTTTCCAGAAACTGCTGCTTGCAAGGTTATAAGCAATCAGAACCATCAGCGACATTAACCCTCCGATAGATTCAATAATATTTATAACGATCCCTAATGCATGCATCAGTATCGTATCAGGATCTACTAAAGACAGATCATATGAAAGAGCAGTTATCATGCTGTTGGAAAAATTCTTAACATAATCCATATCTGCCTCTTTTTCCCTGGTAGTCGTATCAATCGACATAATCGCTGATGAATAAAAATTTGATGTATTTAACCTGACATCGTCACTTTCTGTTTCACGTCCTTCATCAAGCTCCTCTGTCGTTGTTTCATCTGGGGGTTCTGCCACAACCGGTTTAATATTTACTGTTGCCGTGACAGTAAAAAACACCGCAAGAATAAGTATTATCGTTCTAAGATTTAACTTTCTAATCATCATACAGGCCTCCCGTTTCTTTCTTATTTAAAAATGTACCAGTGACTGGTACATTTTTATCATCCGTATCCAGTTGTTCCTGATTAGATTCTTCTTCATCTTTAAGTGTCCTGAATATCTCTGCAAAACACCGGGGTATCTTGTTTTTGGTCAGACACTTGCGGTTGTTGTAATCCTGCATTAAGAAATTATATTTCTTTTCCTCAGTAACCCCTTCATCCTGAGTATGATCAATCAACGCTCCTCTAACTGCTGGATGATTTGATAATTTCATTTCCTCTAAAATAAATTCAATTTCTTTAGATGATTTCAGACTGCCTACAAAAATCTCACCGACATTATTTAAAATCGCATCACTTATTGATGACAGCTCCTGAGTTATTAAAAACGGATGTGTCTGAAGTGTTCTGGCCTGACGTACTACATTATCGACCACTTCTTCCCCGCCGGGGGTTTTCTGATACACTTTATATTCATCAAACACAACTATTGTTTCCTGTTTTGAAAAACGTTTCATAAAACCGTCAATTATCCCCTGTACTCTGGAAAACAGCATCGCAAAGATTGCATTATCAAGCCTGTTTGGATCGTTTTCCATTTTTTCACCGGCAGTTGACGGCATCTTTTCAAAGGTTATAAGATTGTACGGCTTTGTAAGATTGAATGCACTGTCATATCTGCTTTCCTGAGTTGCAAAAAACAGCCGCATGGTCGAATCATTCGCAAGTGTCATAACCTGTTCAGCTGTTGTTTTATCGTATTTGACAAGTTTTTCTGAAATAAGATATGTAAGTGTCTTCTGGTGTATTATCCTGTTTTCATAATCTTTAAGCATATCATAATGCGCTTTTTCTATTGCACGGAAGTTTGTATCAATACTTAGTCCCAGTACATTAAGCATACTGTCTATATCTCTCATCGCTTGGCCAAGTGCTTCTCTGTCGTCATTCTGGTTCATCAGGTACGGATCAAACATACCGGACGAGCAGTCTTTAGAGCCGATTTTTAAGTGAGCAGCGTTATCGCCAAGAAGCTTGATTTTCTTCTCGCGATCCCCTTTTGGATCCACTGTCAGTACCTTCATTCCTTTGAAAATCATATTCTGGAAAGCCTCTAAATCTGCCAGCTGTGTCTTGCCTGCACCAGTTTCACCGACAAAGACAATAGCCGGAGCACTTGTTTTTGTTTTTCCAAGCAGCGGTTTTGAAATATCGTGAAAGATTGGTATTCCTCCCGGTACCGTATAGCTTATGATCATTCCTTCTTCTTCGTCGCCGATATACAGCCCTCCTAAAAAATTATATCTTGCAAAAAATCTAAGATCAGTCGTATTGATATAATTGGAAAAACTGATTCTGTATGGAAAAAGATTATTGGCCATAGATATCTGCGCCCCTATTTCATTTGTCAGGAGTATTCTTTTCGACTCAAACTTTGCTCTTAAAAATTCACTTCTTTTATTAAGCATATCGATCTGATTAGCTCTGAGCCTTATAAACATCTGAAACTTTATCTTAGACCCTTCAATAGCGGGATCAACTTCTTCTCCTGCTTTTGCAATAAGCTCTGCCTTTGACATTTCCCTGTCTTTTGCATCTGCCAGTGAATCATATCTCTTCTGATCCTTTTTTATTTTCTCTTTTTTAACTTTCATATTTTTCTTGAACTCTGAAGTCTGTTCAAGGTCAAACTTAATAAAAAGATCCGACGGATAGGATTCAAGCTGTAAACTGTTGATCACATCATCAGCTCTGTCGCTATTATCAGCTTTGAGCGTCTGAAAACTCGATACTGCGTGCGTACGACTGTACAGAGTTTTCCACACTGATGATCCTGCCTGTTTATAAGTATATTTGATCTCAGAAGGATTTTCCTCTACATAATAATCAGCTATTACTTCATCAGCAGGGACAGCAGTATAATTATTGAGTGCTGTTACATCATTACTGTCCATTCTTTGAGCAGGCACTGTCTTTTTGAGCTTTTTCAGGATCTCTTTTTCTACTGTTTTGTACAGCTCCAGTTCCTGCTTTGACAGAGGCCGGTTTTCACTTCGAAAAAGTTTTAAGGGAATCTTCTTCTTTATTTCATCCCTGCCGTCACAGAAAACAAAATATATTTCATAACGGTACCTTACTGCTGAAGACAGAATTTCCTTTAACGATTTAATGTAATCCTTTGCCAGATGCATCAGTGCCGGATTTCCGTGATTTTTAAAATTATCTGTATAAGCCTTATATATCTTATTATTGTCTATTTTTGTAGGCTTGATGATAATTCCACCCGGCATATTGACATCCTGTATAACCTTGACCATGTCATCGATCAACGTAGCACACTGGCTTTCTGAGGCAAACAGAGAATTAATCGGCCTGATCCGGTAATAATAACTGACCACATCTTCGTGATATAAAATATTATCGTATCCGTGTACTATTCCTACATGCATTTACATAAACAGCTCCTTTCGTCTTAGGTCTTATATAACGTTTAATGCCTTTAGAATCATATACATACCTGTATTTTTTTATGTTCAGATAATAAAATTCCTTCAGCTTTGTTCTTCCTGTCTCATTATTTATCTCATTGCTGTATATCACAGCGGTAACAACCGCACACGCTGCTAAAGCTGCGGCTATAAAGTAACTAACACTTCCAAAAATAAAGGACAAAGGAAATCCTATAACCGCCGTTACTGTAAAAAAACCCAGAACCGCGGAAAAAAGTGTCGTATATCCTTTTACCTCTATCCCGACATAAGGTATATATACTTTACCTTTGTGTGTTTCAGCAAGTGTATAGTTGTATGCTGATCTGGCCATTATAACGGTATCCCCAGTACTTCACGGAAGAACGTTTTAATCAGATTGATTATCCACATAAGCGGTGTGGTTACCCATCCGATAACAGTAGAGGCATCATTTGCCATTATCACGCAGAAAATAACAAGTACTACAAATCCCTCTATAACTTCATCCAGCATGCTAAGTGCCTTTCCCGTACGTTTCCATGATGCCATTGCACTTTTAATAATAAGGAACATAATTCCCAAAAAGATAATAATGATAAATACTCTCCATAAAAATCGACCAAATTCTGTATTTAAAAGATTCATTAATTAATATACCTCCATAACTTTGACTTTGTTTTTTTCTATATCGATCTCAAAATGATATTTTAAAATCATCTGCATTTCTGAAACCGTCTGTTTAAGCGTACAGTTTACATAGTATGTGTCTTCACTCTTTGTAACATCGCTCATACCGTTAAGCTCCAGTGAAGTGTTGTCATCGAGCGGTAGCAGTCTGTCCGGCTCTAAAAACAACAGCCTTGCCTGTGTGATATCATCATTGTACGTTTTTAAAAACAGTTCAATTGTGTTTTTAACATCACTCTTTGTTTCCTCATCCACAGATTCAGACCCCTTGTCAGGATCGTAGCCGTATGAATCCAGGACATCTTTGTCTTTTACAGCTTCAGCTTCATTCTTAATATTTGTAACCGGTCGTATGACCTTGTATTTATCACCGTTTTTACCAACTGTGATTTTATTAAACATAGTATTAACAGCAGTCTCTCTGTCTTTGACCTTTACATCATAAGTGCATTTTATATAGTAGCTGTAGATCTGATTTATACTGTCGAGCTTTTCAGTGTTATAGATGGTTACGGATCTGACATCAACCGATTCTACATCATTGGCATATTCATAACTGTACGCATCATCTGAAAGCGTAAAATTCTTTAAACGCTCCTTTGTTTCATCGCTTCTGGGATAGCTGTAATAGTCTGTAATATACGCACTTACAAACGCCTGATCTTTCAGTTCGGTATAACTGTTTTCTTCTCCTGTATCAAACAGTGCCTTATACCCTCCTGCAACTCCAAAAAACAGTACCAGGATCACCAGTATCCTTTTGATCATCGCTTTTCGCTTTATAGATCTGACCAGCCTTATTTTTCTTTCCTGCAGCTCCTCAAGAGATACCTCCTCTTCTTTTTCATCGTCTGTCCTGTTTTTAAGAAACTTTTTTAACAGCATCGATAAATTCACCTCCAATCTCTCTAACTTTATTTACATAGCTTTTACAGATTGTAGTTATGTCAGAATCATTCAGCTTTCTAAAGCACGTCTCATCATATATTTCATATATTTCAGGAAACATTTCCTGCATGTCATCATCTCCTTCTCTAAAGCATACAAGAATATTTATCTGCACAAGACTGTTGGACAGCACTGTCCTTTCAAAGCGGTTTAGATAATCTGCTATCCTTCTTTCATATGAGCGGGGATAAGATTTTTTAAACCCGCCAAACAGTCTTAAATATTCATTTTTCACCATCATAATCTCCTTTCCAAAACGTACCAGTGACTGGTACATTTTATTTAAATGTAACGATATATCCTGCTGCAGTTCCTGACGAGTCGCTGTAAGGACTGCAGTACCATGTATGACCGGACGGACAGTTATTCTTTCCATAGCTTTTTGCATTTCTTTCAGCCGCTGCAATAGAGCCGTATTCACTAAACAGAAATATTTTTGATGGCGGCAGTACTGATGGAACCGGCTGACCGGGATTATTCGCTGTCTCATCTTTCTTACTTTCTTTCCTGTTTTCTTTCTTCGAACCGCCGCCTGATTCCTCCTTTTTTGTACGGGTATCATCCCTCTTCGATATATCCTGACTGTTTTCCGTTGCTTTCGCATTAACTTTTAGTTTCAAAACAGCCTCTGCCTTATTTTTATGTCTGTCACTGACAGTATAGATGACTTCATATTCTCCAGGTTTAAGCTCATAAGGAGCGTCGATTTCAACCTCCAGAGAACCTTCTGCTTCATCGTACGCTTCCTTTACAAAAGAATTAAAATCTATACTGTCACCCTCTGTTATTTCCACATAGTCCGCTGTAAGAGTAAGTACAGGTTTAGTTGGATCAGCAAATTTTAATTTCAAAACAAATTCTTTCCTGTTTCCCCAGCTGTCTTTTGCAATATAGATATATGTATGCTCTCCAACAGTTGTCGCCTCAATGAGGGGAAATTCGATATCATCAACGTTGGTTTTTTTAATAAAGCTGACTGGATCTTTTTTCACACCCAGCTCATACTCATCTTCAGGCGTTTTAAATTCAAGGTATATATTCCTGTATGCCTTACTCTTCTGTTCTGTGTAATACCAGATTCCAAAAACCCCTGAAAGCAGCAGAATGCATACAGCCGAAAAAATCATATTTCTTTTTACAATGTCTGTCATAGCATAAAATCCGGATCACCTGGATCATCGTCAACTGCCTTGATAAATGCTGCCACAGCAGATTCATCGTCATACCCGTCAAACACATCACCGTACTGTCTTCCGTTTTTATACGGGGCATATGATATATTTCCCCAGCAATCTATGCCTCTTATAAGTTCATATCCCCTGTACGTGCATATCTTTTTAGGCTGTTCTTTTATTACCTCGATCAGAGTATCAATGTATTCAGGTTCCATGAAACTGCCATGACCGGCTCTTCTTTCAGTTTTTTTCAGTAACTCCAGATCAAAATTATCATGAATGAGATGCCAGTATCTGCTGTAAAGCTCATCTGTTTCATTGTCATTATTTATCCCTGTCCTTTCAGACTCTTCACACAGCTGCCTGTGCTCCTTTAAAAGTACCCGGCATTCATCAAGAATTAATTTCTGTTCATTAGTTAAATCATCCATACTGCTTTTACCTCCATTTTTTGTACCAGTCACTGGTACATTTTAAAATAAAAGGCTCAGGAAATTCTTCCGAGCCTTTTTTACTATGATCACTGATTATATCTTTTTCTGAAGAATTCGTACATTCCGTATGACACCATACCTAACGCACTTACTGACACTAAGGCAGCCATGGCACCTGTACTGGTATCATCTGATGTATTTACTCCTCCTGACGATGGTAAGAGTTCATCATACATAACTACATTCTGCACTTCACCTGTGTCTTTAATTTTAAAATCAATAGACTGTGCAATCTTGTATCCGTCTGGAGCGATAGTCTCAGATAACGTATATGTTTCACCGACAGTTAAATTTCTGATAATATGAGGTTCAGATGTTGACACCCATTCATCTAAAACATTTCCGTCCTTATCTTTAACAACCAGTGTCGCTCCCGGAAGCTCTTTATTTGTTGTAATATCCTGTTTAGATACTTCAACCCGGGTAATCTCATCAATCATTTCAACAGTTAAATTTTTATCTTCATCTGTTTTAAATGTAACCGGCTTGGCTGTTGCATAACCGTCTGGACTCTTTAGTTCTGTGATAACATATTCCTGATCTTCAGCTGTACCTCTGATCATATGTGTTGTTTCATCGCCATTAATATCGATGTTGAAATATTCTGTTACGCCGTTTGCCTGCATTAAAAGTCTATAATCATCCCGTCCTTCATTTTTAGAAATTCTGTAATATGTACTTGAATCATCTTCAATATCGACATACATATCACTTACTGTTTCACCGGCCATCAGCTTAGCTTTCATATCTTCAGTGACATCGAAAATATGTTCACCGCTTGTCCATTTATCAACGATCTGTTTAGTTTTATTTGTTACCTGGAATTCCCCTCCTTTTAAAAGTTTGTTGCCGTCGTTTCCGTTTTTCGCAAACTCAATATTGAAATTCTTCATTTCGATATTTTGAATCTCACTACTGTCTACTGTAAATTCAATTGGTTTAGACAACACATATCCTTCAGGAGCATTCACCTCACGCCAGATATAATCACCAGCTGGCAGTCCGTCGATTTCTAGATCATTATCATCTGTGATCCAGTTATAAACCTGTTCACCAGTTTTGGCATCTACGATTTCCATTGAAACACCATAAAGATTATTGCCATCAGCATCTGCCTTACTGAAAACTGTTTTTGTTAATTCATTATTTATATTTAATTCATTAAAGTATGTCAGAGTTACAAAATCAGTCTGTTGGAATTGTACTTTTTTAGCACCGCCATCAAGAACAAAACCTTCAGGACTGTTCACTTCCTCAACTGCATATGTTCCCATAGGAAGACCGCTTAACTCTAATTTACCGTCTTTATCAGGTGTGTAGATACCATTTCCCAGTTCAGTACCAGTTAGCAGTTTTACTGTATCATCATTGCTTCCTTTACCTGAACCAGTAGTGACTGCATCTCCTTTAGAATATAATTTTTCTAAAGAAACACTATCATAGATATCATGATCTGCGGTAATCTTGAACTGTACTTTTGAAAAATCATAATCTGCCTTATTTACTGCATTTTCATTTTCAGAATTTTCAAGAGCTTTATTGATCTTTAAATTTCCAGTTGGTCTTATTTTATTTACTACAACTCTTTGAGTAACTTCATCTTTATTAATAGTTACTTTAAAAACCTTTTGTGTAATTGCATGCCCTCCTGGGACTTTTGTTTCGGTCAAAATATATTCACCTACAGGCAGATCTTCCACCTTGATTTTTCCATTTGTTACAGTAATATTTTCTTCATAGCCGTCATATGATGAAGATTTCAAATTAAACACTGCTCCGTCAATCAGATCCCCAACATCATTAGTTTTCACAAGCTCAAGTTCACCAAAATCCATCCAGTCAATTTTTGTATATAATCTAGAATTATCAGGATCCCATGTCCAGCTTCCCTGCTGCTGTGCTGAATCTGTTCCTGTCTTTATCGCAAGTGCTGTAAAACGTTCACACCCGCTGCCTGTAACGTTGGTTAACGGCATATCGTCAGGACTGTTTTTCGCCGGTGCTGTAAAATAAAAACTTTCACCGCCGTGCACTGTTGCAGTACCGCCAGTCTGAACTGCATTTCCATTGATATAAATTGTTACATTGTCTGCAAGAGGAATGTTGATCGTAGAGCTCGAATTTCCCTCAAATGTCACAGTATTTGTAATCTGCTGTTTTGTACCTTTATCATAGAATGCTGAAAAACTTGATATTATGCCATCTTGTTCACTAGGACTGAATTTTGGCTCTACAATATCAGGAAGATTTATAATATTTCTGTAAATATTCATGATATTAGTACCATAGTTTCCGCCAAAGGCAGCGTTAAATCCTGCCTCACTGAATCCGTTCCAGTCTCCGCTGTAAGCACCGCTTAAGAAGATATGTGTAAGCAGATATGCAACATCTTCACTTGTCAGATAACTGTCATTAGGGCAGATACTTAATTTGAGATAGTCATATCCAACCTTTCCCTGAGCATTCGGATCACCCTGTCCCCAGGTTTTTAAAACATCACCCGGTCCTCCAAAACCGTAATACATCAGTTTTCTTACAGCTTCATTATTTTCAATTACATCAGCTGCATAATTGCCGTTTTCAGGTGTTTTCTTGCTTGACTCAAGGCAGTATGCCCACTTACCATTATACTTGGTTGAATATGTACTCCAGCTGCTTAGACCTGGTACTTTATTTCCCCACCATTCCGGATATTTTATTTTTTTAACTTTTGTAAATTCATGCGGAACAGTATTGTCCCATGCTTCTATATTACTGATCTGTGCAAACGACATTGAAAAGATCATCGTTAAAACAAACAGAATTTTAGAAATTTTTGAAACAGCTTTTTTCATCTGTTTTTCCTCCTTATCTTTTTATGATTTCATTAATACAGATGATGCAAGTTACGGCCAAAGGGATTATTTCCTATACTGTATTTAATGTTTCAGCCAGCATCATAATACTTCTTTAATTCAGGTCTTACTCTCAGCCGCAGTGAGATACCCTAAAAACAAATAGACAGTCTTTCGACTGTCTATGGCTTGAATACCCATTTTTCTATTTTCATCTTAACCTCCTGTTTTAGCTTTTTTAATCAGCGGAATAAAAACTATCACTGCCAGTCCAGACATATATAATTCACAATTACTGTTATCACCCGTCTTAGCAGCAGTTACAGGCCAGTGTTTTGGATGAACGACAATATCATATTTCATGCCATTAGTTTCACTGCTTTCCTCATCAAATACAGGAACTGCAATAAGAGCAGGAGAGATATTATCATATTTGTTTATATCTTCAGCAGCAAGCAGATATATCCCGTTCTCCAGATTTTCAAATTTTACATATCCTGAACTGTCTGTATGTTTTATAATACCGCTTATTTTTTTAGTCGATGCCTCCCTGAAAATACTCTCTGCAGCTTTTTGCATCTTATCAGCTGTTTCAAGCTCATTCAGATCAATACCGCATGTCTTAAGCTCACCTGTCAGCACATATTTACCATCAGCAATTTCTCCGGCTTTTATCAGTTTTAAAGCAACATCACTGTTACTGGTTTTATTTCTGCTTTCTTCAAGATATACCGCTATCGAGCCTTTAGTTTTTTTTGTTTCTTCAGTATTTACAGTATTCTTTGAAACAAATCCTACAGAGAATACCAGGATAAATACTATAATGATTATTTTTCGCATCCTCTATCCCCCTTCCTCTCTTTTTTTCTAAAAACAAATATACCAGCTGCTGAAAAGACAACTGGCAGACTATAAAAAACAAATTCTCGAAATGAGATAATATTCTTTTTTATTTCCTTTTTTACCGATTCTTTATAAGAAATGCGGTAACCAGTAACAACCAGACGATGTGTATTCAATCCATATGGTGTACAGGTTATCAAAGAAACAAGGTCTTTATCATCCTGAATAGAGTAATTGACTTTTTCAGGCAGAACAGTTTCAATCCTGCTTATCTTATATGCCATTGTTTCATCAAGTACATTTATATAAAACAGATCACCCGTCTTAAGCTCATCCAGACGCGTAAACAATCGGCTTGACGGCAGTCCTCTATGTCCTGTAAGAGCTGCATGGGTATTTTTACCACCCGTTGGAAAAGAACTATCCTGTATATGGCCGGCTCCGGTACTAAGCACACTGTCACTCGTTCCATGATATATCGGCATGTTGACATTTATACACGGTATCTCTATACTGCCGATCATTCCGTTTCCAATATCAAGAATATCCTCATATTTAAATTCTCTGGAGGCAGGTATTCCCTTTTGATTCATATACAGCTCCATGTTCCATTTTTCAGCATCTTCAATCATGCAGCGCTTATCTTCAGCAGCTGTATCAGTCGTTTTTTCTTTATAAGTAGCTATCTGCCCAGTCTGTGACTTGGATTCAATACAATTGGAAATGACAGGATAGCTTACAAGTGCCAGTCCTGTCATAAAAATCACAATATCCTTTTTTAGAAATTTGAAAAGACTATTCTTTTTCATTTTTCTTCTTTTTAATCAGAACAGCTGCCATAACTGCTGTACCTGCACAGACTAATACTATAGTTGCAGCAGAACCGGTAGCAGGCAGTTTAGACCCGACTTTGTTTACTACTTTTATATTAAGTGTACCCGTATCTACATTTGTTGATAGAGATTTCTCATACTCACTGTGTACCCCTGTATAAAACTCTTTAAATTTAGCTGTTGCCTCTAAACTTCTTAATGTTTTATCAGTTGCCCCGTCTCCTTTTATATATTCTGTTCTGTTGTCTGCTCCATAAACAGCCTTTACATCTATTTCGATTGGATCCTTTAATAGTCTGTATCCATCCGGTGCCTTAGTTTCTTTAAGAAAATACACCTGTGAATCAAGGCCAATTATATTAAACGCACCGTTTTCGTCTGAGACTATTTCCACCGCTTCTGAAGGCGATGCACTTCCTGCTACACTGTCCCTGCTGATAACGGTGTATCCATCGCTCTTGGAAGCCTTTTTTACATATACCTCCTGAGTACAGTCTTTATCACTGTATAATTTAAATTTAGCTCCCTCCAGTTTTCTTTCTGGCACCTGATCATTTACTTTGATACCATCCATTCTAAATGTAAAACATACAACTGTATCCCATGGTGTCTCGCCTGTCTGTCCTGCACCATCAGCGTCCGGGTTGTTACTGTACTCAAGTTTTACATCATTCTCAAATCCCGGCCGCCCTGTATCAAGCTGAGCATCTTCGTTTAAAACAGCATCATATTCAATCAGAATCTTTTGACCATATACTTTTTCAGTTTCCGGTTTGTTCCCTGCTTCACCACTGTAGTAATACCTGTTTATCACTGCTTTTAGATCCATGATCTGAATCTGAAATGTTTCACCGTCATCAATACCTTCAGTAACCACACGATAGTCTGTATCTTTTTGAAGCGTCATGCTTCCTATCTTAACTTTTACACTGTCTGGAACAAAAGTAAGTGCACTGTTCATTTTATCGTGGACTGCATAATAATACGTATCATAACCGTTCATATCAGGTACATATGAATTATACCGGTAGGGAACTGTCTGCCCTATTTCAAAGTCGGCCACATCATTCCATCCATCACTGTTTATCCCGATATTTTTTCTATTGTCATCTTCCTGGATCTGTTTCTGAATAACCGGGAAATCCGACTTTATATCGACTGTCATATCTGGATTAGCAGTGTTTACCATACAAAGCGATGCTGCACTGTGTGTACCCTCAACATTTGTGACTTCGTCAATGAGATACCATCCATAATCGACATCCAGGGTATAGCTTTCTTCAGTGCCTTCTGGAACCGTTACAATCTGCGTAGGTTTATTTCCAAGTCTTACTATTTCATTTCTCAGACTTTCTACAAAATACCTGAAATCAGAATATACTGTTTCATTTTTCTGATTATGATTTACATCATTTGTTACCAGATTATTATTCATAGACTGAATATAATCGATAATTGCATACTCACTGTCTTTCTTTGTTGCATTCTTAAGTGCCTGAACATACAAAGGATTAATTGTATAATTGATACTTTCCATCCCGTCACTGTTTAGAGCATCAAAGACCTTATACACATTAAACTTCTTTCCTGCAAGTGACTGCACCTTGCCGTTATCTCCGGTATGAGCATTTATAGTTATATGTCCCTGCTGTGCAGCACTGACTTTCGAAAAAATATCACCGCTGCCGTTATATACAGATACTGCTGCAGCTGCACTGCTCAATGAAAGAATGCACGCAAGTGCTGCCGTTCCTATTTTTCTTAAATTAATCTTCATAATTTTTCTTCTCCCTTTTTTTCTTAATAATATATAAACATATACAGACCCCTGCTCCAGTCACGATCGGCATCATAGAACTTCCTGTTCCCGGCAGAAGTGACTCTCGCCTGTTTATCACTGTCATACTTCCGGTATACAGTCCGTTTTCTACTGTAAGACTGTTATTTTCATCATCTGTTTTCACAGCTTCATCGTTTATATAAAAACTGAATTTCCCATCCTCGCTTCTTAACGAAACCTTTAAAGGAGCTTCAATTTTTCTGTATCCTGCAGGCGCCTTTGTCTCAAGAAGGTAATACTCTCCTGCTACTATTCGGTCAAAATTTACTCTTCCCTCCTTATCTGTTGTCCCCTTTCCAATCGGATCGGTACAGTCTTTATCACTGTATAAAGTGAATTCTGCATCTTCCAGTGTTTTGCCGGCATCATTCTTTTTAACAAGTCTTAAGTTCCACAGGTTGATCTCGTTTTTAACAGTAACTGTCAAATCACCATTTTCATCAATAAAAAAAGCACCGCTGTTTTCGGTACCGTTCATATCTGAAACCGATGCATTTCCAAGACTGTCGATTTCAAAATAATATTTAGTTTCATTCAGCTTATAACCTTCAGGAGCCTTTACTTCACAAATATAATACAGCGACGGCTTCAGTCTGCTCAATTCTGCTTCTCCGTTTTTATTACTTACCAGACTTCCTGCCGTTTTATCGGCAGTAGCATCATAGATTTCAAACTCCGCATCTTTAAGCGCTTCGCCTGTATCTTTATCAACTTTTTTTATTTTGAACCGGTTTGGGCGGTCTGTAACATTCAGTTCGCTGCTCACTATATCAGCAGAATTGTTTTCTGCAGTCAGATTGAACTCAATATCTTCGCCGGTATGATATCCATCAGGCGGCTTCACCTCACTAAGAATATACTGTCCCAGATGAAGACCATTCAACTCTCCATACCCGTTTTCATCCGTTGTAAGTGTTCCTGCCAGATCTCCCGCTTTATTTATAACAGTTCCCTGAGGGGAGAGAATATCATTTTTTGCAGTAATATTATAAACTGCACCTCCCAGTTTTTTTCCTGTCTCTTCATCACTTTTGACAACCGAGACTTTACCCATAATACGGTTGTTAACTGCATTCATTACAGGCGCTTCCGGGGTGTAGGACGTTGTAAAACTTACCTTGTTTTCCTGACTTGCAGTATTGTAGTAACCATGAATATAGTACTCGCCGTCTTCCGGCATCTGTTTCCATGCCCGCCATACTCCATCACTGTCCTTAGAAAGTTCGACCCATTGAATATCATCTTGATCGCCTGCCGCAGACCATGTCGGGAACTTTACAAGCGTTACCGTTTCAGGAACTCCAGACACTTCAAATAAAATATTATGCCTGTCCATCAGCATTGACGAAAATTTAACAGTTATTTCCTGCCCTTCCATCTGAGCATTGAATACCTTCCTTTCCTCAGCATCATAGAGACTGAATTCCTTGATATAACGGCTCGATTCACTGTAACCATCGGGTACAGTTTCTTCTATCCTGAATTTTCCTTCATTTGTATCTGTATGCTGAAGCATACCGCTTTTATATACCCGATTCTGTGCGTCATAGCTCAGAGAAGCAAACTGTTCAAATGTATTTGAATTTTTATTCCACTGCTTCAGCTCGAATCCTGCATTAGCCACATTTTCTCCAAAATTATCACTTTTGCTTATTTGTATCTCAGTTCCATGAATCCACTTTATCTGAGTATATAATTTCATAACATCTGGATCCCATATCCACGTTCCTTCAGTCTGATTAGAACCCGAGCCAGTTTTTATTGCTAAAGCTGTAAATCTGCCACACTGACTCCCGGTTACGTTAGTCAAAGGCATATCCGATGATCCGTTCAAAGGGGCAGTAAAATAAAAACTCTGTCCTCCATATACAACTGCCGTACCGCCAGTCTGCGTTGCTGCTGTTCCTGCAATATGTATAGTAACATCACTGTTAAGAGGTATATTGACCGTTGCACCATTTCCTGCATCAAATTTAACAGTATTTGTAATTTGAATATTATTTGCTATATCTAAACTAGCAGTAAAACTAGAAATTATTCCATCCTGTGAAGGACTTGGTGTAAATTTTGCATATCCAGGTTCCGGCAAAGCGACTATCCTTCTGCATATATTCATTATGTTAGTACCATATGTACCACCAAAGGCAGCATTGAATCCTGACTCACTGAATCCATTCCAGTCCCCGCTGTAGGCACCACTCAAAAATATATGTGTCAGCAAATATTTAACATCATCATTTGTAAGATAACTGTCATTAGGACATATCGCTGCTTTTAAATCATATCCTGGGGCAAATTCTCCTGTAGCACCGGGGCCACCAAAACCATAGTACATAAGTTTTCTTACAGCTTCGTTATTTTCAATAACCTCGGCAACATACTGCCCGTTTGGCGGAGTATTCTTACTTGATTCAAGACAGTATGCCCACTGTCCATTATATTTTGTCGAATATGTACTCCATCCCTTCAAGCCTGGTACTTTTCTTGCCCACCATAATGATATCTTCCATGTATACCATATTCATTTCCTGTACAGCTAAAGTCATTTTCAAGTTTATTAACTGCATCCCTCGATGAAACAGTTGACTCTGTTCTAAAATGGCACCAATAACATTCAGCCCAGTAAACCCATACTTTCGGCGGTTGAACCGGTTTATTTTCACTGCTTCCACCTGTATTTCCACCTGTGCTTCCGCCCGTTGATCCTCCAGTATTTCCGCCTGATGACGAACCACCTGAGCTTGAACCACCGCTGTTTCCTCCGGTTGATCCTCCACCTGAAGGCTTACTGCTACCGCCTGTGTTTCCTCCAGTCGTTCCGCTGTTCCCTCCTGCTGTTCCTGACGAATTAGAAGAACCTGTTCCGCCTGATGATCCTGAACCGCTGCTTACTACCTTATTCCCTCCGGCATCTGTTTTCTTCTTAACTGTATTCTTTATACTCTTTGTCCCATCTGGATTAGTAACTTCTTCCTGTACTACCACCTCATCAGAAGCTACTGCCGGCGGTGCAGTAACAGTTACTTTTACATCTTTTTCAGTTTTGTTTTCATATTTGTCCTGAATAGACACTTTTAATGTATATTCACCTGGCACATTTGCATCTATACCTGAAAGATCAAATGTATAATCACTTATTTCAGAAAAATCAGTAACTGGCAGCAGTGATTTAAAATCAAAAGTATTTAAATCCGTTCCCTGCAGGATTTCTATGTTTTCAGGTGCTGTCATGGATGGGGCTTTAGTATCCTTTACCTCTACCTTCTGTTTAAAAGTATCCCCGTCATATTTTAACTCAATGGTATATTTTCCAACAGCCGGATATTCTTTTTCTTCTACACCTGTGACATTGCCTGCTTCATCCTTGATTTCAACCTTTTCATTTTTTAAATCCGAAGTAATTTTTGTGTTATGCTGCAGAGTATGAACATCTTCTTTATCAAGCCCATTCGTTTTGACCAGATTTTCAAATTTTGGTTCATATTTTTCACCATATTCAACAGTAACCGTCTTACTGTTCTTTAATAAAAGCTCCGGCGCTGTATCTCTAAGTGCCCAGTAAGTACCACCCCCAACAGCCGCAATAATAACCGCTGCAGTTACACCTGCAGCAATTTTTTTATTTTTTGTATCCAAGTATTTTTCAATAACCTTCATTTTACCTCATTCTCCTTATCCCTAATTTTATTATATATATCTATTTAATTTTTTTCAATCTGCTTAGACAATATAGAAACTCTAATACCTCTATATTATTTGATTTCAATACTATGAATTTTGAGAAAATAATAATTCTTAGCTGTATATATCAATCCGCCGAGATGGGGAGTTCTCTACTGTTTATTTACAGGCGGATTAATTACAACAAAAAATGTACCAGTGACTGGTACATTACTTCATATATTCTGTTTAGGAACATCTCTGTTTCCTATATACTTCTGTATGATACCATATTATCACTTTTTTGCTCCACCGTCAACGACAACTTTCCGACACCATTTCCGCCAACTTTCCGACACTGTTTCCGCCAAACGGTTCTTATTTTCATAAATTTTATCATTATATTAGTTATTTGCCTAAATTTTATCTCGTTTTAGAAATTTGTACCAATGAATTTACACCCCTTGACAAGCTTATTTTTTTGAACTTTTTTGAAATTTTTTTAATATATTTTTCTTGTTAAAATCCGTTTTTTAGGTTTTAAACGTTATTTCGCAATAAATCTTTCATTCTGCAAAATTTTTATCTATTTAAACATACTGCTGTCTTTTCAAATACACATCCTGAGTATAATAGTTTTTTGTATATTTGTCGTAATGATACAGTACCAGTTTTATGTCATACAGGCTGCAGAAATTTATCACTTCTACAAGCGCCACTGTCAGTCCTGTTACATAGACATCCAGCTCGATATCTCTATATTCACGAACCCCATGTCTCTTCATTAATGCATCGACTGCCTTTTTAATTGACATTTGCATATAGTACATATTTTTAACATCTCTAAGTTCTCTATTAAAAATACATCCTTCTATATCTTCAAATTTATGTCTTCCTTTAAACAGCTCAACAGCTATTCTTTCCATTCCTGTCACCTCGCCTTTAACATTTGTACCAGTCACTGGTACATTTTTTATACTAAGGATCCATTAACCCGGATCTTCTTTTCGTATTTCTCAAGCAATTCAAGAGACTCATCTAACAGAGCATTTCTTCTTAGATTGTCTTCAATAGAAGTACCTTTGATATTTTCGATCTCACTGTCTATCTCATTCAATCGGACTTCCAGCTTTTCCAGTTCAGCATTCGTCCTGTACATTTTTATCCTGTCTGCAGTTATACCGAATCTGGAAGAACAGTCCAGTATCATTCGTATTAAGATTTTTTTACTGCATCTGTTTAATTCACTCTCTATTTTCATATGTTCCTCTTTGCTGCCGCTCATTTTATTTCACCCCTTTATTTATCTTTCTGATCTATCAGAGCAGTAAATATCACGTTAATTCTTTCAGTATGTACCTTGATTATTTATTATTTCACTTTTGATCACGTCATCTAAATATTCAACTTCTTCAATTTCCATGACATCCGTAACCCCCAGTATTGTTTCAACAAAGATACAGCCGTAATTGTACAGATGACACTTTACAATTGTATCGTTATAGCTGTTTCTCAACGGGGGAGTGTTTACATATTCTTCATAACTTATTGCCTTTATTGTATTGCACATTTTTACTGTCTCCTTTGCAAGTTTAAATTCAAATCATCATATTATTAATAATTATCCAATTAAAATATACACTTATACGCTGTTGCAAAACCGCTTAACAGACTCAGCATAGTAAATACAAGCATTTTTGATTCCAACCTAATATCACCCACTCCCTTCATCTTGCTAATAACTACTAAAAAACCAATCAGTCCATTTGTCAGAACTATCGCAATCAATACGGCCAGATCGTCATTCCAGTCATCTTTATATTTTCCTTGCTTTCTTTATGTACCAGTCACTGGTACATTCTTCCTTTGTTAATTTACTCATCTTTCTTTTTTATCCTCTATTAAAATAGATTTCTTATATTGCTGCACTCTTTAATCATAACAATCATTTCATTTGCTTTTTCTTCTACTGTGTTACAAAATCCACCAACTGCTTTTTCTTTATCTATGTCAGCTTGGAATATATATTCTTCACTACTTGTACAATAAGGCATCAAATAATTAATTGTACATACATTATCGGATACTGCGATATTTGTAATTTCTATTTCTTCATTTTTCAATGGTTTGAATACTTTTTTCCAATACTTCTCTAACTTTTTATCTGGTGAAATAGTATTACTGTTTTGTGGATCATCATTTTTACCAGGTTTAACTCCAATACTCATCAAATGTGATTCTAAATCATTTTCAGACCATTCAATAATCTTAAAATTATATACATCAGCATTTTTTCCAAAAACAACTTTATTTTTTAAATTACTAAGATGCTTTTCTGCACCTTTTAGTGTTTTAAAAACTTTTGGTTTTTGATTATTAACCCAACTGCTTGGATAAAGATAACATCCATCCATATCATTATATGTTCCTGCATAAATATCCCCATCATATTTGATTACATACATTTTCATTCCACCTCTTTTTCTAACTATCTTCTAAAACACTTTTTAAGATTGAACGCACATAGTAATACGCATTCTCACGCTCTTTATTCTTTTCTTTTGCATAGCCATATCCATGATCTATATATTTTCCATTACCTCTTAAAAAAAGCTCGCCGTCTGTATAAAAGAAATATCTGAATGAAAATCTAAATTGCTTATAATCAATTTGAATCCTACCTAAATCAATATATGATATACTTGCCTTAATATCGGAATCCACCTTATTAATTTCACTTTGTACATGACCCTCTATTAATTCTTCATATTTCTTTTCATAGTGTCTTAGTTCCGCTTTTAACTTTTCAATTTTATTCATTTTCTTCACCATTCCATCTTATAACTAGTAAGATCATCACTGACCAAAACTAAAGCCGCATTTATTACAGTTCCACCACAAGTGATTATTATAGTAATTTCTGACATAGTGTACTTTACCACCGCAGTTACATAGAACAGTTCCTTCACGGCCAGCTTCAGGTATCTGTTCATTAACAATAAGCCAACACTGACCAGAACCGTTTCAATAATCATAATCATTCTTACTTCCTCCTTGTAAAGCATTTTACTTATTTCTGATTACTATCTCATCTATGTTTATCTCTAATGCATCCGCAATAGCTATTACAGTAGATATTGTTGGCTCTTTTATTTCTCCATTTAATATTTTTTTTAGATTTGTACGATCATAATTTGTCATTTTTGATAATTTATATACTGTTATATTTTTTTCTTTCATAAGTTCAATTATTTTCATCGTATTCATAAATTTATCCTGGGGATCAATAATAATTTTTCCATTTTCTTTAGCCCACTTTTCAAACTCTGCTCTATCAATCATCGTCTTTTCACTATGTCCTTCTGATTTAAACAATATATCTTTTTTTCTACTGTCTGCATCATCATAAATCTTGTCTTTGTTTTCGTTCATAATATTTACCTCCTCCTTTGTACGAGTGACTGGTACATATCTCATTTTCATAACCTATAATCAATATATTCACAGAATTCTAAAAACTCACCTTTAGATAACCCTAATACCTTAGTCATCTTTACAACTGTACCAATACGAGGATTAATTGTTCTTTTATTTAGGAATCAATCCTAAACCTCGATCATCACATTTGATTATTTCTGATAATGACTTTATCGATTCATCCACAGAAATATATTCCACTATTTTATAATGTCCGCCTGTTTTACAAGTTAATTTGGTATAAAAGGTGCAGTGACCAGTTACTGTGAATGGTGCTTCACTGTTCAATCTGGAAATGATATAATTATCCGGTTTTTCAATCTTTATCATTTCACCGCATCTTAGGGAATGAACGTCATTCTTTAACTGTTATTTTTACTCTTCCTGTGCTTTCATCCAATTGCATATAAAGCTGCAAAAAAGATCACTAATATCCAGATAGAAGATTCACCAATTGTTTCATCATTCAAATGAAACATCAGCACCAGTATCGAAATCACGCCACAAACAAAAATTTCATACGGAAAGTACTGGAGAAACAGCAAAGACAGCTGCGGATTCTTTTGTATTACACCTGTTAAAGGAACATCTCGCAGATACAAAATAAAACAATCGATAAGTAAACCGAAAACAATGAAAGCTGCAAGATACAGCATGATTGATGAAAAAATATAGTTCAAGAATTTTATTCCGTTGTTAAAACGATTCAGCATGTCGCATTTAATAAGTTTTACTTTCTTAGGATTATGGGAAACACTGCACCTGTTCCAGAGTTTTATCGCAATCTGAAATAAAAAAACTACACTTATGATTACTGTCAGTTCTCTTATAGTGCCCCTGGCCACCTCATACTCTTTTAAAAAATCCATCAGTATATCGCCCTTTCCAAAACGTACCAGTCACTGGTACATTTTTATTCATGCTTTTTCAGTTATGGCTGTTCAGAACAAAAACAGATAATAACCAAGTGCAGCAAAAAGAGAAAGTAAAATTGCTTCGCAAAACCCTATAAACATTACTGTGGAAAGAGAATATTTATGCCCATCAACTGACATAGCTTCCCATAAATCTCTGATAAAAATTACTATCCTTGCAATTTTATTACTGCAACTGTCCGAATGATGAATACGTTTGAAATAAGACCCTATTTCATATACTGCATCTTCTATCCATCTGTATATAGGATATAGACAAACTGCTAAACATACTGCTATATAAATAATTTTTAATATTTTTTTCATATCTTTGCTTTTCCCCTATGATATTTATTTTTAATTATGCCTAATTACTATCTCATCTATGCTTACCTCTAATGCATCTGCTATTGCTTTTACATAACTGATACGTGGATCCTTTGTTTTTCCTGACATGATTTTACCTAAATTAGATTCGTTTAAATTGGTCATTTTACTTAATCTGTACAATGTAATATTTTTTTCTTCCATAATTTTAATTATTTTATCAGTATTCATTATCTACCTTTTGTTCCTCTTTTCATAAAAATATCTAACATAGTAACCTACACATAATTTCTTCTATTTTTCCTTCACCTTTTATATAATCATTTGAGTTTTTACAAGGAAAAAACAAACTGGAAACTAAGTGCAAAAAATCTGAAACAAATCCAACAATCCTTTATATAATAAACATTCAATTATTAAAAAGATAAAACCTATAATAAGAACTACTAAGTACATTCTATTATCATTGTTTTCTTGTAAATCTTTTTCTACTATACTAATTATTGAATATATCATAAATAAAACTGTTAGTATTATTAAAGGTACCATCAAAATAATTGAAAAGCCTGTAATATAATCCCAAAGATTTACACTTGTAGTTTCTATCATTATTATATGCCCCTCCTTATTCATTCTTTTTACTACACTAACTTCGTCAGTTAACATCATTCTTCTATTTCTTCTCTAAATAAGAATTTTTTATTTTGTTAATTATTTCATTTAATTCTATTTCAAATTCATTATCAGATTTATTTAAAAAATAAACTAAATCAATCCACCAGACAGATTTTCCTAATGGTTTCCAAACGTCTTTAGATCCATTTGTATCTAGCAGGTTAAAGTCTTTTAGGTATTTAAGATAATTCTTAATTATAGTAATCGCCTTTTTGTGGCAGTTTTCCACGCCTTCAAGCTCTATTATTAGAATTTTTACTTTACAGTAAATAAACGATAAATTATTCAAAATACTTTTTGCCTGCTGTTTAGCCAATTCGCTCTCATATTTACCTATATATTTATTAATTTCTTCCGATAACTTTTCTTCCTTCACCATTTAATTTTCTTCCTAATTTCTACTCTAAATTTTTCATGAGAAAAAGCAGTAATATTGCAGTTCCCATTACATATAACTCTTTTGAAAAATCTATAAATAAATAGATAAGATTATTCATTGATATGAATAAAATCGCTTGATTTCTTAATTTCTTTCTATCCACTATATCCCCCTTCTTTCTATAAAAAAGATAATAAAATAAAAGTTTATTATCTTTTTTATAGTAGGTAGGTCATTTGACCTACCTTATGCAATTAAATTGTCATAAATAGTAGTGTAACTTAAACTACTATATTATTATTTTTGTAATAACGTTATCGAAGTTTAGGTTATTCACTTCTCCCTGGAATTTCACCTGCCCATGCTACTGAGCGCCTACTTTGGCGGGTTTCAATCTCTCTGCAAAAGTCATGGCCAAATAGTTACCATCTATTTTTATACAATGTATTAATCGCAAGCGTACATTTGTAAAAGGCTCTTTTTACAGAATCTGTTAAATAACAGCAACTATTTACAATTTGATTATTTAAATTTTAAATAGTCACAAGGAAAATTAATGATATTTGCAATATCAAAGTTTTCCTTCTTTCCTTTGAAAGATAGATATTACTATTTATTTGTCAAAGAACTGAAAAAGTTCGTTTAAGTATACTTAAACGAACTCGATGAAAAGTAATAAAATATATAAAAAAAAAGAAATTAATTGCTTAATTTCTTGGTTAAAAAACATATATTTATATTTAATTTCACTGTTTAAAAAAGTATGCTTTTTCAAACTTATATACCATAATAAATCAATAAATTGGATCAATTAATTGAATATAGATATATATTTTTTAATTACCTTTTAAATCATTATGGTAAATGTGTTAAATCAATACAACACATATATAATTTTAATTACTTTTTTCTAATTTTCAATACGTTTTTTCTATTTTATTTCAAATATATTCATCTGCTGGTACATTTCTTTTTTTTTCCGTACTTATTACTCCAAATTTTTCATTTATTTCTTTATAATAACTTGATAAATCAAGATCAGCATCACAAATATTATTAAGTTTTATAATTTTAATTAAATACTTCTCTTCCAAATATTTTTTTTCATCTAAAAGCCTTTTATACAACATATCACTGTTTACAAACCATATTTGTACATAATTTGAAGTGTTAAAAATTATATTTCTTGACAGCTTATTTTTTTGCTTAACTGACAATTCTACCTCTATTTTTATTTTATACTTTTCGCATAATAAATCACAAATATGCTGATTTCTTATTTGCATATATTCCATTTTTCTTTGCATATCTCTTTCAGTCTTAAAATCATCTATTGAAAGATTATCATTGAATCTCAAAATATGATTTAATACTTCAGCAACTTTTATCTCATGATCAAGTGTTCTTTTGTTTATTGTTGGTGCTTTTTTTACTTTTTTGTATATTTTTCCCGATTTTGAAATTGTTATTCTTGGCGGATACAAATAGGCCATTCCTTTTTTTGTGACAGTGTAATATCTTTTTGTAGTCTTACTTTCCTGATAATATTTAACATATCCCTCTGTAACAAGTTTCCGCATCCTATTCTTACATGTACCTTCATTAATGCCTACCAATGAACTAATCAAATTTATATCTAAAACTCTCAGTTTATCCAATGCTTTTAAAACCTCTAAATCCCGCTGCAATAAACGCATTTTCAAATATCCCTAAATATATATGATTCTATATTTTTAACGTCTATATAAGGCATTTTAATCCTATATGGTTTAAATCCATCTGACATTGTATCAATCCAATACCCTATACCTAACGGAAGTTCCTTTAGATCATTAGGATGAACTTTAAACTCATCCACAATTTTAGAAGTTCCATCTCCCGTTTTACCAAAAGAGTCAAGCTTACTTGTTATTTCTGCTTTCTTCTTAGTTCCAATTGCATTGGCCAATGTCTCTGCTGATTTATCGTCAGCCTGTTTAAGCAGATAAAATCCATGCATATTTCCAATTACAGAGCGTCTTATATTTTCATTTACAACATCCATATCTGCAACTGTTTGAGTTGATAAAATATTAGTTCCACCTAAAGAACGAGATTTATTGACAACATCAACAATCATATCACAAAAATAAACACTTAACTCATCAAATACGCATAAAAACTTTTCATGCTTGCCTTTTATTTTAGTAATATCTCCAAGTACATTTTTTATATCGTTTAATACCAGCTTTCCTACTCCACGTGCAAAATCAGTATACTCAAGTTTATTTAATAAAACTAAAACAACAGCATTTTCTCTATATGCCTGTTTTAAATTAAAATCCCTCCTGTTACTGTCAAATATTCTTCTTCCTTCGCCATGAGCCAACGTAGAAAACCTAGATAGAGATCCTTCGGCTGCTTCGAAACACCGTTTATGAACATTTATATAATAACTGTAATCACTGACATCTATAGAAAGTTTATACATTTCCAATGTATTCATAAAATCATTAGCTGTTTCTATTAATGAGTTAAAAGATATATTAATATTTGCTTTGATCATAAAATCTGCCACTGCTTGAAAATATTCACTTGCCAGAGCTTTATAATGTTCTTCAGACCACTCCGACATATTTATAAGCATATCTTTTATTTGTGTTGCATTACAATTTTTAAACGGATTATAGCTGTGTGTTTCTTCTGGAATTGTCTGATTAATTATATATAGTTTTCTATTCTTTTTGATACATAATTTGGTTACAATATCATATAAAGAATATTCACCATTATCTCCTTTACCATCCATAATTATACAAAACTCATTATCCTCAATGTGTCTGGCAGTAAAATTAGATATAGCTACTGTTTTACCAGAACCATTTTTTCCGCTAATAAATATATTTTTATCATAATTCAACGGTACATTGTCAAAATTATCTAATTTCTCTTTTTTTATTCTATGCAGCTTGATTATCTCGCTATTTCTATTTATTCTTGTTGTCTCTTTATACAAAAGTAAAGTGGCCAAGATAAAACTCCAGACAGCATAATAAAATAAGGATGTATTTAAAAGACTAATATCATATATAATTTTTTTTGAAGCTAATTCATTAATTTCATATACAAACGTTTCAAATTTTTGTCCTGTCAAATAAGATAGAATTAAAAATACAGTACATAATAAATAAGTAAACCAATATACTTTTGCCACTGACTTAACATAAGGATCTATCTTAGAATTAAGCAGATTATAAAGTAAACATGATACAAATACTGTAACTAATATAGGCATAATAGACTTAATTATCAAAAGAATTAGTACATTTGATAAATAATCATAAGAAATATAAACCACTCCTTCCACTTGCATTATTTTTTTTAATGATTTAAAATAGGTATTGTCAGATATACCATGCGCAAGCGTGGTTATTTTTTTATTTTATTTCTTCCAGAAAAGCACAAATAGCAGCATATATAAATCCATTTTCGTTATATAATCTAAATTCATTTTTTGTCATTTCTAATTTATCATTGGTATTCTTTTTTAGAATTATCTTTTGTTTTTTATCTGCTCCATCTACATTTTTTCTTTTTGTTGGAATACTTAAAACATAATTTTTAAAACCTTCATCCGCCCTCATTTTTTCGCAGCCATAATCAATTGCACAATTTAAAGCTTCTGTTAGATTTAAATTATTATGATTCGCAAAATCTTTCAATTGTTTTTTTTGTTCCTCACTTATTCTACAACATTTAATATAGCGTGGTGATCCATCCCTTTTTCTGTCTTTAAATTTTTCAAAATCAATATACATTCACTTCACACCCTTTTAAATTATTTCTATTTCATCAACTGCAATAGACAAATGATTCTCTTTATCAAGATCTAATCTTCCCCAAAGAGTCACTTTTGTTCCTTCTCTACATTTTTCATATATATAAGTAGCTTTTTTTCCACGTATATCACACGGAATTATATCGTATGTTATTGCATCTTTTTTACCAAACCCAACTAATTTTTTTGTTTCTAATTCAAAACGAGTCACTACTTTACCAGCATTACCAACTTCATTTTCTAAGTTATAAATTTTTCCCATCAAATAAACTTTATTCATTAAAATACCTCCTTTGCAAAGTAGGTCATTTGACCTACTTTTTGCTATTTTCTAGAACTGCTGTATTGAGAATATCCATTATTTCTTTCATTTTGGTTTTACAATCTTCTAATAAATCGAATACTTTTTTGTCTATTACTTCTCCCTCAGTATCCTCAATTTGCAAAATTTCATAATTTTCATTTACTTTTTCTATAGCTTTTTGCATAGATTTATACGGCTTATAAATATCTTTTATAAAATCATTTATCTCATAATCAATATTTGTTTCAGTTTTTTTGCGCTTAGTTTCCAGTTTGTTTTTTCCTTGTAAAAACTCATAAGCATTATTAACTGATATATCTCCATTATCTAATTTATCTTTTAACTCTTGATTTCCCTCTTTAATAACTTTAATATATTTTTTTGCCATAGCTTCAGACATACCAAATCTAGTATGAAGTAACGCACGTGTTGTACCAACTATTCTTTTTCCGTTTACTTCAGTTTTGTTCTTCTTAGCTTCTTCCACTATTTCTAAATAATCTTCTATCTCAGCAATATTAAAGCCACTACGTTGATGAACATTTGTTTCATGCATTCTAAATCTAGTTATTAACTCAGATTCATCTTTAGATACAACAACACAATTTGGCATTTCTAACTCTTTTTTTAATTTCTCGCTAATTTCAATACTGTTATTAAAAATATAATTAATCGCACTTAATCTCTTGTGGCCCGTAACTATTACATAAACTGATGGATCCTCGGTTTCCTTTACAACGAGATTTTGTTCCAAACCAATAGTAGAAATAGAAATAGCTAATTCTTCTACTTCTTTTGGATCTATCTCATACTTTTTATATCTGCCTATTTGAATTTGATTATATGGTATACGTGCCAGTTTATCACCTTCAAATAACATACCATTTACTACATTTTCCTTATTTTGATTACTAAGTGTTTTCATTAGATCAAATTTAGCTGCCATTATCTTAATACCTCTCTCTCTATCTCATCTAAAACACTCTGCCATTCCTGTCCAACAGTTGTATTACCTTTATTAAAATCTGTGACACAAATGTCCTTATTTTTAAACGGCTTAGCTTGATAATGTATATTAGTCTTAAATAACTGATCTGCATTTAACTGAGCATTAATTTCTTCTTCAAAAGCTCTATCATCCTTATTACGAGATTTTTGATTAATAAGCACTTTATATTTAATTTCCTTACCAAATCCCTCGATAACTTGATATATCTGTGATAAAGTAGTTGCTACACCATCAGCAGCCCATTCATCACAAGTAGTAGGTATTATTACAAAATCACTTGCTATGAACCCGTTGGTTGTTAATAGTGATGGAAAAGGATTAAAGTCTAATAAAATAATATCATATTCATCCTCAATACATTGAGTTATCTTATTAATTATTCTCCCTTGATCACACATTGTGTTGCTCCTGACTAACTGTTCTGAATTTACTAGGGCAAGTGACGAACCAATAATATCTAAATTATCTGTAACATTATAAATAGCCTTATGTACTTTTTCACAGTCAACTTTTGCAGAGAACAAATCAGTCATAGACAAATACTCATCTTTAAAAACTTCATCTTTTAAAATAGTTTTTGATAAATTAGCTTGCGGATCTGCATCTATAATACAAATTCTATAACCTTTTTTAGAAAAATACTGAGCAATAGTTAAAAGTGAGGTTGATTTTCCAACACCGCCTTTTGTTGAATACGCCATAATTTTTTTTGATTTTTTTAATTTCATTTTTTTCTCCTTTTGTACTCCCTTGAGTACCCTTTCTATTTTATATATTTATTATAGCACATTACAGGTGTATTGTCTACCTTTTAATTATTTTTTTATTATTTTTGTTAGTTATATTGGGGACTACATTCTAAAAGTTTCTCTTTTTACTTCGTAAAAAAACAAAAAATAAACTACCCCTAGTTCCCCTACGTTTATTTTTTTTAGAAACTTTTAGAATTTTTTTACTTAATAAAAGAGATGATTATTTCATCCCTTCTACACTCTGCTTAACTATTTTTTTATACTTGTAATATGAAGTTTTTTTCATATCAAGGATCGTTAAAGTTTCGTTAACTGTATATATTTTATTTTCCTGTTTTTTTACAACTTCTTTAAAATTATCAGGTAAATCTAATTCTGGTCTCCCAAATCTTATCCCATTTGCTCTTGCAATCTCGATTCCTTCAGCTTGTCTTTTTCGAATATTTTCACGCTCCTGATGTGCAGTGAAGCCCAATATCTGTAATACTAGATCTGATATAAAAGTTCCTAATATATCCTTTGCAACAGTCGTATCAAGCAAAGTCATACTTAAAATCTTAATATCGGCTTTCTTTTTCTTTGTTATATATGTCCAGTTTTCCATTATCTCAGCATAATTGCGACCCAATCTATCCAATTCATGAATTACGATTAAATCTCCCTCTTTAATTTTTCTTATTAATCGTTTGTAATTTTTTCTGTTAAATGTTGCTCCAGAAATTACATCTATATATATATTCTCCCTTCTGATTCCATATTCTGTTAAATTTTTTAATTGCCTTTCATAATTTTGATCTTTAGATGATATTCTAATATAACCATAGTTCATCTTTATTACCTCCTTTTAGAAAGCCATTATAAACAAAAGTAGGTCAAATGACCTACTTAAATATTAATCTACTGACCAAACCTAAAACCACATATGTAATAACACTACCGCCACATATACTCTCATGTGGGGTTTCAAGTTTTTTAAATAAAAAGAGGCAAATCTAAATTTTGCCCGCTTTCTTTTTTTGATTTATTGAATTGTTTTCTATTATTTTATCTCTATTCTCACTGTAGTAATTTTTAAAATATTTCTTTTTCTTATCTTTAGTAGCTACTTCTCTGCACTCTGCCGAACAGTATACAAGATGGCTTTTATTTACTTCGAACTTTTTACCGCATACAGGACATTGCTTATGCTCTCTTTTTAATTTATTTTGTCTAATCAACTCATTTTTTTCTAAACGTTCTTTATTTCTTATTTCGTAACACATATCCGAACAGGTTATTATTCCATTTTTAGAATTAAATTTCTTTCCACAAACAATACATTTTTTTATCATATAGGTATTTCTCCCTTTTTCGCTGTACCCATTACATTTTATTATAAATATTTTGTATAACATCGTCGACTGGTTACAGTAAATTAATATTAATTTCTCTTTTTATTCAACATCATCATAGAGTTCACTAACATGATAAACAACCATAGCATCATTAAATGCTTTATCTATTTTATCGCTGTTTTTTTCCAGCCAGTCTTGTCGTTTTTCTTCATTCCAATTAATCCACGATTTTGGTGCTTCATACAGTATTGAAAGTTCCCCATTATCATAACAATTATCACTATCATTTATGAACTCGTAATTAGCATATACTGTAATTTTTGGCATACTTCATGACCTCCTAACTTTTTTCATATTTTCAATTAATTTATTTAATGATTTTATCATTTATATTTTTCCAATCCATGATATTGACTTCAATCCATAAATTAATATATTCAGAAATTTCTTTTGCAGTAATTTCATCCATTCCTGCATCGATTAATTTCATTCGATTATAATAACTACTGTCACTGTTAGCAGATGCTTCACAACAAATATTCCAGTCTGGTATTGCTATAAAACCACCGTTTATATGATGACCAAAAATTATTAAATAGCTGTTCTCATTTATTTCTACATTATGTTCAAAATAAATCTTAGTATTTTTCGTAAAATTATGTTCTAATTTTGTTATCATTTTTTATTTCACTCCTTAATATTAGCCATCTGTACCGGAAAGAAACGGTTTTCTTCAAATACTCTGGCACTACATTTTTACATTTAAAATCTAGAAAATTTTATCCTATCATTTTAATAATTAATGAATGTTGTAAGGAACACCAAACGTAATTAATAATTTATTGTTATGGCTTAATTTTAAAGAATGTATTTCATCACTTTTATCAGCAAATTCAGAATCATCTAAAATAGCTTCTATAATTTCTTTTATTTTTTCTGCCACTCTCATATAAAAATAATTATTTTTATATTTTATAAATTCTTCATCTTTTTTTAATGATTTATATAATTCTTCATACAAATCTTCAGATAATTCTTCATCATAATTATCATCATCTTCTTCATTAAAAAAAGGATACTTTTTACTCAAATAGTCTAATATATAATAATTAATATCATCATTTAGACAGTATACAATACTTTCAGTATTTATTAGCACTTGTTCGCTTTCTGCAATATGAGCAAGAATACTTCTACATTCTGCTATTCTAATAGACATACCCCAACATTCCCCAAATCCATCAAAATCATAATTAACTAAAATTGAGAGATCAATATCACATTTATTTTTAAATTCAATGATGCAATCGATAAGATTTTTAAATTCTTGTGGTGTTTTCTTTATTGTATCCTCTAAATAGTTAAATATATCTTGCCTTAACTCTTTAACCGCTATCTCCATTTTTAGATTTCCTTTCTATCTAATTTCTTAATTATTTCTTTATAAGAAATACCATTTTTAATTAGATCTAAAATAGTATTTCTAAAATTGTCTGGATCATATTCATTTAAATGCATAAGTATGTAATCATCTGCAAAGTCAGTAGCAATTATTGGTTTTTGCAACGCCATTCTATTATTTATATAATATTCCGCCTTTGTTTCTTTTAAAAGAATATGCGATAAAACATAAAATTCAAGAGCATGGTATCTCATCCGTGGATAAGAGTATATATGCATGTTGATGTTTTTTCTAGCCTTTTCAACAAAATTATTCCTTATATCATTAGCCCACTTTACCTGCTTTTCACTCCCAATTAATTCAGGTAAATAATTTATTGTTTCCAAAAAATTATTTTGGGAAGACTTAAGTATTTCTTCCTTTTCAATCCTTAATGCACTTTTATCCTTTTTCATTTCATTTCTTCTCCTACTATTCAGCATATATCTATTTATATAATGTGTTTATAGAATAATATTTTAAAACTTAAAGCATTATTTTCTTTCAAAATCTATGTCTAAATATTCAATATCCTCAATTTCCATAACATCTGCCCTTCCTAAAATAAATTCAATAAAAACACCTCCATAATTATATAAATGACATTTTGCAATTGTATCATTGTATTGATTTCTCAATGATGGCGTTTTTATATATTCTTCATAGCTTATTACTTTTATCATTTTATCTACTTACCTTTACTTTTTATTAATTTGCTTTCTCGGAGTACTTTGTTTAATTTCATATTTGCTGCCATCCTTTAGACCGAGTTCATAAGCATCTTCACTTTCATTTGTATAATTAGTTTTGACTGTTCTAATTTTCATTTGTGTTCTAACATAATCTACTACAGCTGGATGTAGATCTGTTAAAATAAGTTCATATTTTTTATCAATATTCATATCAATAAAAGAGTTTTTCAACTGCTGTTCTATACCTTTTGCAAATCCACGGCAGTAATCACGTTTATATACTCTAAAATCCATGTCTCCAATATAACATTCTTTAAGTTCTTTGATTGTTCTTTCCAAATAATCTAGTACAGGAATTACTACACTTTCACATAATGCAACTTCTTTCTCATATCCAACGTATTTAAATTGACATTTACTGTTTATTTTACCTAGATAATAAGCATTAACTCGATTGTATTTACAAATATTTCTGAATGTCCAATATAGATAACCTGTATAATACTGATTCATTGTTTTTTGAATAATGTCACCATTATTATCTTCATTTAATTCAAGTTCTGTAATTTTATGTTTAATCATAAGCTTATTTGCTCTATAAGTAGCCAGTTGAATTTCCTGATCACTAGCCCCAGGATCCTCAGCGATTGCCATCAGCTTTTTAATCTTATCAATTATTTTATCCATTTTTTTAACCTTTGTACTCCCTTGAGTACCCCTTTCTTTATTTCTATACTTATTATATCACACAAAAGGTGTATTGTCTACCTTTTAATGTAAATTTATAAGACTTATTTAGAAACAAAAAAAGATATTCGTTGATCCTGCAAGATTACAAACGAATATCAAACCCTTAGGCACTTGTATTATAATACATAAAAGGTAAATTAGCAAATTATCATTAAATTTAATATCAAACACTTATAAATACGTATTTTTTTTAATAGTTGATTATTCAGTCTTTATAAGTATAATTTTTTTATTAAATACTGTTTAATGCGTATTATCTAAAAGTGCAATAAAGACCACTTTTATACACTGTTTAAAATTAAGAATTTATAATATTTCTATTGGAATCAATCGTTACTGTAAAATATAATAATATTCGAGGTGAATAATATGAAAGCACAACAAGCAATAAAAAAAATTTTAAATCAAGAACATATGACTCAAAAAGATCTTAGTCAAAAGTTGAACTATACAAATCCAACAAGTTTAAATACAATACTAAGAACAAATAATCCTAATACTGAGAGTTTAATTAAAATAATGGATGCTTTAGACTATGAAATAATCTTAAAACCAAAATATGGACTCAATAAAGCTGCTAGATCAGTAGTTCTTAATAATGATGGTGAGTAATATGATCTATGGTTATGCTCGTATATCTACAAAAGAACAAAAATTAGACAGACAAATCGATAGTTTAACAAAATACGTTGATATAAAAAATATTTACAGTGATAAACTAAGTGGCAAAAATACCAACAGAAAAAATTATCAAAAGCTAAAAGAATTGGTAGTAGCTGGTGATATAGTATATATTCATGCACTGGATAGACTTTCTAGAAATAAGAGAGATACAATAAGAGAATTCAATTATTTCAAAGAAAAAGGTGTCATTTTAAGAATTTTAAATATGCCTACTACACTAATTGAACTAGACGGGCAACAATGGGTTATTGAAATGATTAATAATATAATACTGGAGGTTCTGAGTTCTGTAGCTGAACAAGAGAGAATAACAACATTAGAAAGGCAAAGAGAGGGCATTGAATCAGCTAAAAAGCGTGGTGTTAAGTTTGGTCGTCCTGACGTTAAAGACAAAGTAGATAAGGTAATTACATTAGTTAATAATGGAAGTAATGTAACCAATGCTTGCCATGAAGTAGGAATTGGAAAACGTACATATTATAATTATATTAATCTATACAGTAAAAAATAATGTAGTTTACTCCAATTCTTTTTTGGTGACTGCCTTTACCTTAAATTGTGATCGTGTTTCACGATCACTTGAATTTGCGGTTTTTTGCGTACAATTGGGAGTGCATAGGAAAACAGAAAAGGAAATTTTTATTTTCTTTTTTGTTTGACTTGCCGAGCAAGTCGGACAGCAAAAAATGTTTTTGTCAATAATGACTGTGCAGCAGTCAAGATAAAATAAATTTTTATTGTGGCCTTCAGGTCCAGTAAAAAATTATTTTTCGTTTATTGACAAATAACAAGCTGTTGAACCTTATTAACAAGGTAGGTCAAATGACCTACCTTTATATTTAACCCTGCTTGCTTAGCTTATTAATTTCATTTACTACCCTTTTTAATGCAAACATTCCATTTTCTGTTAACTGCCTCTGCCATGCATTATTTTTTGGTGACCATCTAAAACTATTCTTCTTTAAAATGGTTCTAACTTCATCATTGGGCTTATCCGTAAAAATCAATTGAAGCCGCATAAGTTCAGTATTTTTTACTACTTTGAATAGTTTGTTATTATTTTCATCATTAACAGTCTCAATTTTTGTTCCAGTTGCTTTAGCCTCCTTCATTTTTTCTAATCTCTGCTTATACCTTCTTATATTAGCTGTATCATTAGTAACACTAAACGGTGCAAAAGAAGGATTTCTTCTAACAAAATCTTCAACTATTTCAATTTGTTTGTCACTCAGTCCTTCAGCACCTTTTAAAGTACCATTTTTCTTATAGTATTTATTCCAGTATAATTTTTGTTTATGTTCTTCTTCTAACTTAGCAATTTTTTCTTCTAATAGCTCAACTGCATCTTGATTTTTTGATAAAATCGGTTGATCCATAATTAACAAATTTTTTATCTGTTCCGATTGTTGTTCTAAATATTTCCATGTCTCATGTAATTTTTCCCTTCTCTTATTTTGAGCATTTTTCTTTTTTATTGGAAAATTACCAGCACCCGTAATTAAAATCGAGGGACATGAAGCTTCATTTTTGTAATAAGCATTGTAATAATCTGCCAACTTTCTACAATATCTATCTACTTTATAAGTTGCTTTTTCAGCCAAATTAGGTTTCTGTTCAATAATTTTTTCAAGAACATCATATACTTTATCGCAATAATATTTGTATTCATTAGTTGCTGTATTTTCTACATAATCACTAAAACTATTGATACTTTTTGCCGTTCTTGCTAACCCCTCATTTAATTCATAATATTTTCTTTTCATTCTTTTAACCTTTGTACTCCCTTGAGTACCCCTTTCTTTATTTCTATATATATTATATCATATAATAGGTATATTGTCTACCTTTTATTATAAATTTATAATACTTTTTTAGAAACAAAAAATCAGTCCAACAATTACAGTTTAATGTTGAACTGATAGCTATTGAAGATATTCGTTAATCCGACCAAAGACACACGAATATCTACCATCAGGCACTTGTATTATAATACATAAAAGGTAAATTAGCAATCTATCACAATTATAACTTTTTTGGTGACTGCCTTTACCCTAAATTGTGATCGTGTTTCACGATCACTTGAATTTGCGGTTTTTTGCGTACAATTGGGAGTGCATAGGAAAACAGAAAAGGAAATTTTTATTTTCTTTTTTGTTTGACTTGCCGAGCAAGTCGGACAGCAAAAAATGTTTTTGTCAATAATGACTGTGCAGCAGTCAAGATAAAATAAATTTTTATTGTGGCCTTCAGGTCCAGTAAAAAATTATTTTTCGTTTATTGACAAATAACAAGCTGTTGAACCTTATTAACAAGGTAGGTCATTTGACCTACCTTTATTCTTAGCTAATTTTTCAAATATACTAACTTATTTCTTTCGCTATTTCAAATCCCATTTCTTCTATAAATAACGATAAAATAAATTCTATACGCTCTTGTAAATCATCAACCGCTTTGTTTAAGCACCATTTATAATTAGGAAATTTTATAATATCTTCTTTTAGAATTTTATAAATTACTTCCATTGTAAATAATTTTTTATTTTTATAACTGCCTACAATGTCGTAACACACTAATAAATCTTCATCAAAATTTCTATAACTTACATTAATTTCTGCTTTCATGAATTCCAATTCACTGCTCTGTACTGTTATACTGCTTTCCTTTTTTATTATCACACTGATTAAGTCTAATTTCATTTTCCAATCCTTTTGTACTCCCTTGAGTACCCTTTCTATATTTAGTTATGTTTTTTTAGATATTTTATATCATTTTCATATACTGCATCTAACAAATCCCATTTATTTGCTTTTTGTATTTCTTCTAAAGTTATATTATTTTTTTCAAATTCCATTGACAAAAAATCTGCTATCTTACTTATCCCTATTCCATATTCATCTTTCATATATAAATAAACACTTACTTCCGCAATTACTCGGTATATTTCTTTCGTTGGATTAGATATATGGCAGTCTATGGAATAAAATGCTTCACAATATAAATTTTCTTTATAAAATATACTTCTATTGCACTTATACCATTCTAATAAATCTTCAAAGTTCATATTCACTCCTCCATATTAGGTAGGTCAAATGACCTACCTATCTAGTTCATTTCAAAAACTATATTTTCATTATTTTTCAAATCACTATATAATTTTTGAATATCTTTATCTATTACCGTTTTCAATGAATTATCCTCAATACTATCATACAACTTTGATAAAGCATTAATTTCATTTGCAGTATCTTTAATTTTCAATTCACATATTAGTAATGCTTTTATAAAATATTTTCTACTTTCTTTTGACATTGAATTCATCATGTCAACATAAGGCTTTAATAAACACATTTCTATATTAATATCTTGACTTGCTAGTTCAATAATATCTTTTTCCAATAGGTCTTTGTAATGCTTTGCAGGCACTTTTGTTTCATTATATGAATATGTCATATCGGAAATACTTTGTGCCATTTTAGATACGGGTTGCTTTGTAAAATCATCATACAATTTTCTACTCATAATACTTTCCTCTCTTTCGTGGTATAGTAGGTCAAATGACCTACTAAGATTCTTTAATATAAACTAAAATAATTAAGGTAACTATATTATTTAATATAATTACCTGTTTCTTAAAATAAATTTCTCATTTTCAATACCTTATGTACTCCCTTGAGTACCCCTTTCTTTATTTCTATATTCATTATATCATATAATAGGTATATTGTCTACCTTTTATTGATTGTAAAATTATTTTTTATATGTCAAATGACCTACTCTATAATTCTTTTTTGGCGACTGCCTTTACCTTAAATTGTGATCGTGAAACACGATCACTTGATTTTGCGGTTTTTTGCGTACAATTGGGAGTGCATAGGAAAACAAAAAAGGAAATTTTTATTTTCTTTTTTGTTTGACTTGCCGAGCAAGTCGGACAGCAAAAAATGTTTTTGTCAATAATGACTGTGCAGCAGTCAAGATAAAATAAATTTTTATTGTGGCCTTCAGGTCCAGTAAAAAATTATTTTTCGCTTATTGACAAATAACAAGATAACATTAACTAAAACTATTTCTTATAATTCATGATAAGAAATTTAATTAAATAGTTTTTTTTACAAAGTAAAAAAAACACCTTGAGGGGGTTAAGGGGTATGGTTTGTAAGGAAAGGGGAAACGGGGAGTGATTGGCCAATATGTACAATTTCATCCCCTCTCCTTTCCTTCATAAGAAAAGAAAAAAAAGTCGTGCCACACTTTCATCATAGTTTATCGGACAAATGACGAAAACACGCAATATATTATGTTTAATAATAAATAAGTGAAACTTATTTGTTATGATGAGTGAGGGTGGTCTAGGGTCCTCGAGCCTAGACCACCCTCACGAAAAACATTGATATAATGCGTGAAAAACGACAATTGAGCTATTAAAAAAAGTGTGCCACTGTGGCACGACTTTTCCAAAAATAATAATAAAAATAATTTTAATAATATAGATATAGAAAGCGATATTTAAACTATATAATAAGTAGGTCAAATGACCTACCAATAAAATGAAAATAAATGTATAAAAAATAATATATAGTTAATACTAAAAATGAAGTATAAAACAGATAATAAAATGTAATTATGATCTTTATAAAATATTGCTTCCAGAGCTTCGAGATAGGAAATTTGATACAGTTTTCCCGTTGTACTATAAAACAAAAAAACTGTTATCTTTAACTCTACTTCCGTCGCAACGGAGCTTAGGTTTCTTAGATCGCCATCAGTCGTGAATATTTCAATCCACATGTATGCAAACTTATTATAAATTATACAGGTACTACTCTGCACTGCTGGCATTCGTACATTTATACTGCATTATTTAATAACATAGGTTTTTGTTCCGTTCTATCCAAACTTACCATACATTTTTCCTCTTAGAACTGCCTCCCTAAATTCTTTTTTTATTGTTGGTTTTCTATTTACATGAGATCCAACTTAGGGGCAAAACAAAGCATGACAACTTTAAATAACCCCGTGTACTTTTCTTACAATGGCTACACACACCTAGACATTTTGTTTTGCAGCTAAGTAGGTCATTTGACCTACTTAGCTGCTGGATCAACTATTCTGCAAAGTAATTTTCCTATGTAAACTATTTAATTGTTATTAAAATACAAAACAAAAAGAGCTGAAGAATTTCTTCTCCAGCTCTTGATTTAAATAGTAATCCTATCATTCTACTTCTTGTTTTCTACAAAAAATACTAAAAACTGCTTTAAATTACTTACGTAACAATTGACAATTTAAAATTACAATGATATTATAAATATAACATTTAAGGACTTTGTCTATGAACTGGTACTTCATATGACCTAGGTCAAATGTTATATTTATAAAACTAAGTGTTGATACTGGAGATAGAGATATCATCACTTAACGGATTATCTTGGCTTGGAAAATTGGAAAAGATAATTCTTTTATATTAAACAAATAAGTTGGTAAAGCTTATTTGTTTTGAGAAAGAGGTATGATTGGTACTCATACTTCTTTCTTTTTTTTCTTTTGTTATTATAGATTATAACAAATTAAATGTCACAATACAATGTGAATTTTAAAATTTTTTCGTATTTTAACAAATTCATACATTTTTATAATTTAGGAAAAATCAATATTATATATGTATACTTTTTATTATAATTTCTGTTTTTCCTAAAATAAAAAGAAGATAATATGCTTTTATATATATATAATTTAATATCAAAAAAGAGCGCTGTTTGCGCTCTTTTATAAGATATGAAATTTATTTGATAGGTTCTTCCTCCTCCTCCTCTAAATTTAGTGTTTTAGTATTATGTCTAAGTTCTCTTAGTCTTACTATTTCTGCTTTTAATTTTCTATTTTCATCTTCTATTCTATATAACACATCTGGGAAGTGTACCTGATTGGCCATATATGTAATAGTTTTAAAAAATTCAGAATTAATATTTATTCTATGTCCTGTAAATTTTATTGCTCTTTTCTTTGACACTGTTCTCAAATCTGTTAATTTCAAAATTGAATCATGATCTAAAAAATCAAATTCATCACTTTTCATTAGATAATAATTTCTATCATAGTTTTTATTATTTGTTACTGGATGATATGCATTACTATAACTTTCTTTATATGACATTATTGGTAAGACATACAAATAGCTACCATTTTTAGCAATTACAATACCCATATGACTAAAAGACATTTCAGGCATTATATTTAATCCAAAACGGAAGAGAAAAATTTCTCCAACTTTAAAATTATGATTATATAAAGGATCATCACTTTTAAAATTACATTTTTGATGATTGTACATTGAATATAACTGCTCATCTAAAAATTTTATAAGTCTGTTTCCATTTTTATTCCACTTATAATAATAATTAAATGATTTATAGAAAAAATCTTTAAGAGCTTTCTCTTTTTTTAAATCTGTTTTTAATTTTTCTATTATCTCATGATCTTGATCTGTTTTGTTATCCATATTTATTTTCTCTCCGTACATACAAAAATAGAGGAAGGAGCGACCTTCCTCAGTATACTCGGGCTCACCACCCTAATTTTATAAACCAACACTCGGGCTTACCACCCTATATAAGATAGTATAACTATCTGCATCATTATTATACCAAACTGCTTTAATTTGTCAAGATGGATAAAATCATATAAGCTACAGATTTTTATTCTTGTTAAAAATCATATTTATCTGCATTTAAAAGAACATATATAATAGGTCAGAATTTTATAAAAAGGGAGCATTGCCCTGCTCCCTTTTTGATTACCGTGGCTTGAGTTCTACCTTGCCAAATACATTATATAATATGGCCAAAGAGGTATCAAGTATATCTAAGATTAAATATTTTTACTATAAAAATTAAATCATCTTAGTAATTGTTTACAATGTCCTGAATAGTTACAGATAAATTAGCTTCTATCTCGTTCTGAACCTTATCAAAATAACTTTGTACAGGTAAATACGATTTTAACTGCTTTGTATTTATATCTTCAGTATCATTAAATGTATTAATGTTTACTGCTGCTTCAGTTGTTTTAATTATATCTATTAATTTTATATCATACCACTCTTTTTTTAATGTATAACCGCCGTTTATTCCTCTGGTAGAATCAACTATCCCTGCTTCACGTAGCTTATCTAAAACGGCCTGTAAATACTTTCTTGGAATTCCCATTTCTTCAGAGATTTCTATTTTCGTTTTCCATTGGCCAGGTTTTCTTAAAAATACAACAACCCTTATTGCATAATCAGTTGTTTTATTTAATTTCAACATCATCACTTCCTTATAATAATCTGGATAAATCAATAATCTAATCATATCTCTTTTTATTTAAAATCTCTAATATCTATTGTAAAACTCTTTTTATCATTACCTTTTGTTATAGTTGCCTTTATATAATCGGTATCTTTAGGATAAGAAAAAGCTACTGTATATTCAGTTTCTAATATCATTCCACCTGTTTCTTCTTCCCTAGTATTGCCTTCTTTAATTTTAGATTTTATCTTATCGTTTTGATCATCCTGAATTAATATTTCAAATTTGTTATCCACACCTATCATATATAATTCAGTTAGATCTATTTCTGCTAAAGTACCAGATTTACTTGTGCTTTTTACGTCAAATACTGTTTCATTAAATATCAAATCATTAATTTTAGTCATATTTTCTCTATCTTTTGAGAAAAATACAGTGTATATAGTACAAGCTACTACTACAAAAACAAAGATACTCGCAAAAATCAATATATTTTTATCTTTGTTTATCCCTAAATCTTTCATTAATAAAGCCTCCTGTAATTGTAAGTAACTTTTGTCCAATATGATGAATTGAATATATCATCTATTCTTACTACACTTCTAGAATTAGGAGCATGTACCATTTTTCCATTTCCTATATAGATACCAACATGGCTAACATAACGTGCATCTGTTTTAAAAGTGATGATATCTCCAGCCTGTAGCTGTTCTTTAGTTATTTTTTGTCCCATTGTCGATAAGACCTGTGCTGTTGTTCTTTCAAATTTTATACCATTCTCTTTACAAGACCACCAGACCAAGCCGCTACAATCAAATTCATTTGGTCCAGATGCTCCCCAGACATATTTACACCCTTGTTTACTCAAAGCTGACTTTGCTATTGCTTTACCAATTTCACTGTTACCTTCGACCTCAACATTATCTGATGCATTACTGCTATCACCAAAATATCTTATATACATGACAATAGTGGTATTAGATAAATCGCTTAATTTTTTGAATTTTGCCTCTTTTTTTATTGCCGAGATATAATCATCATCATTGTTATTTTCATATCTTAAAGTAATCAATTTATCAAGTAATTCTGATAAATTAAGGCTTTCGAACGTATTATTTTTATCACTTGCTTTTTCTTCCAGTGTCAGTAGTAAAGGAATAAAAAAATGAGAATCATTATATTTTGTCTCTTTATCCTTAGTCTTATCGGATACATAATCTTTACACTTAATTCCTATTTCACTTTTTATAAATTCCTCATATAGATTTTTAACTTCGTTAGATACTTTATCTGTATCTCCTTCACCAAAAATAATTTCACCAATAAAACCAATTGGATCATTAACTATTGCTCCAGCAACCGTAACTGGTATCATAAATACAAGAGTAAAAACAACAGCCACTATAATTATTTTTTTAAGCATAGTTATTACCTTTTTGCTGTTCCTCTTTAACTGTCAATAGTGTATGCATAAAGAATGATTTATTACCACATATAAAATAGCTATCGCCCCTTACAAATGTTGATATCCTTTTAACATCTCGCTCATCCAAGCCTATCATTTCCTGCAGCTTGATCTGTGCATTTTGTTTAGAAAGCAGTTTACAAATTATATAAGTAGTCTGATTTAAAATAGACTGCTGTGTTTCATCACCAAAATCTAGCGGCTCTTGAGTCCCCAATAAACTTATATTATTATATTTTCTGCTTCTTCTAGTGAACTGATCTAATAAAGTAATAATATTGCTAGTTTTCATAGTCGTGTGTGCCTCATCATAAATAAAAGCACTATTCACTTTATCATCTAAACAATAATTAAACGCCTGAGAATAGATGATATAATGCAGCGCATTTCTAACATTTTCTGTCATAGTATAAAGCCTTTTAGTTCCTATACCGAGTACATTACCCTGCCTTAATTCTATGTCAACCGTTGTATGACCATCAAATAAGAATCTATGTTCTGATAACATTGGTGTTATCTTTAAAAATAGATCCTCACATGCATCTGCAAATTTAATTTCATTCATACTCTCAAATAAATTTTTCACTTCAATTAGTGTATCTGCAAAATCACTAAGCGTTGGATAATCAGTGTTTTTCAGATTATCAAATGTAGGATATTTTGCTTTAATTTGTACACCGTTCTTATCTACACTATCCAAAAATCCAAATTTTTCATACATTTTTTGAGCAACTGTACCTACAACTGCCAATGTATTATCTTCTATATTTTTGTTATATAGTATAAGCACATTTTTAAATGTATCTACTGCATTTATTATGGCCATTTCTGAATCCCACATTCTTTTTCTAAGTTCTTCGCTATTCAATTCATCATCTACAGATACACGTATTAATTGAAAAAGATTGAACATATGCTCCTTATTACCAAATTCAAGATATGTACCACCTTTATTAAGTGTTTCTTTTTTATTTTTATTTTCAGGGTCAACCCACATAATGAAATTATTACGTCTTATAAAATATCTAAAAAGCAGATATAAATCTGTAGTTTTTCCTGAACCAGTATCTCCTAACAATATAATATTACCAGTTAATCTATTTTCAAAAACCGATTCTTTCTCCTGATCTATATAATACCACGGATTAAAAAGTATTCTTCCTTTCATATTTGCTTCATAGCCGTATAAAAAGCCATTCAAGTCCTCATTTGTTGAAAAATAATATGGATATGTTAATGCAAACGAACTTGTTGATATAGGAAATCCAATATTATCTTCTAATGTATCCGAAATTAAATAATCATGATAAAAAATAGGATTAAAATATTTAAAAAGTGCTAATTGAAGTTTTTTAGGCGCTAATACCGTAAAACCTATTCTTCTTAATTCATCCGTAAATTTTTTCTTTATGTACTGCATTTCCTTGAACTCAAAATGAGACACAACCATCGCCAGAGATAGATCCAATGTTTTATCTTTATTACGAACCATCTCTGAAGCAAACTGATCCAATGAACTTATACTTGTTTGCAACTCTTTTTCCCTTGTTTTATCACTTCTGATTGTTGCACTTCTTAATTTATCTTTTAAATCTTTAGTTTCTTTTCTAATGCATTTTACTAAATCAAGTTCAGAGTCTTTAGTTATAAAAAAAGTTTTTATATTCTGATTTCTTCCTATATAATTAAGGATCCCCACATCAAAACTCTTAGGGAGAGCTTTTGCAATAATAACTGAGTAGTATTTACCATTTATTGTAAAATATTCTTCACTATTCGTTATTTCAAACAGTTTATATTTAATATCCAAATCATTTTTTTCTTCATTAATTATTTCTATATCTATATCCTGTATTTTCTCTTTTATCTGTTCTTTTGTTACCGACTCATCTAATAAAGTCCTTCCCTTGAAATAAGCCTTAGATAAAAAATTATCATTCAAATCAAAAAGCCATGTTAAATACTTATTGTAATCTAAATATGCACAATCAGTAACATAAAATGATCTAGATAGCTCAGTAGTAAGCTGATTATATCTTCTTTGTAATATTCTTTCATCTTTGTGTTTTATAAAACAAAAGAATTCAATTTTTTTGTTATTTAATGAGAATTCCTCTAATTTTTCTATATCGTCTATAATAATTCTCTGTTGTACTTCTGAAGCATTTTCAAGTTCATTAACAAGTGAATCAGCCAGTTCTTCAAAAGTTGATGGTGAATATACCATTGCTTGATAAACTGGAAAATTAAATTGATTAAAAGCATAGCGTAATGCACTTATAACTTTTTCCGCATATGCATTTTGACAGGTCCAGATATCTATCGGAGATACTTTTATTCCCTTTACAATAGTTTTATCCTTCAGCAAAATACAATCATCATAAATTTCTTTAATATCTATTAAATCATCTATACTTTTAAATGCCTTTTTATAACTCTTAGTATAGTCCTTCTTTTTATTAAACATATCAAACCTCCACAAAAAATAAGGTAGGTCAAATGACCTACCTATTGAACTGCTAATATATAACTGCTACTATATTCGTAAATTTTGCTAAATACATATCGTATATCATCTTCAGATAAAATATCAAACTCGTATTCCTCCAAAGATTTTTTATATATTTTGGCCATGTACACATTTCCTTTTAATTCGTATTCACTATATACTTTGATTCCTTCAGGTAATTTTTTACCTAACACAAATGTTGTTTTTAAATTTTTACCATAACCATTATCATCTACAACAGTTATAATATTTCTATTCATTAAATCTTTATAATAAGCAATATTATATGTATCACCTATAAGTTTTCTAAAATCTATTTCTTCCTTACACACTTCTAAAATATTGTGTTTAAGTTTGTCCTCGTATATTTTAAATTCCATGACTCCACTCACTGTTTATTTCCTCTTTTCTTTACTAAATAACTATAGTACTTAGAAGATAAATGATATTTCACAGTAAGTAATATATATTCTAAATTGTTATGGTAATTGGCCATTGGTTGAACCAATCCTATAATTACAATAGGAACAACCAATACCAGCATTATAAATGAAACTATCGTAGGAACAAAAACAAACAATAATAATATTGCCCAGACTATTCCCCAAATGAAGGCAGAACTCATTATTAATATATCAATAGGTCTATATTTATTTATGATGAGCTGTGATGACTTATAATTTGATGGACAAGTTCCTTTAATATCCGTTATTCTCATACATTTACCCCACTTACAGCCAAATCTGGTACATATTTTTCTCGAACACTTGGTTTATATACCCTTGCACTATCTTTATATAAATGATTTTGAGATGGAGTATCTACAAAAGATACTCCGCCACGATTTATAAAAGATGTGCTATCAGATGAATTATATTTATTTTTACCAGAATTATCATAATCATTAGAGTTTACAGTGTTGTTTTGTGGAGAGATTCCTGAATTATACGATTCTGTAACTCCAACTTTATTACTATCCATATAAGATGGTGTCGTAGGATTCTGATCTATTATACTGCCATTGTTCTGTTCCTGATCACGATATGCATTTTGCATTGTCTGTTGATTTAAACCACTATCTGCAAAATAACCATTACTGTTTTCTGTTTCAAACATAGTTGATGAATCTGGTGGTATGGATCCTGAAGGTGAACCCCCACCCCCGTTGCCACTGTCTGGAAATGGTGGTGTTACCATTGGCCCACCATCCATAGGACGGCTGTTATTTAAATAATCCATAAAAGTTTTTGCGCTATTAGAAATTATTTTCATTGTAGCTTTTGTAGCTGCCATTGCCCCCATTCCCATTAGCATTGTACCTGCTCTGCCACCAGATGAAAGATTTGAAGCACCCATATATTTTGCAATTATTTCTCCTACTTTATATACTGTCATTAGTCCAACAGCAAAAATTACAACTCTTATAATACCGTTCAAAGAAGAAACCTGTGATAATGTCATAAGACCAAAAACTAAATTTGTAAATATTAATGTAGATGCAGTAGTAAGTGCATCCGATATTATATCTCTAACCCAGTCACCGCAAGTTGACTCTTCCTCGACCATTGAAGATATTGGAATAAAACCTATACAAAATCTAAATATATTTAAAAACAGACGCATAGCACAGTCTATAACTATATTGAGCTGTACACACATAACAACAAAAGCACCTATAATGCACAACAACAATTCTGAATAAGAGTAAAAATAAATATACTCACCACTTTCCTCATCGTTTAATTTATCATCTATTGTATCGATTCCAATAACTTCATCTGAAGATGACATGTCACTTAATTTAGATGTAATTGGAGTTTTAGCAGTTGAGCTAATAACCGCCGTTGAAGGAGACATTTTCTCATCATATGTCACGACATTATTATATATCTTAGTAATCTCTGAAGGTGCCTGAAGCGCAAAAAAGAAAGCAGTAAGAGATATACATATTACTAGAAAAATATTAGTTATTTTCTTAAGTATACTTCCGATATCTACTTCCTCATCTTCGTTAGCTGTCTTTCTTAAAAGTACGTATCCTACTCTAACAAATGTAGCAAATGATAAAAATGACAAGAAGAAAAGCCATGTATATGTTATCTCATTACTTCCTGCCAGATTCAAATTAACTACTGCATTTAGCATATCATACATCCAGTCACTTGCTGATAAAAAAAGTTTTGCTATAGCCCAAAATAAAGTCCTTATCGCATCTTCAATCATATAAACCCCTCCAGCTTATGAGATTGTAAACCATTTTAATATCGTACTTAACAGACCGAACAAAACAAATGCAATTACATGTTTTTTTATTGATTTATGAAACGGCATTTGTTCTTTTTCTTCCTCATCCTTGCCATTCCACGTAAAATATGAATAACCTGCTGAACATATTGCAAGTGGTACTGAAATTGCAATCATGACATTAGCAATTGGGTCAAGTAGGGCCTTTACATCAGTTGTAGCTTGACCTTGATTAAAAGATACCGCTGCTGAAACACTATTTAATTTTATTAATGTACATATCGTGAAAGTAGAAATTGCTACTTTAAATTTTCTTATCTTTTTCATTTTTTTAATCCTTTCTTAACTAAAAACTGCCTGATATCCTACATATATACCATTCTCTTGAATAGGCTGGGCTTTTCCAAGCCCCTTGTATCCTTTTGCAAGACAAGTGTTGATATACTGTTGACAGGCATTTAAACAGGCATCAAATGTGCCATATTTCTCAATTCTGAATGATTTTGTTTCAGGTACATAACTGGTATTACCTGTATCATATTTGGGTTTTTCTGTTTTTGAAGAATTTGTACTATTTTTACTGTCACTGCTGTTTGTTCTATTTTCAACAGTTGAATTATTGCTGTTATTATTGTCTGGTTGAGAATAATTATTATCAACTTTTCTGTCTACAACATTTACAGTTACTTCTCTAACAGATTTATTTTTCTTAGCATCATAAGCAATAACTTCTACCTTATATGAGCCGACTCTAGTAAGATCATAATTTCCATTAAAAAACAATTCTATAGAACTGCTATTAGTGTAATTATCTTTACAACTAATTTGATTTTTCAAATCAAAATAACTATTATTCAATTCTACTTCATATTGATCATTTGCTACAATCTCTGGCGCTGTTGTATCTTTTAATAAGATTTTTTTGGTATAAATTTTGCTTTTATATAAAAAATCAAATTTAATAGTTCCTAATTTAATTTTCTTCTTACTGCTATTTATTTTAACCGTTGAGTTATCAGGTAAAGTAAGTAAGCTATAATCATCATTAAACTTAAAATCTTCTTTTTTATATTTATTTACACCAATAAGAAGATCAGCAGGCTTAAAATCAGAGGAATATTCAATTTCTTCTTCATCTATGAATTTTACTTCATAATTTTTACTTCGTGTCTGACATCCCGATAAAAACAGTGTAAATAATATACATATGAATATTGTTAATTTCTTTTTTACTGACATACATTTGCCTATTTTAATGAAAAAGGTAGGTCAAATGACCTACCTTCTAGACTTCTTTCCTTTTTCGTTTAAGTATGATATACCCTAATCCAAGTATAGAAGCCGCCGCTAATCCAGCATATAATCCTAATGACTGATTGTCCCCTGTTTTTGTAATTGTTACAGGCAATAAAGTATTTAAATATTTAAAACTATGTACACTCCCTACACCTTCTAGATTATCGTTAATAACAATTTCTTTTACTTCAGTTGAAAGTTCGTATCCTAACGGTGCCTTTGTTTCTTTGATATAATAGATACCATACTTTAAATCTTTAAAAGTAGCTGTTCCATCTGTAGTATTACCACTTACCACATCCAGTACTTTGGTACATTCCTTATCACTGTAAAGAGTAAATTCAAAGTCTTTTGATAAGATTGGTTTTAATGTTTGACTGTCAACTTTATTAACCTGAATATCTGTCAATATAAGTTCATCTGTCATATTTAATGATACGTTTTTATCTTTTCCAGCAATAAATTTTTGTTCTTCAGCAATCTTGTATCCTTCAGGAGCATTAACCTCTCTTAGGATATACTCTTGGCCACTAATTAAATTTTGAGCCATATGAGCGGTTTCATTACCATTGATATCAATGTTTGAGTATGTTGTAATACCGTCTTTTATATAAATTAGACGATAATCTTTAGTGTCTTTATTTGGAATAACTGTATATTCTACAACACCATCTTCTTCTATATCTATAAACATATTAGAAACTGTTTCACCTGCTTCTAACTGTGCTTTGATATCTTCAGGAATATCCAATAGATGCTGACCTGTAGTCCATTTATCTACAATTTGTTTTGTTTTTGTAGAAACGATTTCCATATCTGCATTTGCTAATAAATTGCCACTTTCATCTTTTTTAGTCACTTCAGTAATGGTATCTGTCATTTCTATTTTTTGAATTTTACCGTCTTTTACATTAAATTCAACATCTTGAGCTAATGTAAATCCTTGAGGAGCTAAATCTTCATGAAAATAATATTTACCATCTTTTAAACCATCAATTTGTACTGGTTCTGTTCCTGTAATAAAATCATAAATTAACTCTTTGTTTTCATTTAAAATCTGTACATATGCACCAGAAACATTATTTCCCGCCACATCAACTTTATTAAAAACAGTCTTAGTAAGCTCGTTGTTAATATCCAAAGATGATTTGTATTCTAATGTAACAAAATCCTGTTGTGCAAAATGTACTGTTTTGACTTCTTTATCTAAAACAAAACCATCTGGGCAGGCAATTTCTTCCACATTGTATGTCCCCATTGGCAATCCAGATAAAGATAACTTACCATTTGTATCACACAAATAAATGCCATTTCCTAATTCTGTACCATTCAATAATTTTACGACATCATCATTGCTTCCTTTACCTGAGCCAACAGTAATCGCATCTCCTTTAGAATATAATTTTTCTAAAGAAACACTATCATAAATATCTTGATTTGAAGTAATCTTGAATTGTACTTTCGTTAAATCATAATCAGCTTTATTGACTTCTATATTAGAAACTTCTAATGACTTATTTATCTCTAACGTACCTGTAGGTCTTAATTTATTGACAACAATCTGTTCTGTTGTCTGATCTTTATTAATTGTTACCTGAAACGTCTTTTGAAGAACCGCATGACCATCAGGTACTTTTGTTTCAGTAAGCAAATATTCTCCAACAGGTAGACCGTTCATTGATAATTTGCCATCTTTGACTACAAGTTTTTTTTCGAAATCAAGTGTAGTATGTTTTAATGAAAATTCTGAACCGTCAATTAATTTTCCAGTATCGTTTGTTTTTCTTAATTCAAAATCACCTACATCCATCCACTTAATATTCAAATTTATTGTAACGGGATCTTGAACTGTTGTTAATGTTCCCTCATCTTGGTAATTACCGCCACTTCTAATAACTAGCGGCGCATATTTCACTAAGTTTTTTCCATTTAAATTACCACTTGAATAATCTTCTCTTTTTTCAAGTGTTGTACTTAAATAAAATGTTTCTCCACCGTTGACGGAAACAGTTCCAGTATTAACAGTTCCCTTTGTTAGATTATGTAATTCCACTCCATCTTGTAGTGGTATATTTACAACTACATCATTATTAGCATTTAACTTAATTTCCTCAGTTCTTTGCTGACCATTTTCATAATATGCGTTAAGACTCGATTTTGAGAAATTAAATTCATTTGTTGGCACAGGCATTGACTGAATTTGATCATATCTTGCTTTTAAACCAATTCCATGTGCTTCTAAATCTTCCCAGCTCTTACCACCATAAATATCTCCTGAATAAGCATAGCTAGCCATAATATGTGTATAAAGATATTTATTAGTATCATTTGTAACCTGATCATCTTTAAAAACATCTCCAGGTCCACCATAACCGTAGTAAAGAACTTTTAAAAGTGCCTCGTTTGTATCAATGACACTATTTGCATATTGTCCTTCAGGTGGAGTTTCTTTAGAAGATTCCAAGCAATACGCTAAACTGCCGTTTATATAGCACATTTTTGTAGACCAGTTTCCAAGCCAGCTCGGATAGTAAATTTCCTGTCCCCAAGTCAGATTAGATGTAAAAGCACTCACATTGTTAAAATTATTAAGCACTAAAAAAATAGAAATAGATAGGGTAAATAAAATTTTTAAAAAACTTTTATATTTTCTCATATCTTTTATTCCTCATTATTATTTTTTATTCAATAGGTCTTACTTATCCTTTTCGATAATGCCTTTAATAATATTGACGGCTTTCGCCGTCAATATTTAGCACTCATAAATATAAAAAATATCATAATTTATCCCCTATTCTGTACTTTAAGAATAATAAAAGATGGCTATTATAAACAACCATCTAATATCCCATTATTTGTTTGTACTCTTCATAAGTTATACTCTTCTTATTAAAACCTGAGAAATCATAAGCATCATTCGGTAATGACATGGCATTTGGATTCCACTTTTCTTCTCTACCTGCCCAAGAACCATTAAATGTTCTATCACCAACTTTATAAGACCATTCTACATAAATATATTTTTTAATAGTTTCTCCCGTTGATCCAGAATTTCCTCCAGTATTTCCTGATCCACTTCCAGAACTTCCACCTGAATTACCACTATTTCCTCCAGAACTGCTACCACCAGATGTTCCTCCATTTGAAGGCTTGTTAGAACCACTACCAGATGATCCTGAGCTTCCTCCAGTTCCAGCAGAACCTGAAGGTTTGTTTCCAGAACTATTAGAGCTGCTATTTGAATTGTTTCCACTAGATACTACTTTATTTCCAGATGAATCTGCTTTTTTCTTAACAGTATTTTTTACTGTTTTCGTTCCGTCAGCATTTGTTACTGTCTCTTGCACTACCACTTCGTCCTCAGCGACTATTGGTAGAGCAATTACTGTTACTTTAAATTCTTTTTCGTTCTTATTCCCATTGACATCCTCAACGTTTGCTTTAGCAATATATTCCATAGGCACATTAACATTAATTGTACTATAGTCAATATTTAATTCCATTTGTGCTAAATCAGTCGCTGTAATCAATGATTTAAAATCAAATGTACTCAAATCTGTTCCTTGAAGAATTTCTATATTTTCTGGTACTGTAATTTCTGGAGCAGTTGTATCTTTCACAACTACCTTAACTGTTTTAGTTTCATCTTTAT
>OLRM01000221.1_pt1 | contig 62305 bp, 70 predicted proteins | sample 1643211 | NCBI WGS metagenome assembly OLRM01 (sample SAMEA3136690, study PRJEB25190) | human gut metagenome | biome: human gut; feature: human-associated habitat; material: faeces | place: Austria | collected 2013
TGGTCGGGGACTTTCACCCCTTGATCTCTACCGGTCTCCCGGCGCACACTGTATAAATACACAGTATAATGAAGTCATAGGAAATGTGAAGAAAAATATCTGACAGGCTAAATCCGTATGTACATGAAATGGATGTGATTTAGTTCCGGTTACAACTTACTTCCAGCCGCCAACCTTGCCACGCGACTAAGAATTTTTTTGGCTCGCTCTTGGTTAGATGGAGCAGCCCTAAAGATTTCACCGCTAGATGACCCCCTGCACCATTTACCACCAATTCGACTTTTTCCGCCCGCCATAAGATGCAGAGCCTCACCCCGACTGATGGTTATACCGGTGCTAATCTGTATTTCATCAATTGTCCTGGCAACCGCCGCCCCCTGCTCGTCAGTTCCATGAACAAATCCACGTCTGGCGACCAGTTTTTTCCCCCTAAGTCGGTTGGTTAATGACCGTTTTTCACTTCGGCTTAACGGTTTTGATAAATCCAGTTCTGGGGGATCACTTTCGCTCCCCGTACAGTTATTGACAGAACTCCGAGAGGGCGCAGGAGCGCCCTTAACGTCAACGGCCAAATCAACGGCACGCTTCGGCACAATTTTCCACTGCGTTAGCCGGGTTAAAATCGGGGTACCAGCACCGACAGCGGAATCGTAAACGCCACGGATGCAGACGGTTTTCTCGCCATACTGATTAAACTCGGCACGCGGTTCATACAGCGTGCGCACCTGCAAATCATCGCGACGGACAAACGGGCCACCCTGCGCATTAACGTAACCAGCCCAGTCACCGGCGTCAGCGGCATCATGAACGGCGGCAAATTCAACGCTCAGACCATGCGCGGTCTCGGTATCGGCGAGACGACGCAATTCACGGTAGACCGTCACCGGCGCACCGCCGATAAACTGAAACTGACGGATGTGCCAGCGCGCCGCCCATGCTGATACAGCGGGGGCTGTCTCTTTCAGCAGCTCACCGCTTTCGTCATCGGTTTCACCATCAAGAGCATAGCCGTCGATATTTTTTGAAATGTATTTAGCAACATAGCCGGTAGCGCTGCCTTTTTCCGGGTCAATGGCCTCGGCATGGAAGCGCGCTTTTTTGGCTTTATCGCTTCTCAGTTCGTTGCGGTCTTCCTCCCACGCATAATCACGAATGATGAGGCGCACGCGCTCGACGTCTTCCGGCAACATGAACATAAGCATGTGCCAGTGCGGCGTCCCGTCGTGATGAGGCTCGGCAACACGTATGCCAAAAATGCGGATTTCTTCCCGGTGCAGCTTGGCGCGAATGCGCGCCCAAAGGCCGGTGAGAAAGCTCTGCGTGTCCGACGGGTTGGCACCGTTCCATTTGCTGTTACGGTATCCCGCTTTAGTCGTGGCGTGATATTTAGACGGTGCAGTCAGGGTGTAAAACTCCCCGACGTATCCGAGCTCATTGCAGATATTTTCAAACCCACGGATGCGGGTCATCAGCTCGCAGCGACGTATCGCTGGGTTGGCGACCGAGCCATCATATTTGTCAATCAGGCTGATGCGGTTGCCGTCTTCGTCTTCGAGATCCAGCCCCTTGAGAAATTCGCGCGTGCGGCGCTTCTGCTCGCGCCAGTCAGTCACGCAGTTTTTACTCGCGTAGGCGTGTCGTTTCTTGCTGACGTTGCCGACTGCAATTTGCAGGTGTTCGCGCCATGCTGCCGCAGTGCGTCGCAAGCGACCACGCCACCAAACCTCATTAAACATGCGTGTTATAGCAGGGGCGATTTCATCCTCACTGACATATTTCTTTGTCACCCGCTCCCAATGCGGCGGGGTAACGTTGAATTGCAGGGAAATGAAACCGGCTCGCATGTACCAGGTGTACAGCGTTTTGAGCTCGCTAAATCCGGTGTCATCAATGTCGGCCAGTTCAGCACGAATAAAATTTGCTATATCAGCGGCCAAAAGGTCGATATCGGCGCGCGACATATCAGGGAGACGGTTATATCTGGCAACCATATTGACCATGCGTGACGCCAGATACTGCATAAGCTCGGTATCAAAATGACCGCCAAAAACAGCAGCTGATACGTTGCTTTTGATACCTGCACACTCGTATTTTTTTGCGACCAGCTCAAGACGTGGCAATGCCTTTTTGCAGAAGCTGATTAAAAAGGCATTGGCTCGTTGACTGCCCTGATTTTGCTCCAGCACCGCAGCGGTGCGATAAACGTCAAAGCGCACGCACCCGGGCTGGAGAGAAAGCACTTTTCTCGCATGCAGCAAAGCCGCGAACATACGATCGCGGCGTTGTTGTTGGTCATAAGTCAGGTATGGGCTTGCTATTGCCTGTTTTGGAAAATTCCATACAAAGGCATAATCAATCTCACCCGTAGCCTTTGCTGAGACAGGAGTGTCTATGACTTTATTCACTGAAGAAGATCCCACCCAAAGCCGCTATGTTGATTTGATTACAGAGGTGACGGCTTTCGAAGCTACGAAAGAACCAATGAAGATCATTTCCGCATCCGACATGCTCGGCATTTGCGATGCTTTTCTTGCTGACACTCAATGCCACATAGCAGACCGGCTACCTCTTTCAATAGCTGGTCGGCGTGAGCTAGGTCGGAAAATTGAGTGGAATTGTCCACATAGCTGGAAACCACGCGAAGAATGGTCAACACATGTTCGGCACGCCTTACAAATTTTAAATCGACGTTATTTGGATACCCCAGTATCTCCACAGGATGACTGGCAGACCTGGGAAGAACTATCGACAGATATTCATGTGTCGGCTCGCTGTGTTCGGCATACTGTTGAGTTTTATCGTTCTGGAAATCCCCAGCATTTACCGATGTCGACTGAGCTTTTTGCTGTTCCCGAAGTTTTTTCAAAATTTGTAGCTTCGATTCTTTCGGGTGACATTCATCCTGTTTGGATGTGGCATGCTGACGCAGCCAAAACGCCGAAATGCTTTGATGGGCTTTATCCCAAATACACGCCGCTTTCTTAAGCTGGCTTAGTGGCCGGGTAGTCATATCGCCCCCCGATAGTGTTTTAATTTAAGTTCGACAATTTGCTGGCAGGTTACGCAAGAGGCCACACCCGGAATCGCAATGCGGCGAGCTTCCGGGATTGGTGCGTCACATTCTTCGCAGAGAAAACGGGAAGGTGCAGCGATACGGCTACGCGCGTTGCTGATGTGGCGTTCGCGGTCTTCCTGCTCGCGCAGTTGTGCTAAATCCATTGCGTCGGCCATTAGTGCAGCTCCTGTGATTCATTCTCAAAGCGAGTGGCTTCACGGCGCAGCAGTTCGGCGGCTTCGATACCGCTCATCCCCTCTTTGGTGATATGTATCGCCAGTGCCTCAAGGCGGATGGAAACAGCGAGCGCGCGGTCTTTACGTTCTTCTTTTTTGGCATCGGTCAGCAATACGGCCAGCGCATCGCTATCTGTATTAAAACTACGGGTTACGATATTACGCATAATTTATTCTCCTGATTTCGGGCAATAAGAAGCCCGGCGGGTTTACGCCATTAAATTTCTGTTTGGATTAATTCGGCATGGTTAGCCGTTTGGGAAATAAACTCACCACTGCACGAAAATGATTCATCGCTGTAATAAGCGCCTTTTTCTCGTCAGTAGTCAGCTCACTTAATTCGAGCTCATGACGAGCCGCAGGGATTTTTGCCAGAAAGAAAATAGCGGCCAGCGCCCGATTATTTTCTTCAAATTGTGGGTCACGTTTATCGCGCATATCATCGACAAAACGTTCAACCTCTTTCCAGCTATCGCCCCAATATCTCGCGCGCAATTCAGCCACATGATTGAGACCGGTCAGACGTTCACCCGCTTTTAGCGGAACAGTCGCGGAAACAGCTTCGATAGCCATGATTCCCCCTGCTTTTGAGTAGAGAGACCAGCCAGTAAATCAGCCTGTGAGTTGCTCGGGTGCCAGCGCTTGCCGTCCTTACCTGCGATCCAGCCGTGGCCGTAGTGCATGCCGGGACTTTGCTTTTTAAGCAGAGACTCGAATGACGGTTCATTATTCAACATAAGCACCTCACATCAGACCGAATGAGGCACCGAGGCCGCTCATGGTGTCTACAACGCTTGTCATTGCCGGGTTAGCCTGAAGCCGCGCATGCAGCGCCAGAGCCGACAATGACAACATGCGAATGCCAGCATTTACGCTTTCAATCATGTTGTGCTTACGTGCAGAGGTCAGGCGCTCATTAGAGACCGCACCGCTTGCCAGCTCGCCGAGTTCACTCATTGCTCGCATGACATAAGACTGCAATTTGTCTTTAGCCAGCTCATTTACCGGCACGCACGGTAGACAATGAATCTGCGCCAGAAAACCATCAACAAGGGTTGAGTCTTCGGTCAGGTCAGTCAGTAGCCACAATTCAGGCGGCGTGAACTGGTGAGGCTGCTCGGGATTGAGCTTGTTACGTAACGTTTGAACATTCATACCCGTACGCACGGCCAGCTTCGTCATATTGTGACGCTTCGCAAAAGCCCGGCACGCTTCGTCATAATGGGGATGTTTGGAAACCTGAAAATCAAACATGTCGCATCCTTAAAATTCACTTAAAGTGAATATGGATTCTCAATAATGAGCTGAAAACGTGCGTGACCCAAAGCTTTACGCAACTGTTCTTCTTTCCAGCGAGCGTAATAAATCCGGATAGGGCCACCTGCTTTCTTACGACCTTTACGGATGACTCGTTTTTCGATTGGAACACGTGGGGTGTCACCTGTCGTCCAGCGATAGGCAGTACGTTCGGAAACACCCTCAAGTTCCGCAAATTGCTGAAGCGTGACTACAGGGGACGGGATTTTGATGATTGCGATTTCAGAAGCCATGTTGCATGATTCCCATTTTGACAATGTTTGCAATCAGTGGCCTCCGTTTGCCAATTTCTGCCACTGATTGCCCGAATTAGCAACGATACTAATACTCGATTGAGCATTAGTAAATACCCAAAGGAATAAATTTTGATACTTGATACTCAGGTGAATAACGACGAGTTACTGGATAGAATTTGTCAAGTATATGGTTTTACTCAAAAAATCCAGCTAGCCCGGCACTTCAATATTGCCGCCAGCTCCCTACAAAACCGCTACACACGAGGCACTGTTTCTTATGATTTCGCCGTGCAGTGCGCACTAGAAACTGGAGCAAGCCTACTATGGCTTCTTACGGGGGAAGGCTCTCAATATGATGGCAAACCGTCCCCAAAGGATCCGAAAATGATAGATACATTCACTCTGAGTGATGGAAAGCTCGAAGAAAATTCACCATTGAGTATTGATGCCGGTTTTTTTAGCAAACAAATGTCAAAAGGTATTGCTGTTCGCGCCGATGGAAAGCTGCACTTCATAGAACAAGATGCCTCACTTTCTGATGGCCTTTGGTTGGTTGATATTGAGGGAGCTACCAGCATCAGAGAATTGACGCTCCTACCTGGCAAAAAGTTACACGTTGCGGGCGGCAAAGTACCATTTGAGTGCGGGATAGATGAGATAAAAACGATTGGCCGTGTAGTGGGTGTATACAGCGAGGTTAATTGATGACTGTCCGTAAAAATCCGGCTGGAGGTTGGATTTGTGAGCTCTACCCAAACGGAGCAAAAGGCAAACGTATCAGAAAAAAATTCGCTACTAAGGGCGAGGCTCTGGCGTTTGAGCAGTACACCGTTCAAAACCCGTGGCAGGAAGAAAAGGAAGACAGACGGACTCTAAAAGACCTAATCGACTCATGGTATAGCGCTCACGGTATTACCCTTAAAGACGGTCTCAAACGCCAGTTAGCGATGCATCATGCTTTTGAGTGTATGGGCGAACCGCTTGCACGCGATTTCGATGCGCAGATGTTTTCCCGCTACCGTGAAAAGAGGCTAAAGGGTGAATATGCCCGTTCAAACAGGGTTAAAGAAGTATCGCCCCGCACGCTTAATCTTGAGTTAGCCTATTTTCGCGCGGTATTCAATGAGCTAAACCGCCTCGGTGAATGGAAAGGCGAAAACCCGCTAAAAAATATGCGCCCTTTCCGCACAGAAGAAATGGAAATGGCCTGGCTAACTCACGACCAAATTTCACAACTGCTCGGAGAGTGCAAACGGCATGACCACCCTGATTTAGAAAGTGTGGTCAGAATCTGCCTAGCAACTGGTGCACGGTGGTCTGAAGCCGAGAGCATGAAAAAAAGCCAGCTAGCGAAATACAAAATCACATACACTAACACGAAAGGCAGAAAAAACCGCACCATTCCAATCAGTAAAGAGCTCTATGAGTTTCTGCCTGATGAAAAAAAGGGTCGGTTATTTAGTGATTGTTATGGCGCGTTCCGATCTGCTCTGGAAAGAACAGGCATCGAACTACCGGCAGGACAACTTACCCACGTTTTGCGCCACACCTTCGCCAGCCACTTTATGATGAATGGCGGTAACATTCTGGTCTTGCAGCGCGTGCTCGGCCATACCGACATCAAAATGACGATGCGGTATGCGCATTTTGCTCCAGACCACTTAGAAGACGCTGTTAAACTTAATCCATTAAATACATTTAGTTAATCTAATTTATTATTTATTGTTCATTTCTCGTAAATCTTGCTCCCAATGGGTATCGTTGGACTCAACAATACCCTCTCTTTCCAAGAGCATCATTCTCTTCAAAAGATATTTTTGGCTCATACCTCTTAGGTAATACCTAACAGTTTCGGCAAAATCCCAATTATCATCTGAAAACAGTCTTGGCTGGAATGAATGGCAATATACAATTTCAATATCCTTACCCTCGCAATCAAAATTAGCTAACATATTAGTAATTTTCTCATCACGAAGCACTTCTACATGTGGGCCATGTAATGTTTCATATCCAATATGAATAACTGTTTTACCATTATCTGGCGCTTGCCTCACAGCTTTTACAAGCAATCCCTTAACATCTTTAGCTTTTTTTGCAATCGACTCATCTGCTATACATTCCCATTTAGCGCAGAAAGGTCTCTTTATTTCGTCTGCAAAAACGTTAATTGTACTATATTCATCATCGCTATAAGTACAAAGTTTAGCTTGGCAGGCCATTGTATAACTACCATGGGGTTCATAGTTATCATCTAAAAGAGAGTTAAGCTGTGGCGAAGGATATTTTACTATCCATTTAGCGAAATGTTTATTTACTCGATCCATATCAATTAAATTTGCCACCACTGATATTTCATCATTTTCACATGATGCAACACCGCATTGCATTAAATCTCGCGATGCGTATAAACACCTAACAACATTTAAAAAAATATCAGGATGGGTACTATTGACCTCACATTTGAACTTTACATTGAAAAAAACAGGATATGGATAAGAAATCATGTAAGGTAGAGCTTGCTGCCATCTTTTAACCCATTCCGTTCGTTCATTTTCTGAATATTGAGTTACCTTTGCAAGCCTTTTACATTCGACATATAGTTTATCATTTTCTTTCTTCACAAGAAGGTCTGGAGTTTTACCTGCACCGGACTCAGGTAAAAACTCTACTTCCCAGCCATTTTTTATATAACAGGCAGCAACAACCAATTCAAATAATACCGAGTCTGGTTGATTCTCAGGTTTAACAAGTAAATCTTTAAGCTTATTTTCAATACCTTTGGTACACTTCAACTCTTCGCTAAATTCCCCGATTGTAGCAAAAAACGGCCAAATTCTAGAGGATTGCGCAGGTTCATCAACTGTTGGGCGATCTGCAAGTGATTCTGCAAGGTATAAATACCAAGCGATCCAATCTTCATAAAAAGCCATGCGAGAATCTTTTTCATGAAAAGAAACATCAGTTTGGCTGTTATATAACCGTTCAGTGAGAGAGCGAAAATATCTTAGAACATTATCTCTTCGCTCAAACCACTTTTCTTGCCCCATGACTTCAACAAACCATCGATATGTTTTCTTTACGTCTTTGACGAGAGGGTCGTCGTGTCTCGCATTAAAATGCTTCCAAAATTCAGCATACTCATCTTCAGTAGCATTTTTATCATGGCTATTTTCGCTCACTTGATATCCTTAGATGGAAGAAAAGATATGTTTAAGTTACTATTTTTTTACCCATATGTATGCTACTGCATTCACAAACATAGAGCATTTTAGTGGCGATAAAGTGGCGATAGAAATGGCAAATTACAGGTAATCATTGGCAGACAGATGCAAACTATGTCAATGACAAATAACGCAAACCATTGATTTTCGGTTGTTCTTGTAGGAACTCATAATCGCTTGGTCGCTGGTTCAAGTCCAGCAGGGGCCACCAAATTTTTCCTTTTGAATCAAGACAATAGACAAGATAACACTGTTCTGTTTTCTATTTTTTTCTGAAGCTGCCCCCTTTTTGTCCCCTCACATTCTCATTGGGTGGTCAAATGAAGCATGGTTACATACTCAAAATTCTTTCGGATCGCTGCTTAACGACTGCTTTTCACTAACTTTGAGAGATGAAGACACTTCATGGATAAATTAATTTTGCTCGTCAACCATCCTTTGGACGGGCTGATGCTTTTGATCGGTGGTGCTATAGCCTCTATCTTTGGTACAGTCATAAAAGACGGCATATTGAAAATTTTAAGCCTTTTCTCCTCAAAATTTAAAAAAAGGAGAATGAGCATCCGTAGAAATTTGCATCAGCTAGCTCACCTGTTGATGCAGGACTCAACTTATATGTCATTGTACCTATTCAGAACAGTACGTATGTCTGTGGTTTGGAGTACATACCTACTACTCTGCATTCTTGTAAGTAATTTGATGTATCAAAAATTAGATTTTTTTGAAGTCAAATCGTCCCTTGGACTCGAAATGCCATCCTTTACGGACTTTAGCAATAGTGATGTGGTTTTGGTTCATTTCTTGATGGTTAGCATACTTGTAACGGCTTATTTAGTTTTTTCATCCGGGTATAAGATATCTAACCAATTACGCATTATTCAAAAAGCCCTACAGATAAGAGCAAGACAACTTCGGTTTGACCACATACTTAAGTAATTGATTTTCAGCAGAATAGCTAAAGAATGCTATTAAACATAACAATTCATCTCTAGCAGAAATGGTTTTTTGTTGAATTTCATATTTGTACTACAGAATCAAAAGGTTACATGGTGCCATTGTTCCCTGTTGCGACAAAACGGCGAAAGAGATTAAAAGTTTTATTCAAAAGGACTAACAATCTATGAGTAACGCAACTTCGCAAACCCTAGATGCACAGAAACTTTATGAAAATGCCATTGCTTCAATTCAGTTAGGACTAGAAGACTTCCAGCTTTCACAAAAACCCTCAGACGAAGGTGGCAATCCCGCACGTACTCTTTCTTCAGTGCGAAATCTTTATGCAGGGATGCTTCTCCTTTTCAAATACAGAATTGCCATATCGGTTGAGTCAGAAGATGATGCCTATCAACTTATTCATAATCCTCCATACAAAATCCTTCCGCATCCAGATGGTGCCGGTGGTGTCGAATGGAAGCCAGATGGAAAATTCAAGCAAACGACAATAGATGTTTCTGGGATTGCAGAGCGCTTTGAAAAATTCAAGATTGCAGTGGACTGGAAAGCGATAGATAAATTGCAGTTTTGCCGGAATGAACTGGAACATCTTCATCCTCGTAATACATTTGGTGAATTAGCCGGCTTTGTTGCAGAACTATTCCCCGTCCTGAGCGATTTTATCACCAATGAGCTTGATGAAGTTCCTCAAGAAACATTAGGCCATTCTTGGGAAATAATGCTTGCTCATCAGACCTTCTATAACCAAAAGGCTGCTGAATGCAAAACATCCTGGGAGGAAGCTGGAATTCCCGAAGGTATGTTTGAGTTTTTAGAAGAGTGCGGATGTGGGGAATGTGGCTCTAAATTAATTAGGGCTTCCCAGCGTAGCTTGGACGATGGGTATAGTGTGGACCGTGATGAAGAAAAGTTTAATTACCAATGTATATCATGTGCATATATTGACCTCATAGCTCCCATGCTACTGGAAGTATTTGATAAAGAATTCTTTTATTGGCCACCTGACGGAGAAGAACCAACATATGAGGAATGCTATAACTGCCGTCATGATACTTTTGTGATCGGCGAGCAAATTTGCCGTTGGTGTGAACACACTCTCGATTATACTGAGTGTAGCTTATGTGGCGCAGCCTTAATGCAAGATGACCAAGATAATGATGGGTTGTGCGGATATTGTAACTATAGGGTGCATAAAGATTAACTCCTTTCTTCAACACTTATTAGCACAAAGAAGAAACCGATTCATAAGGATTCTATGTTTGGTTTTTTCAGTTTTGAAAATTCGCACTAAACCCCCGTAATGTGCACCAGCGCTGGGTTTTCAAAATTCACCGGGTCGCACACCCGGCAAATTAGATCGTCAGAAAGTCACGTAAAATTTAAAATCTCCTTAGTTATCTGCCAGTTAGCTTTTTCGTTAGATCCTTTCTTGATCCTTAAAACTGAAAAAAGCTGGAATTCTTTTCAATCTTTTCAGTTCTGGTTTTCCGCAAAGCCGCCAGCACTGGCGCGGTCTGGCGGTCTGGTTTGTAGAAAAATAAAACTGAAAAATTTTTATGATCCAAAAACCGCAGGCGGGTGCGGTGTAGTGCGATTTTGGTCTGCGAAAGATTTTTTTGGCCGTGCTGTGACGCGCCAGCGCCCCGCTGTGGGCATGATCTGTTTTAAGGGTGGCTCTGAGTGTGCGAAAAGGCTGAACGCGCCAGAGCGCCGCTGACAGCGCGTAGCGTTAGCTGCTTAAGAGGTAAGAAAAGAGATATCCCCGCCTGGGGATGAAGGGCATAAAAAAACCCGCTTTCGCGGGTTATGTTCTGGACAGGTTTACTTGCCAATCACCGGGGAATATTTGCCGTTCAGCGTGTCCGCTTTCGTTCCGGTGTTCCGGATGGCTCCCGCGTTGGTCGGTGCTCCCGTATTACTGTGCGTGTGGCTTGCCGTTTGCTCTGCCAGCTCTTTAACCACGTCGAGCGTGTCGAGCATCAGCTGTGCCACGTTGATAGTGCCAGAGCCAATCCACACCACCGGGGCAATAATCTGCTGTTGCACGGCCGCCACGCTTTTACGTATCTGGCCAATTTTCTCGACCAGGTCTTTACCCGTTGTGACTGTCTTGCTCCCGGCTATGTCTGTTTCATCATTGCCGCCGATACTCGCCACGCGATTATTGACTGCCTGGCTGTAATCCCCCGTACACACCTGCTGAATGGCTCCGGCCAGCAATGTGGATGTGCCCAGCACGGTAATTTTATCCGTGGCCTTAACTGTCGTTTCCCTGCTAACCAGCTCGCGCTGTTCTGTATCGGCCTTAACCACACGCGCCATTGAGGTTTCACTGATCGTCTGGTCTGTCTGCCTCACCCAGTCCCCCGCCTGGGTGACGCGCTGCGACACTTCCGCGCGCTGCTGTTGCAGCTGTTCGCCAGGCTGGATATCCGGGAGGCTGGTTCCGTCTGGTACGGTCTGCCGCACAAAAGGCTTATCCGGCCGGCCGCCAGTAAAAGCGATCTCTACCAGCGTCCCTTCGGGCGGAAACTGGAACATCCCCGAATCATTACCCGCCATGGGAACCGGCAGCGGAACGGCCGAATAAACAGGCGTGTCTTTTTCCGGGTTGCCGTCCGCGTCCAGCAGCTGCACGTCAACTGCATAGCGGGGACGGAACGGATCAGAGAAATTGCCGCTTTTCACTGCCTCAACGGGATTCATCACACGGCCAAACTTTGGCAAATGCATCCCGGATGCCAGCTCCGGATAATGGCTTTCAATCTGGCGCTGAACGGGCTTTTTTTGCAGTGGCTGACCCGTCGCACGGTTGCGGGGTGTCCAGGTGACAGCCATCGTGTCATTTTGGAGGTGGACTTTTGTCACCCTTTCCCCGTTCAGCTCCACGCCGGGGCGCAGACTTTGCTCCAGGGGAAGCGTCATTGAGTTCCCCCCGGCCGCCCCCTGATTAAATTCATGCGGGATCTCAATTGGGCGACCAGCAAACAGGGCTTTTTCCGCGCCGCCAACATATACCGCGCCGTCCGGCAGCTGATACCAGACGTAATCCGTAATGCCGAAAGCCTTTCCGAGATTATCCAGCAGCTGATACCCCGTCCCGCTGTGGGTGAAATGTGGGATCGGACGGTCTGAATAATCTGCATCCGGCACGCTGAAGGTCAGGCCGCTGTGCTCTGTAAGCCAGCTGGCCACATTGCGCAGCGTGGGGTGCTGAAACGAACATGGCCAGAGGCGTTCAAATACGCCGACCAGCTCACGAACAAAGAGACGCTGAAAGCCGTTTTCCGCAGGTTGCGAGCGTTCCACGTACCCGGTAAACCAGCGCAACACCAGATCGGTGTAACCCACATCGAGACGCACCAGCTTCCCCGTATAGTCCTGCGTTGTTCCGGCCGTAATAAACCCCCGGCCGCAGCTGTTCAGCTCCAGCACCAGGCTGGCATCAGCCAGGTGAATTTCATCCGTTGAAAGATATAAACGTTTAATTGGTTTCATGATTATGCCAGTGCGTCATTTACGGGCTTGAGCACGTTGCTTTCAAACCACGTCAATTTTTCTTCATCCTCGCCAGCGGTCTGGCCACCGTTCTGGCCTCCGCCACTTCCCGCCGTTTGCTTCACGGCTTTGGTTTTGCCGCTTGCCCTGGCCTCGCGTTTTTCCTGCACGCTGATATGTTCGGTCAGGGTGAACGTAACCAGCCAGGACATGCGCCCGTCCTGCGGCGGCGCGTCCAGTGTTCCGGTAAAAATCGCCTCACGGAAATTCACCGCCCGCGCCGCCTCATGTGCAACACGGTATTTCTGGCGCTGGCCGCTGGCCTCCGTCGCACTGGCCAGCTCAAAGATACGGCGCAGGATCTCCGGATTTTTATACGGAATTTCGCCGGACACGCGCAGCTCCTTGCCTTTGATGCCCTGCTCGGATTTCGTGGTTGCACTCGTCTGGCCGGACTGGTCTTTGTCCTGGAATTGCTGCGATACGGTCACGCGCATGTTCTTCAGCAGAATGGCTTCACCGTTAAGCGCCAGTGTCGGGTTCGAGGTCATGTATCATTCCTTTTATGCCGTCGAGATTGTCGCCAACCAGCATCATGGCGGCGGTGTACACAGAGGACTGAAGTGGAATCCCTTTTACCAGCTCCAGAAGCGTGGACGGCAGATCGCCGCTGGCGGTAAATACCCATGCCCTGGCGCTTTTTCCCTGCAAATCCGCTAATCCGCTGGCAATGCCAGAAATCAGGCTTTCGCGCTGCTGTTTAAAATCCCCCATCAGCTTTTTTACGCCCGTCAAATCCGCGACGGCTGCGGCCTCCTGCTGGGCTTTCTTCACCGCTGCGGCCGCCAGAGCAGTGCGGCTTGTAGGCACAGAAAGCGGGATCGCCGCGGGCAAACTCTGACTGTATTTCGCCGGAATTTGCATCTTTTCCGCAGCCAGCTGCGCGGCGGACTGCGCCAGCCTCCGCACCTGGGTAAATGCCGGGCTGGGGAATACATCCACAAGTTTGTTCAGGCTGGCCATAAAGCTGTCATGCGTCTGGCCAGAAACCATCATGATCACGATATCCGCCGCCCCGCCCGTTCCGGCCAGCTTGTCAGCCAGGTAGTTGATCGCGTTTACCGGGCTGAGATACGCGCCGTTTTCTGTCTGTTGCCCTACCCCGTACACCCAGGGATGTACCGGGATAACGGAACAATTCAGCGCGGCCACGGAATCGCTGAACGCAATTCGTGCTTCACGCCACATTGCCAGGCACCTCTGGCCACTCAATATCAGGCGCCTTACTGGTATCAACACGGTTAAGTAATACCCGGTATTTTTTCCATGCCGACAGACTTGCTGTTTCCGCCTCGGAAGCCATAGACAAATCAACGGCATCCTGAAGCGGGGAAATAGCTTCTGCCGCGCCAGCCAACAGCTGCGCCTTTAATAACTCTGCGCTTTCAATTTCCTCTTCCCGCGTAGGTGGCGCAATATCAACCCACACCATACATTTTGATTTGAGGCTGTAATATGGTGCTTTTCTGTCAGGTGAAACCATAAAAGTTTCATATTCTTCGTCAGTAATTTTTTTCAGGTCAGAGGGAACAGGAATACCCTGCGCCTCATAGGAAATGACAGTTTCCTCCAGATAAAAACTATTTTCTGAATTGCTAAAAAATTTATCCATTTCAGTAGCCCGTAACGTTTAAGAAAAATGTCCCACTACAGTTTTTCGTTTCAATTTTCACCTGGTTTTTACCCACAGGCGTACAGAACCAGTATGACGCGGAGTTATTCCCGCCCGTTCCGTAATAGCTTGAACCTATACCCAGAATCCCATTAGGGAATGACGTGGGCAGCGTTACAGTCACGGTGGCATTATTGCCGACAGAGATGTTTCTCATAGCCTGCATGAAAACAGCGCCGTTGCCGTGCGTATAGTACGCACTGTTATTTCCCGTAGTCGTTTTACCTACCCCATAACGCGCGTCAGATTCTGCTTTGGTGTACGCCTGACCTGCCGGGGTGTAATTACCTTTAGGCTGGTATCGGCCGTCACTCTCCGCTTTCGTATACGCCTGCCCTGCGGGGGTGTAATTCCCTTTTGCCTGGAAGCGGCTGTCACTCTCCACTTTGGTGTACGCGCCCGTTTTCGGCATGTACCCGGCATCGGTCTGGGTTTTTGTGTAGTAGCGTCCGTCAAAATTGGCATAGCTTCCCGGAATAATTTGCCTCGGTGCGGAGAAGTTGCCGTCAGTATCCCATTTGAAATTAATATCCTGTGAGCCGCTTCCTTTCAGATGCAGATGCCACGAAAGCACATCACCGCTTACCAGAGACCCCATTGAAAAAGCCCAGGAGTTTTTCCCCGCAATGGTTGCCTGCTGTTTAATTACAGGATGGTATTCACTCGCTCCGGTTGTTGAATACGTATTAAAAAATGGTGCTTTTGTTTTATATTGTTCTACCCATGCGAATGCGCCACCATAACCAGCTGTGATTTCCTTTGAAGCATAAATAGTATTCCCTACTGCCAGCGGAGTTTCGGATTGCAGCGCCCCAGTAGCAAGGCTCACACGTAAAGGGCGTAAATCGTTATAAGCTCCGTAAGAATCCCCTTTATTAGTCAGCATCAGATACAGATTATTGCCATCATTACGCCAGAATGTACCGTAATCACCGTACGCAATACGGAAACTATTTGCACTGGCGCTCTGGACTTCAGCACCAACCTTGAGCGTTCCGCTCATGGTGTCGCCGCCTTTATTCACTGCACCAATATCAGCCGGAGAAGGTTTATTTGCCGCGTCATACTGCTTTGTCCAGGCGGACCACGTTCCGTTGTACATCGTGCGGATGTATGAACGAGAGCTACTGTAAATCCGGTAAATCTGCGTAAGGCCTGCGTGTTTATAGACTTCCAGCGAACCGGCATTTGCCTCCGGATAGTTTTTCCCGGTTTGCGCCTGGGCGTTCGCTGGCTGGTAATACAGTCCTGGTGCGGTGAAGTCGTTTAAATCAGCGCTGCCACCGATCCCCGTAGAAAGTTTAAAAATATCGCCAGGGGTGATATCAAAATCAGATTTAAGCTCATGCCCGTTCACTCTTCGCGTTTGTGGCACGCGTCCGTTCGCATTGTCATCTGCGGCCTTGCCCTTGTCGTATGCCGCCTTAACCGCTTTAGGTGTCGCAGCCATTGCTTCAGACGTGCTATCCGTCGCGCTACTTAACTTTGTGAATCCCTTCTCGGTAGTAGTGGCATCAGGATGGTTACGCGATTTTTCATGTGCCTTTAACGCCTGGTCAGCAAGATCACCTGTCGGGCGCAGATCGGTAATATTGCCATTCGCATCAATACTTGCCACGGCAAAAACGTAATGCTGCACACCGTTTTGCACATAATCAGCCAGGTCAGCCGCCACTGTGATTTTGCTGGCCACACCCCAGGCGCTGGTCAGCGTTCCCGTCCATGCCACATCCAGCCAGACTTTTGCTGGTTTAGCCGGAACAGAAATATTCTGGTTAGCCGCCAGCTGCGCGCGCAACCCGCGCACATATCCCACCCCGGCCGTCACGAAATATTGTGAGCCGTTCTTTGCGACAAGCCAGCCATTACCCATGAAAGCCGCCGCGCCGTACAGGTCGATATTTTCCATGCGCTGACGTTCATCCATTGCGGCCATACGTGCGGTGAAGTCAATCTGCCAGGTTTCCGCTGGCGTGTTGATTCCGGTCTCAGCCTGTGCGCCGTTGTACTCCATCAAAAACGAACGGGTGAGCACATTACCCTGCTGGCCATCCTTCGTTTTCAGCTTCTGCTGTAGCGGCGCATGAACAATCATGGCCAGCGTGTTGCTCGCCTTGTTAATCAGGCCGATCCAGTTAAACGAAAAATCACCCACTTCCGCGCCCAGTACAACGGAGTGAACCACGGCATTTTCATTGACCACACCTTTACGGCTGACGGCCTGGCGGTGAACGATTTGCGCGGCAGGTGGCAGTGTTTCCTTGCGGTCAACGGGCTTAGTGGCATCCAGCCCCGGCACGTTGGCAAAAACAAATTCATCCAGCAGAACGGCTTCACCCGTTACCGCCTGGCTTGCTTTCCACTGCTCAAAGGCCAGTGTGATCGCTGTCTGTGACATAAATTCTCCCTATAAACTCGCGCTAAACGTTGCGCCACTGGCTTCCGTGCTGTTCAGACGTGCCGGATAAACCACGTATTCCCCCTGATCCCATCCCGCCCGGATAGCCAGGCTTTCAGACGTGATCACTTCAAACTGATAACGGCGGCAGGTTCGCCCGTACTGCCGGATTATCTGAATCATCAGCTGCGTGTTGTCTGCAATCTGGCTGTCCGTGACGCGTACCATGATCACGTCCCAGTCGATGTCCGGCTGGCGTTCTACCAGCTCCACGTAACCAATCCCCAGCCGTGAAAAGATGTTTATGAACCCTTCAACGGAACCCGCATCACGCGCATTAATGAAGGCATAGGCCACGCGCTTGCGGTACAGGCTCAGCGGTTCGCCACTGAAACGGCTTATGTCACGGTCATACGCGATTAAATTGAGTACCGGCTCTATGCAGGTCAGCGGATCAAACTGACGTAATGGCCATGTGATCCAGCTGTACACCTCAGCCCAGTACGTCCGCGCCGTGCGCAGTAAAGCCAGCGGCTCACCTTTATTCATCCAGGACGGCAGCGACATGCTGGCCAGTTTTTTCAGAAAATCATTCATCTTCCAGGCTCACCGTTAAGGAGTTAAGGCGCGGTACGCTCAGATCGCTGGTGATATCCTTCAGCGAAAACTCGATGGAATCCGAATCCGGGAAGGTTTTGTGCACCTCGCGCCCCAGCTGCGAAAACGAAAAGCGGGAATATGGCCATGTTTTTTTCACGTCATAATCCGTGTTTTCCCTGAAGGCGCAGCGGATCAGGTTTTCAATCCCTTTCTTCAGCGTGCCCTGCTGTTCCTCGTCAAGATTGCTCAGGTTTCTGACATACACCGTCACACTCAGATCGTGGCGGGTTTCCGGCATGGCAAAGCACTGCATATCGTCCCCGTGCCCGTGGTGGCCTTGCGTGTTGATGTAGTCATTAACCGCTTCAATAAACGGCTCAGACGTGACCCCGCTATCCAGCAACAGATACGCGTTCGCTGTACCCGGACCACGTGGCGCGTCATGCAGAAAGAAAATCCGGTCAATACTCAGTCCGGCCACGCTCGCAATCATCGAACGGTAAACCGCATCCGTGTGGTAGTTCCCCACCAGGTTGAACTGGTTCCGGCAGCGCTCGCGCAGCTCGTCATCACTTTCTTCATCCGCGCCCGGCACGGTCAGCCAGTCCTCTTCACTGGCTACATGGCTGATACCGTCCACGGCCACGGGCAAAATGCGGTAATAGCCCGGCGCAAGGTTGTACGCCCCGCCCGTTCCGGTGGCTTTGACGGCCAGCAAAGCACTTGCCGTGCCGGACGGGATCACCACGTCAGCGACCGTGGCCATGGCGTAAACCTTGCCGTTAATCCTTTCGGTCTGGACTACCGTTCCCGCCGCCACGGTGACGGCCTGTTTTGAATCCTCCTTGTAAAAGCGGATCACACCTTCCGCAGCGCTGGCAGGCTTAGCCGTGACATTCACCGCCCAGGCCAGCAGACGCAGCATCTGCCCACCCGCTGTGGCCACAAACATATTGGTCATGACCACCGACACCAGCGCATCCTTCAGCCACATCACTGGCGCGGTCACAATGGCGGTAATGAGCCGCCAGAACGGAGACATGCGCGACGTGTTGGTAATCAGCCCTTCCTGCGCGGCGATGGCGTTGAAGCGGGTGCGCACCGCCTCTTCCGTAACGGGCATCCCGCTGGACTTCACCACCTCTTCAAAATCAACCTGCGGCTTTTCCGTCATAGCTCCACCTGTGCTGATATTCCGCCAAAGTCATACGTGCTCGCCGTCACCCATAACCGCTTCTGGCTTTCCTCGCTCACATCCACCGTACCCGGCACAATGCGTTCATCCTCTTCAATCAGCAGTTCCAGCTGCGTGAAGATATCCGCGCGTAAAGTCGGGCTGCGTTCGCCAACCAGCTGCGTGGCCAGACCGCTTTCCAGAATGCTGTGAATAATGTCCTGCCCGATACTTTTACGGTTATTACACAGCTCAGGCTCTTTCCCGGTATTCAGAACAAAATTACCGTTTTCAATCAGCAGATCGATGTAAAGCAAATCACTCATGGGTTTAGCTCCTGCCACTCCTGCAACTGTCCCGGTGAAAGCGTTTCTTTCGGGTAGATATTCACCGTGTCAATTTTGCGGCTGTTGTCCGTAACAGATTTAGAATTGCTGTTTAAGGTTTTACTGATCCCGCCGCGCTCAACGCCTTTAAGCTCCCCACCAGTTAAAAGCACATTGGGGGCAATTGCTGGCGGTGGCTCAGGTAATACCGTATTTTGCGTTAACTGCTGCGTAATATTCCCGCCATACTCAACCTGTTTTATTTCAGGTGAAGCAATCGCAGACTGTTCAACCTGTTTAGGGTTGAAAGGGATTCCCTTATTTGCTCCCGAACCTGAATCAGCAGCCAGGGCAATATCCACGCCCGGAATTTTATTCAGCTTTTCAATAATCCAGTTGTACGTTCCGGTAAATGAACCTTTCAGGGTGTCCCACAATTTCCCGAAAACGCCACCGATCACGCTGGCCATTTTTTCAAATGACGCGACAGGGGAATTAATATCAAAGGCGTTAACCACATCACCCCAGCCCTCAATAACGATCCCGAACATCTCGATGACCGTCTGGATGGAACGATAAACCAGCTCAAACGGAGTCAGAACCATGCCAACCGCCCCCGCCACCACACGCCCAAAGGTTTCCCCCGCGCTGGTCACGCCAGCCAGTTTTTCCCCGGTCATTTGTACCGGGGAAAGCAGGTTGCCAAACCAGCCAAACAGCGTTTTCACGCCATTCCAGACCCAGCCCACCGCCGTGGCAATGCCACTGAACAGCCCTTTAAACGGAGTCAGTGCGCCACTGGCCTGGCTGAACCCACTGATAAAACCGCTAACGAAAGCCTTGATCGGTTGCCAGAACTTAATGACCGCCAGCACCACGCCAGCAATGGCCAGGGCAACGGCCGCAATCGGGGCAATCATCAGTAAAAACGAGGCAGACCCCATACGGGCGGCAATACTGGCGGCCAGCAGTGCGGCACGCAACCCCCGCAATCCGGCAGTAAACAGCTGCGTCACGGCGTTACTGGCGAGCATTGCCAGGCGATTGAGTCCCAGCAGTCTGGCCATGGGCGCCAGCACCTTCGTCATGCCCATCATCACAAACGAACTGACGCCCATCACGATATTGGCAACAGCACCCACGGCGGCAAAACTCAGCAGCGCTAACGCGGCATACCCCACTACCCGCGCGATGTTGGGAAACAGCTGCATCCACCGGGCAAAGGTCTGCCCCATATCTGCCAGGCGATTCAGCAGCGGATAAAGCGCCGGGATCAGCGTCAGGCCAATGACGGTTTTAATGGCCGTCAGGATGGCAATAAAGCGATCCCACGGTTTCACCATTTTGGCCGCCATTTCCTGGGTACGCTTCAGCCCGTCAGCGCCCCCCAGTTCGGTAATATTCCGCTGAAGTAGCGCCACGTTGCCATACAGCTGCTTAACCACCGCTGAACTGTCCCCAAAGGCTTCATCCAGCTCCGCCTGTGCCTTAAGGTTCCCTTCCAGGCTCTTGCCATATTTGCCCTGTAGCTTCGCAAGCATTTCAGGCATGGACAGCATTTTTCCGGTAGCGTCAGTAAAGGACAGCCCCAGCTTTTTAGCGCCATCGATCGCGCCCGTCATAAAGCCTTCGTAGGCGCTGCTCGCTTCCGTTCCCAGCGTGCGGCTCAGTTGCCCCAGAACGGCCAGCTGTTCATCCAGCCCGACACCGTAGTTGGTTCCCACGCCGCGCGCGCCTTCCATCAGGTCTTTGATAGTGCCCATTTCCGCGCCGAACGTCTTGCGCATATAAACCATCTTTCCGGCCAGCTGTTCAGCGAACCGCACTTTACCCAGGCGGGCGGCATTAGAGGAAAAGTTGCCGAACATCTGCCCCATAAACTCCGACGTTTCCGCCGCGGTTGATTTCATGGCAAACGCCAGGACGTTGGCGACTTTGGTCACTTTCGGCAGTTCATTCCCGGTCAGTCCGGCGATAGCCGCATTAATTGATTCAGTGGACTGAACAAACTCCACGGCGCTGGCGCCGTATGTCGTGCTGAACATGAGCGCATCGCGCCGGACGGTTTTTAGCGCAGAATCGTCAATACCTTTTGCGGCCGCCTCGTTCAGTGCGTCATACATTTCTATGGCCGGGGACAATGCGCCTTTGATGGCCATGCCCGTTCCGGCCAGCGCCAGCACGCCGCCGCCAATCTTCGTAAACGCTGCCGCTGATTTTTCCGCAAAGCCGGTCACATTGTTCTGCACCTGTTTTAATGGGCGGGACAATTTATCGATCAGGCTTAATGTAAAATCTAACTGTTTCATTCATCGCCTTTAAAAGCAGTGCTTATTCCGTTTGCAACAGCAATACGCATATTTTCCCACTGGCGATTATCCAGCCAGACAGCGGCGGCAATATCGTCAATAGAATCTTCCCCGTGGGGTAAATAGTGGCGGCGTAAAATTAAATACTGATCGAGTCCGTTTCTTTCAATAGCCCGGACTCGCTTTGTCAGTTTTTTACTTCAATTTCCAGCTCAGGCGCGTAAATTTCATTTACCTTGCCAGCCAGCTGCAATGCTGCACCCGGACGTTTTAAAAGCTCGGCCAGCGCGTCTTTACTTTCCGGCTCTACAATACGATTTAAATAGTTATGCGCCGGGGCAACCTTGTTATCCATCGCCATTTCATTAATGAATTTGTTATAGGCGGTCTGGTTAGGCGCGAAAACAATTTCTTTACCACATACAACCAGATTAATTTTCTGTTCCATTAAATACACTCTCTCGTTTGTTTATTTCATCTATCAGCGCGTTATGACGTGCTGCACACACAGAATATAAATCCTGATATTCAATAGCAGGGGCAGCAATATCCGCCCCGGTATTACCTTTAATGCGCGGAAGATTTTCCGTTGGGCATTTACGCTTCAGGTTTTCCTGATAAGGTACGCTCGGTATTTTCGACGGTTGCGTTATACATCCGGATAAAATCATCAGACACGCAAACGTTAGTGAAAACCGGCTTAAGAATTTCCGTCCTGATTTCCTTCGGTCTGCCACTCTCCAGCGCCTCCAGCTTATCTTCCAGCCCCCTGGCGGATTCGCTGGCAATCTCCAGCATCGCCTTTTGAGACTTGTTACCCGCAACCTGTGCGGCGGAGTTGATCGCCAGCTCCAGACTGTCACGCCGCCAGTCAGCGGTCAGCCAGCCCCAGACAAACGCCAGCGCAACCACTACCAGCCACTGGCCGTTTGTCATCAGCGCACCCCGTTATGCTCCAGACTGAAGTGATTACCGTCCGGACGGGATTTAAAGCGGCCGCCCCACGTACCGCCCAGCGATTCCCAGTATTCACCCAGCGGGAGATAATCGGCAGTGTCTGTTTTGTACTGGCCATTCACGAACAGATTAAAGTCCACGGCCAGGCGCTGGGTATGCAGACTGTTGGTGATACCGCTGCCCTTTTTAGCGTTCAGCGCGGCCTGTTCCGGCGTGCGGTACGCCTCGCCAAACGTCAGACGATAGCCGTGCTCTTCAGCCCAGTGGATCAGATTGCCCACCATCACGGTAAACAGCTGCTGTTTTTCGCTCAGTGTCACTTTGTATCTCCTTTACCAAAAATCCCCGTAAAGCCCATTTTGCGCAGCCACGCTTCAACGACATGCTGCCCCGCAATACCCAGAACAGAGCCAAACCCCAGCAAGGCCAGCGGATGAATATCCGGCACGAAATACAACGCCACTCCGGCAATAAGAGACAGCCCGCCGCCGACAATGACGCGCCCCAGAACCAGGCGGGGGGTTATCGTTTCATTGCTGTTAAGCAACTTCCCCAGGGCAATCATCGCTCCCATAACCGCCAGCGCAATAAACCCCTTTTCATACTCCTGCATCCCTGCCCCTTACCCGATCAGGTTTTCCGTGGCTTCCGCTTCCAGATACGGAACACCGTTGATGTTTACGAACTTTGGACTGGTCACAAAGTATTTGATTTTGTGCGTGGCCACGCTGCCACCCTTCGGATCGATATCCAGCAGGTTACTCAGCTGAAGTTTGCAGCCGAACGTCTCCACCTTGACTTCCTCATTACCGGCTTTGGCATAGAAGAGGAAATCCACTGGTTCAATACCGCGCCAGGAACCCGCCGATCGTGCTTTTGCCGTCAGCACACTCAGCACTTTGGAACTGACTTCAATTTCACCCTCTGCGGCCACATCGCCATCAACGTGGCCATCCGGCACACCACGGGTCTGCGCGGCGGCGCTGTTGTCCGTGATATCGAGAGAAATTTTCTCGATGTGGATCAGATCGCCGTCAACGTATGAATCAAACGACATTCCCGAAATACGCTTACTCATGCGGCGGCCTCCAGGCTGGCATCCAGTAACAGACTAATGGTGATTTGCAGCGGCACTTCCCAGGTACGCACCACAATGTAAATCTCCACCGCCTTTTTGTTCTTCCAGACAATGGTCACATCACCATCCTGCGGTGGCTTCACTTCGCCGGGGAATGAAACCCCGTTGATGTTTGCTGCCGTGGACATTTCACGCAGCGGCTTCGCAAACAGCGTCTGGTGTGCGGCAATGCTGCCCGGTGTGCTGTTAAGCGAACGGTCTGCAATTTTGCCGATGGCCAGCAGACGCACCCGGCGTGCGGCTTTATCGGCCACGCGCAGCGTCTCGATGGACTGATAATCGCCCCCTTCCACGTCCAGCGTGCGGCCGTCTGACCAGTAGAACCCGTCATAGTCCGGATACCACATCGGCACGCTGAAGCGCTGCGCCTCCAGTGCCTGAAGCGTGGCCAGCTCCAGCACCGCCCCTGTGCCATCCAGCGGCAGTTCATCACTGCCCAGGCTGACAAGTGCCCCCGTTTTTACGCGCGCCGGACTGTCCGCCACGGTGACGGCACGGTTACACAGACGGCCAGCCAGCACGCCCGGTTCATTCCCCCAGAGCCGGGGAACCAGCTGTACCGCTTTTTCCGCAATGCCGTCCTGGAGGATGGCCACGCGCGCAAGGTAATCCGCCTGTCCCTCCCCTTCCTGTATTCCCTGTGTGGCCAGAATGAACCACACCCAGCGGCCATATTTGGCGATCAGATCCGCGCGCAGCTTAACGGCCTGGTTAATCTCCGCCTTTGTGGAAATGTCATTGCACAGCACCACACCTTCAACAGAGCACGACACCTGCGCGGCCAGCACCGCTTTAACCCACGCATCCGGCTCGCTGTCAGCTGCCAGCACATGGACGAACCCCCACCAGTTCTGGCCAGCATTCGACATTGCCGCCAGCACATCCCGTTTTAACTGGCTGTCCGCCTCACCCAGAAGCGCGTCAAAATCGCTCTGGGTGTTTACAGCCAGAGTCTTACCTGTATTTTTGGTTCCCGTACCGATAAACAGCACCGTGCGTTCCACTTCATTGGTTTCGCCCAGTAGCTGGTTTACCTGGTTAACGGTCACATTTGGCCAGGTCATGTTCTCCCCCTGATATACTGCGCATTCACATCCCAGCCAAAGCCGATGGCCTGAAGCTGGCGTGCCAGCGCCTTGTTAAAGTCTTCATCACCCATTCCCAGAAATACGCGGGAAGGGAGATCGATAGTCCAGCTCGTTTTTACGGCCTTGCCGCTTAACTTCCGTATTAGCAAACCCGCCTGTCCGTATGGCATTTCGCTGGTTATTTCCCGGATTGTGGGTTTTTTCCAGCGTTTACCCCGTCGCACCCGGTAGCCCAGCGCGCGCAGTTTCTTTGCCTGCGCAGCGGTGGCCATCTTTCCCGCCTGTACCTTTCCCGACTGGCTGGCGCGACTCACACGAACGCGCATACCGTTCTGCTGTGAATACCCCACAGTGCCAGCGGGTACAGGTTTATCCCCGTTCCGGTAGCCGCCCCCCTGCAAGTAAATCCGCACGGCCTGAATTTCAGGCATCTCCCGGATATGCAGCAGTTTCGGCATGTTGCGCAGCATCTTGCCTTTGCGCTTCGTTTTACGCCCTTCCCAGCCTTCCCCGTCCGGCGTTTCCTGGTTCCGCACGTTACGTTTGGCGGCGGCAATAACGCCATATTTCGCCATTCGCCACAGCAGCCGCTGCCGTTTTTTGGGCGGCAGCTCCATGCTGGCCAGCACCTTTTTCAGCTCCGCCAGCTGGCGCTTGTTAAGCTCCCCTCCGGCAATCACGACGCATCGCCCACAGGCGCACCGGATTCATCCACGCCGTAAACCGTTGCCGTCAGCGCCGTCCAGATCTCCGGCTCAACCAGCGACCAGCGCTTTCCCTGCCAGGGGATTAATCCTTTTTCGTCCTCACGGATCACCAGCTCTTCCGCCATGGGAACCGTCAGGACAATATCGGCGGTTTCTTCATCAGCCACCGACACATCCCATTGCGGATCCGCCTCAGTTACCCCGATTTCGTCCAGCAGTTCCCTGTCTGCCTCATCGAGCCAGGCCGCCATCAGCGACATAAGCAGCTGCGGTGGGCACAGGCGATACGGGAAACGCTCCCAGCTCAGTACCGCGTCATAGCGGATCACCGCCTGGCGGTACTGCCCCAGCCCCAAATCCTTTGCAGCCGGTACGAACTCCATTTCATCCACAACGCTGCCAAAAGCCTTCATCGCACGGGCTGGCACGTTGCTGGTAAAGAACGCCGTCAGGTTTTCAAGCTGTGTCTGGTTCATACCTTCTTCACCGTTGCTCTTTTCAGCCCCTTCATACGGCGGATCACAACAGATGCTTCTGCCAGTAACCCGGCGCGGGTTTCCGTGCTTTCCTGGCCTGGGTGAGAGTCACGCCGCCCAACGGTGGCAAACTCCCCCAACAGGTCCGCTTTTGCCCTGGCAAAAACCGCCTTCATGTACTGCGCACAGAGGGCGTTTAACTCCCCCATCCGTGCCCCCGGCGCGTCCCCTGCGCTCAGAACCCCTTTTGCCTTCCAGCTGGCTTCCACTTTTTCCAGCTCCGCATTCACCTCCGCCACGGCCGCCAGCAGCGCCTGGGCAACGGTGTCCGCCTCAACATCAGCGGGGATCGCTCGCTGTGCCTGAAAATCCTTCAGGTTCAGGTCTGGCCAGAATCCTTCGTTTTTTAGAGGCTCGTCCTGATAATCAAGCGGCTTTCCACTAAACATGGCTCCCCCGAAAAAATAGGCGGGCTGTCCGGTTTCCACGGCGCAGCTTCACATCGTGTTTCTGCCCTCCACCGCGCCCGCCTGGCTTGCGGTAGTCTTTAACCCTGCGTCAGTTTTCGGATACGTGCGGCGATGGTCTGCCGCTGCGTTTTAACGCCGATTTTCAGGTAATACTGTTCTGCGGTGGCCAGCAGCTGATCGGCTTTCTGGAGTGTTTCCACATCGTCCACACCCGCAGCTGTTTTCTGGCCATCCTCACCGCGCAGCAGCTGCAACCCGGCGAACTTGTACCATTTCGCTGTCACCTGCTCATGCAGCCGCCACCGGGTGGCCACGTTCTCAAACGTGCGTGAAAAATACGGCTCAATGCTTTCCCCGCGCCCCGCAGACTCCTCCGCCCAGGCCAGCATCGTATCGGCCACGAACGTCGGGAAATTGCTGCGCAGCCGTTCCGGTGTAGCCTGTTGCTGGGCAATAGCGATATCAGCCCATTCCAGCGCCTTATCCAGATCGCCCACATCAAACAGCCAGATCACGTACCACGCCAGAACCGGATTGGCATACACCTGGCCGCTGGCCAGATACGCTTCCACTGTCGGAAGCCATTTCGGCAGCAACACATTGCGCTTATGCTCAACGCGATCCGCAATCAGCGGCAGGCTTCGCACCTGTTCCACGTCTGTTTCCAGCGCCTTAATCAGCAGGTGCATGCTTTCCGTGGTGCCAACGGCCAGGCTTTGCTTCAGCTTTTGCTCCATCGCAATGCGCTGGTTATGACGCTGCGCGGGTGAAAGAGACATTGATTAACCCTCCACTGGCTCTGACGGCTTGCCGATGGTCACGGCATTTTCATCAATCGCCGCGTACAGCTCCGGCACTTCAACCGCATAGCCTTCGTTGCGCAGATATTTGTTTTCGAACTGTTTGCGATCCTCCACAAACTCAGCCTTACGCATACGGGTGTTGCGCTGGGTGTAGATGTGCAGGTTTTTCAGCGGAGTAACCACCATGCGTTTACCCGGCATGAACGGCGGAATGATTGCCGGACGGCCAGCAATAGTGCTTCCCAGCATCTGCGCCGCGATTTTCTCCGTTGGGCGATCAGCGGCCTGATACAGTCGGTACTGTTCAGCGGCCACAAGGTCAGCACCTACCAGCACCACCAGGCGCGGGTCATTGCGGAACTGTGCCGGGATTTTGGCATTAATCAGATCGGAGGCCATCGCATCCAGCGATTTGTAATCCCCCGCTTCATCCAGAACGACCGGATCGGTCATAATCTGATTGCCACCCAACAGCGTTTTCATACGCTCATGCCAGCCAATGTTCACATCTTCGCCGTTCGGGTTAGCAGTAGGGTCAGTGGTTTTAGCGCGGCTCTTCCCGTTGAAACCAATGCGCAGCATATCCAGTGCGAAAGCCTGGGTAGTGAAAGCCTGAACCAGGTTGTAAAACTCGTTTTCGTCTTTGCCAGCATTAGCCCAGACGGAAAGCAAATCCCAGCGCAGCGCCGCACAGCTGTCCGTTTCAACCAGCGAATAATCATTACCGTCAACGCCTACCTGACGGACAAAACGGCCGTTCTCACTGCGCCCGGTGTGAAGAACAGATGAACCAACAGAGATCACCTGACCACTCAGCTGGTCAACGTCCAGGCATGTGAGCATGTCCAGGAACTCGACCGACTCCAGCAGCGCCAGACGCAGCGCATTTTCCTGCGGGTCATTCAGGGAAAAATAGCGACTGGTATCACGTGCGCCGAACTGCTGCGCCATTCCAGCCGTATATTTATCCAGTAAATCCCGCCCACGGTTATTAAGGTGCATAAAACTCCCTCGCATTTACGCGATTATTTAACTTGTTTTTACTTTTTTGCTTTTATGCAAATTACAGGAAATTGAATTTCCCGGATTTGGACGGAACCTGGCGCTGTTTGCGCTGACCGCCTTTACTACCCAGATCGTTAAAGCGGTTAACGATTTCTTTTGCGTTGGAACGCAATTCTGCAAACTCTTCCGTGTCTACAACTTCTGCAATGGTATCAACATCACCCTGCATTTCCTGTAGCTTATTTTCAATCGTAGCCAGGCGGCCTTCGATTTCATTCACCGCATTTGCAAGAGCCTGTAATTTATCGTCTCCCTGCGGCGCTTCCTCTGACGGGGACTCTTCTTCAAACTTCGGCTTAATACCAAAATACGACTGCCATTTTTTCTTTGACATTTTTTCTCCCTGCTTAATTTTGCCTTCTGTGGTCAATACACAACGGTAATAACCTTGTTTAGATAATCTGCGCTCACTGAAACGCATTCGTGTAGTGCCAACACTGGCCGGACGGTTCGTTACTGCCAGGCCTTTAAGGTAAAAACGACCAGTCCCCCGCCAGTCCTCTTCTGGCTCAATAGAAAAGAACAGTAACTGCCCCTCTTCATTTGCATACAGCAGACGTATGTTCGGGCAGAGGCTGACATATAAACGGGCAAGACCATCATCACCATCGCGCCAGGTAGCTTCAAGCACCTCCCCGAAACTGGCTCCAGAATGATCGTGTTCAGGCCAGAGCAATGCTACGTAATGATTAAAATCATAGGTTTCCCCCATATCTATAATCCATTGCCGTTCAATGACTCTTCCGTCTACCGTATCCCCTTCGGTGGCAACACACAGCCAGTCAGTTTTTAAATGCGACACATATTTCCCCCTCTGTCGATTTACTGTTTACCGTGCTGTGGATTTGATTATTGCTAATTAAACGCATCCCCGCATCACGCTTTATTCTGAACAGTTCGGTTATAAGCCATTACCGAACAGCCCCGAATTAACCCCGCCGTTTTTTCATCATTACCACGGCATAATTAAATCTATGGCTAAATACTCAGACGAATTAAGAGGCGTTGTCCGCGCACTTTACCTGCGCCGCTATACGCCTAAAGAAATTGCATCAGAATTAAATCTGCCGAATGCGCGGATCGTTTACTACTGGGCGGAGAAATATAAATGGGCTGACCTGCTCAGTTTCGAAAGCACAGAGGAGGCAATTGAGCGCCGTTACCAGCTGTTAGCATCCCGCGACAATAAAACGGACCTGGATTTAAAAGAAATGGATTTGCTTATTGCTCACGCCACAAAGCTGCGCGCCCAGAACAATAAGCATAAAGAAAAGATGGCCTCCAGCCAGGGGGAACGGCAGGCAGCTGCGCGAGGGGATAGCGAGGATGAACCGCGCGGCAAACGCAAGTACAAGAAAAACGATATTTCGTCTCTGACCCAGGAAGATTTTGACACCTGGGCGGACGAACATCTTTTCGAATATCAGAAACACCTGCGCCGCAACATTGGCCAGCTGGTCAGGAACATCCTGAAAAGTCGCCAGATCGGTGCAACCTGGTACTTTGCGTTTGAGGCGTTCGAAAACGCGGTAATTACGGGCGATCCGCAAATCTTCCTGTCCGCGTCCAAAGCCCAGGCGGAGGTGTTCCGGTCTTACATCGTCAACATTGCCGAACAGTATTTCGGTATCACGCTGACCGGGAACCCGATCCGCTTAAGCAACGGCGCAGAACTGCGTTTTTTGTCGACCAACAAAAACACCGCCCAGTCATACAGTGGCCATCTTTACTGTGATGAATATTTTTGGGTGCCCAACTTCGCAAAACTTAATGAAGTGGCCAGTGCGATGGCCACACATGACAAATGGCGCACCACCTACTTTTCCACGCCATCGGCCAAAACACACCAGGCGTATCCGTTCTGGACGGGTGAAGAGTGGAAACAGGGCAGCAAGAAACGCGCGGCCATCAAATTTCCGCTGTTCGATGAGATGCGGGACGGTGGCCGGCTCTGTCCGGATGGCCAGTGGCGCTATGTCATCACCATGGAAGATGCCATTGCAGGTGGCTTCAATCTGGCCAACATCGAGAAGCTGCGCAACCGTTACAACACCGCCACGTTCGACATGCTTTACATGTGCGTGTTCGTGGACAGCAAGGATTCTGTTTTCAGCTTTTCCGATCTGGAAGCGTGCGGCGTGGAGGTGGACACCTGGCAGGATCACGACCCGGACGCAAAACGGCCGTTTGGTGACAGGCCAGTCTGGGGCGGCTTTGACCCGGCACGCAGCGGCGATTTGTCGTGTTTCGTCATCGTCGCCCCGCCGATGTTTGCCGTGGAAAAATTCCGTGTGCTGAAGGTGATTTACTGGAAAGGAATGAACTTCCGCTACCAGGCAAAGCAGATCGAAAAGCTGTTTGACCAGTACAACTTCACGTATCTGGGCGTGGACGTGACCGGGATCGGCCAGGGGGTATTTGACAACATCCAGCACTTTGCCATGAAGGTTGTTGTTCCGATTCGCTACGACATGAACACCAAAAACCAGCTGGTACTGAAGGCCGCGGACGTGGTGGAAAGCCAGCGTATCGAGTGGGACAAAAATCTGAAGGAAATCCCGGCCAGCTTTATGTCCGTGCGGCGTACCACCACGCAGAGCGGTAACGCCATGACCTTTGTCGCAGACCGCAGCCAGGACACTGGCCACGCAGAGGCATTCTGGGCAATCACCCACGCCCTGCATAACGAACCACTTAACTACGAAAACAAACCAAAATCCCGCTGGGGTGTAAGGAAACAGGCAGCATGAGCAAAAAGAAACGTTTTGTGAAGCGCGAACAGCGCGGCGATAAGTCCAAAAAAATGAGCATTATCAGCTTTGGCAAACCAGAACCGGTACTGACTACCGGAACCGATTACCGGGAAATCTGGTACGACAACGCCGCCGACCACTACACCCAGCCGATTGACCGTCTGGCGCTGGCGCAGCTTATCAACCTGAACGGCCAGCACGGCGGGATTATCCACGCCCGTAAAAACATGGTGACGGCGGACTATCAGGGCGGCGGCCTGACGTTCGACGAGCTGGAGGCCGCTGTTTTTGACTACCTGACTTTCGGGGATATCGCCGTGGCCAAAGTCCGTAATGGCTGGGGCGATGTGATCGGGCTTCAGCCACTGCCGGGGCTTTATCTGCGCCGCCGCAAGGAGAAAGAAAACGCGGAGACTGTGCCAGGGGATTACGTGGTTTTACAGGAAGGTGAGCCGCTGGCGTTTCCGCCTGAAGATATCATTTTCATCAAGATGTATGACCCGCAGCAGCACATCTATGGTCTGCCGGACTACATCGGCGGCGTTCATTCTGCCCTGCTGAACAGTGAGGCGGTCATTTTCCGCCGTCGCTACTACCACAACGGCGCACACACGGGCGGCATTCTGTATACCCGTGACCCCAGCATGACGGACGAAATGGAGGAAGAGATTGAACAGCAGCTGCGGGACAGCAAGGGGATCGGCAACTTCTCCACCATCCTGGTGAACATCCCTGGCGGCGACGGGGACGCGATTAAGTTTATTGAGATGGGGGATATTTCGGCCAAAGATGAATTTGCGAGCGTGAAGAACATCAGCGCCCAGGACATTCTGAACGCGCACCGTTTCCCGGCCGGGCTTGCGGGTATCGTTCCGCAGAATACTGCCGGGCTGGGCGACCCGGAGAAAGTTGAACGCACCTACAAAAAGAATGAAGTGGTGCCTATTCAGCGCCGCCTGGCGGCCGCCATCAAAGACGATACGGAAATCCCGCCGCATCTGCATTTAAATTTTGATTTTGAATCAGCAGATAAGGGTGCGGCATGAGGCTAAAAAGGCTAAAATCCAGGCATTATTTGACAGCCGGAGAATGGAATATGAGAGTCCTGAAAATTGAATGTCCGGAGTGCGGCTCTAAGGCTGTGATTCGCAAAACTAACCGTAAGCACCGCCAGATTGCAGATATTTACTGCGCCTGTGCTGACGTGGAGTGTGGGCACACCTTTGTTATGAATTTGACGTTTTCCCACACCCTCAGCCCCAGCGCTAAAACAGGTGACGCTCTGGTGCAAACCTTGCTCAAAAACCTGTCACCCGACCAAAAGCAAATGGCTCTGGATTTATTGAAGGCTGCGCCCGCTGCCTGAAATGCCCCCGTTCTGGGGGTTTTTTATTTCCCCCCTGACTACGTTTCGCATCTCTTCAGCAATTTCACCAATCCAGGTTAAGGCAATAGTCTTTTCCTTCGCGCTTATCTCACTTACATGGGCAATTTTTGCCAGTAATTCGATGCGCTCCAGCTTTGCTGATGCCTCTAAGATATCCATGCAGCCCTCCCACAAAACAAAACACTGTATAACCATACAGTATACCCAAACGCACAATATGTGAAATGATAATTAGCGCAAATGAAAATTTACGCATTACTTATCACGCACTTACACACCATTACTGCCAGCCTGGCCACTGCTCATCTTCCGGATTGTTCCGCTTCTCCTGCAACCTTCCGCCCCTGTAAATCAGTGCTGAACGCCCAAATTTGAGACCTCCGCCCCGCTTCAGAATGTCGATTTCTTCCTCCGTTCCGGCAAACCCTCTCTGGTTCAGTTCCAATTTTAACCGTCTCCGGGTTCCCCCCTCCGTACAGTTATTGACAGAACTCCAAGGGGCGGCGCTGCCGCCAGAAAAACCCGCCTCCGCTGACGCTTCGGCCAACTTCGCAACCTTCTGCCACTTAACCAGACGGGTGCAAACTTCGGAATCAGGGATCAAAGGCGAATAGATACCCTGCACACGCTGAACATCTTCTGCGTACTCGTTACCCTGTTCAGTGATTTCATAGGCCAGACGTACAACCAGATCTCGACGTGCAACCAGTGCGCCACCCTGCAACTGGGTATAGGCCGCCCAGTCCCCGACATCAGCAGCCGCCAGCACCGCATCCATACGGCTGTCAGTCAGGCGCTGATCACCCAGGCGGCGCAACTCACGCCATACAGTCACAGGCGCACCACCAATTTGCTGAAACTGGCGAATCCGCCAGCGGGATGCCCAGGCCGATACGGATTTGGCCATATCGCGCAGGTTTTCCCCGGTTTCTTCATCCTGCTCGCCATCGAGCGCAAAGCCGTCGATATTTTTTGAGATGTACTTAGCGATATAACCCGTTGCCGAACCTTTAGCGGGATCGATAGGCTCAACGTGAAAACGCGCCTTAAGCGCGTTGGGTGTCTGAAGCTCTTCTGAATCGGCAATCCTGGCGTGATAGCAAAGAATATCGCGCACCGTCTCAACGTCATGCGGTCGCATAAACAGCAACATATGCCAGTGCGGTGTTCCGTCGTGGTGCGGTTCCACCACGCGAAAACCAAAAACATGAATACCGGCACGGGAGATCGCCGCACGTGCTTTTGCCCAGACGTTGCATAAATAACGCTGCGTGTCCCGTGGGTTTAAGCCATTCCACTGAGACACAAAGCCGCCCTTACTGTGTACCGCGTGATAACGTGATGGCGCGGTGATTGTGTAAAACTCACCAGCCAGCCCTTCTTCATTTGCCATATCTTCAAATCCTCTCATTCGAACCATCAGTTCACAGCGACGGATCGCAGGATTAGCCACACTGCGATGAACCATACTGTCCAGCGCAATGCGGTTGCCCTCATCGTCCATCAGATCAAACTTCTTGAAAAATTCCAGATTGCGCTTTTTCTGGTCTATCCATTCGCCCAGGGTTTTACGTGATACGTAGGCGCTGGCAGATTTCTGCACCTGGCCAACGGCGATGGCCAGGTGCTCACGTTGAAGATCACGGGCACGCTTCAGACGCTGATACCACCATTCCGGTGCCATGAGACGCAAAATCCCGGACTCCGCCTTTCTGGTTTCCAGGTGGCCATCATTGGCTTCGTGCTCTGCCCAGTACGGCGGCTGATTGTTCAACATGAGGGAAAGCGAACAGAGTTTGCGGTAAGCCTCCAGCGTGCGCTGTCGCATTTCCCTTTCGTCTTTGGGTTTACCCTTCAGCGTGTCGGTGAAGTCATAAAACATCTGAGCTATCCAGCCAGAGACCTGGCCTGACAGCTTTTTGAGATCGGTACGGTCAAGCGACGGCAAACGCTGCAATGATTTGCCAAAAGGGAGATCGCTTACATCAGAGGCCAGCTGGTAACGCGCAGCCACTTTCCGCAGACGTGGCAATACATTCTCACCGATTGTTTTGCGCAGGAATGTATTGGCACGGCGGCGGCCGTCACGACCAGCAAACAGCTTTTCGTAACGGTTGCCAAAATACCCGGCTAGCCAGTCGGGTATCTCATGAAGGAACTGTGAGCGCCACTCGTAGTCCTGTGGGTTAACTGCCCACAAACGGCGCTCTGTGATTGTTGCATCCGCTGGCGTTCCTGGCGCAAAAGTATCACGCCGCCAGATATCGACGGCATGATGTTGGCCAGCAAGAGACAGATCAGTCACGATTAACCCACTTCTTCCAGGCATTAATCATGTAAGCAGCGACACATACCGCCACCAGTACAGGCCAGACGAGGGAAGAGATAGCGACCAAAATAAAGTCCACATCATCTGAAGTCTCCGCGTCCCGGCGCTCTTCCCAGGAAAAGAAGATGAAAGCCGCAAATACCGTCAGCGCATACAGCCCGGTCATGGGTTCAGTCATCATTTCGCCACCACCCCAGCGCTGGAGGCTGTGGAAACTGGTGATTTCAGGATCAGCTCTGCGGCAGATTTCTGGCTCGCAGCTGCGGCACCAACACTGCGGGGCGCTTTGACCTTCATCGCCTCAAACCCGGCGTAAAGGTAATGCACCATTTCCAGATCGCTGTTTGACGCAACAACACTCACGCCCTTTTCAGCAAGACGGCGCAGCTTTCTGGCCAGCCGCCCCTGATCAAGATGTGAAAAGCCGCTTTCAGTGTATGAGGTGAAATTTCCTGATTCCGTCAGGTATGGCGGATCGCAATAGACCACATCCCCGGCACGAACCAGCGCAAGCGTTTCGGAGTAATGCGCGGTGATGAACGTTGCACGCTTCGCCTTTTCAGCAAATGTGCGGACTTCTTTTAGCGGGAAATAGTTTTTTTTGTACTTGCCGAACGGGACATTGAACTGGCCACGGCGGTTGTAACGGCAAAGCCCGTTAAAGCCGTGACGGTTCAGGTACATAAAACGGACAGCAGCCTCTACGCTTTCAGAACAGAGAGACTTCCCTGACAGATTGAACGCTTCCCTGATGGCATAGTAGTAAACAGCACGGCTTTCCAGATCGCCCAACGCCCCGGCAGAGAACATTAGATCCAGCTCATTCAGAAATGCGTCGGTGTAGTACGTCATAACTTTGTACAGATTGACTAAATCCGGGTTCAGGTCAGCGATCAGGTATTCGTCATAGTCTGTATTCATCATGACGGCGCACGAACCCGCGAACGGTTCAACCAGGCGCTTACCTTCCGGCAAGTGTTTACGCAGCTGCGGCATAAGACGGACTTTGCTGCCAACCCACTTAAGAGGTGTTTTAACTACCATTGAACACCCCCAGAGATCACATATGCGAGAGCGTCCAAAGGCGACAGGGTACGAATGGAAAGCATCACCCAACCGCGTGAATCTGGCATAACTTCGTTAACGGGTAGGATGTGGGTAATTACAGCCGCCCACTCTCTACCTGTATATGAGCCATGCTTCCATTCCTGTAATGACAGGACATCGCCCACGCTGTAGGCGCGGTCATTTTTGCGCAGCTCCGCCTTTTTCTGGCCAGCAACTACAGCATCCAGATACTTTGGCGCGATTTTGATACTGTGAATTTTTACTGCCATGCTGCACCGCCTTTGCTGCAAATGGCCGCAGCTTCTTCACGGATCAGCTCTACGATTTCGGCAGCGCTTAAGCCTTCGTTCGCGGCATACGCGGCCAGCTTATCCAGACGGGCAGAACACAGATCGGCGGAGGCCGCTTTACCTTCCTCAGTAGCCTTTGCCAGCATTGCCAGCAGGTCAGTACCGGATTGGTTGACGGGTAAAAACATGCGTGTTGTTTGCATTTTGGTTTCCTCAGGGCAAAAGAATCCCCGGCCACCGCAGGGATGGCCAAAAATTCAGGCAGTTAATTAGTGGAAAGAGACGGTAACGGGCGCGGCTGAGTAGCTCGGCGCGGGTATCTGGTGAAGCTCGTATGTATTGCGCCACCACTCCTGGATCAGCGCTTTGACTTCCCCAGCGCCCAATGACCCGGCGATGTAATACATGGAACGAATACTGGCCAGCGCTTCAACCTGCTGGTACTGGCTTTCCGCCTCACGATAGACGCAGCACCAGTACGCAACATTTACGGCCAGCCAGTGGCGTTTGTTTGTCATGTGCTCGGTGTCGTTAAAGAAAAACGGATGTAAGGCCACACGGCCATTTTTAACGGTGCTTTTCTCCAGAAAGAGGATGGCGTAATTGTGTGGAACTCCCCACGCAGCCAGCTCCTGTCCCAGTTCTTTGGCGTTTACAGAGATAATGGACATTAATGATTCTCCTGCTGTTGCATCTTATGAACGATATGAGGCGCGATAATCATCTGCACGCCATTACTGCTGTGGATCGGATGTGCCTTTTTCACCTGGCGGTTAGCGCTGCGCTTTGAAAAATCGCTGTCGCTCAGACTCCCGAACCCTTCAAACGTCAGACGCGCCCTGGATATGCCCTGGCGCAGCTGAATCATTGCCCGGTAGTCCAGGCGTTCGAATAACTCTGACCAGTAGCATTTGCTCAGATGGGCTTTGAAAACGTCCATTCCGGAAGCAACTGCGGCCGCATGTAAAACAACCCCGCGCCATTCTGGTGTTAATTTGTCCCACCATTCGGCGGCCTCGCTTTTCTCACTCCAGTACTTACGGCGGATATTCCCCAGCCACTTCAGGCCAATTTCCTGCTGCTTTTCGCTAATGGCCATAACGCCCCCTGATAATCCCGAACAAACGAAACCACCATGGACGACGAGACGAACGGGCATTGAATTTGTACTGATGGCCGGGGTTCCAGCGCTGGCCGTTTGGCAGTTCAAGCCAACCAGTTGACCCACTGTCCAGCTGCATGGGCGGAGACTCTTTTTTCAGATAGGTAACGAACGCTTTCATGGTTATCCCTCACATCATGCTGCTGGCGTTGGAAGTCACGATATCGACGGCAGCAGCAAGAACCGGCGCAGACTGGAGGCGGCTTTCAACGGTGTAAGCCAGTACGGAAAGGGAACGGATGGCATCACGGGCACGATCAAGAATTTGTGTGCGGCGCGCTGCGGTCATGTGCTCAGATGAAACAGCTTCCCCAGCGATCGCACCCACGTTTGCGGTAGCGCTTAATGCACAAAACTGCATGTTCGCTTCAGTGGCGTTATTGACCGGAACGGACGGGAGGCAGTTAATCTGCCCCAGCATTCCATCCAATAAACGCGCATCTTCGGTGTAATCGGTGATAGCCAAAAGCTCATCGCAGGTCAGGCGGTGCGGTTGGATAGGATTCAACTTATTGCGGAGGATCTGCGGGCGCATACCAACGGCAGCGGCTACATCTTCCAGATTGTGCGCCAGCGCAAACGCTCGGCAAGCTGCATCAAAATGAGCATGTTTAGAAGTCTGATAATCAAACATTGTTAGCTCTCCCCTAATCCGTAGGATGGATTACGCATTAAGCGAAATATTGCATTCGCTTAACGCTTCAACGGTGAGAGCAGCCATGTTGATTTCAACACGACCCCGCGGCTTGTCTCCTTTACCGCGGATAGGAAGGCGACCATCACGGATCATATCCCTCGCTGTGCTCGTGGCTGTTCCAGTTAGGCGGCAATACTCATCTAAGGGCAGATATGGTGTGGGGATGGTGATTGTAATGTTAGGACGCATAAGGCAAACTCCCGTATTCGGTTGAATGCGGCAACATTCAACAATATTCGTAAAAAGCTACAACGGGATGAATGCTATCTCGTAAAAAAGAACTTTGCAACACGCAAGTTGCAAAAAGCGAGAGACAATACATGTCAAAGTTTTCTTTTGCACAATCCGGAAACAGTGCCGAAGTGCTGGATCGCATAATTGATGCTTACGGATTTGCCTCCAAACTAGCGTTAGCAGACCATTTCAAAATGGCCTCAAGCAGCCTTTCTGGACGATATCGCCGTGATAACTTCCCTGCTGATATGGTCGTCCAGTGCTGCGCTGAAACTGGCGTATCACTTGAATGGCTGGCCACAGGGCAGGGTAAAAAGTTTGACGACGAGCAGTTAGACATCATGAAGTTTCCGAAGAAGAAACTTGTAGATGGTCAGCTTTATAACTCTGGCTTTGTCATGTTTGACAAAGTTTTCTTTAAAGCCGGGAACCCGCTCCCCTCAGACCCTATCTGTGTGCAGGATGAAAAGGCGCAATACATCCTCGATCAGAAATTCGCAGAAGTATTTGATGGCGAATGGCTGGTTAATGTTGAAGGCAAATCCAGCATTAGAACGCTGACCCGCATCCCGGTAAAAAAGGTTCGTGTAAGCGGGGTAGGCATGGCTTTTGACTGTGGGCTGGAAGATATAGAAATTATCGGCCGCGTGGTCATGACGATTACAAATGCATAATGGGCATCAGGAAACAACCGGACGGGAAATGGTTGCTGGACTTCTACCCGGAGGGAAAACCTAAAGGAAAAGCCAGCAAACGCATTCGCAAGACGTTCTCCACTAAAGGAGAGGCGATTGCTTACCAAAATCACATCATGGAAAACGTCCACGTTAAACCCTGGCTGGACGGAAAAGAGGATCGCCGTAAATTACGCGACCTTGTAAACCAGTGGTTTGATGAACACGGCGTTACGCTGGACGATGGCGAAAAGCGCAAATCAACAATGGAATTTGCCTGTGACAGCATGGGTGATCCACTCGCTCATGAATTCGACGCAACCATGTTTTCCCTGTATCGGAAAAAGCGCCTTTCTGGTGAGATATCCCGGACATCTCGCGTCAAACAAGTTTCCCCCAGAACGATGAATCTTGAGCTGGCCTACTTCCGCGCGGTGTTTAATGAACTGAAGCGTCTGGGGCATTGGAAACTTGATAACCCCCTAATAAATGTCCGCGCTTTCAAATCAGAAGAAGCCGAACTGGCATACCTTGAAGATGAAGAAATTACGCGGCTGTTGGAAGAGTGCATGAAAAGTCGGAACGCCAGTACATACTGGGTAGCCTGCCTTTGCTTGGTAACAGGAGCACGTTGGGATGAAGCGGAATCAGTAACAACAAAACAAATAAAAAATCTGAAAGTCAGCTTTTTCAAAACGAAGGGGAACAGAAACAGAACTGTGCCGATCAGCCAGGAATTTTATGATTCGCTTCCCAAACCTGAAAAGCCTGGGCGCTACTTCAAATCGTGTTATTCGGCATTTCGCAAAGCAGTCGAACGAGCTGATCTTAACCTACCTGACGGCCAGCTTTCGCACGTTTTACGCCACACCTTTGCAAGTCATTTTATGATGAACGGAGGAAACATACTGGTGCTTAAAGATATTCTCGGCCATACCGATATAAAGATGACAATGCGTTATGCACATTTCGCACCTAGCCATTTAGTTGAGGCTGTGCAACTCAATCCCTTGGAGTATAAAAAATGAGCACTTCCGATATCCTTGCAACTCTAAGTTTAATAATTTCCTGCGCGGCTTTTATTATGCCTTATTGGCGTGATCACAAGGCTAAGAATAAAGAAAAACGAAAGGAATTTCTTGAGATTTTTACTCGCTCACCATGGTCGAACGAGGGGGATGTACTCACAACCCCCAAAGCACATTACACATTAGATTTAAAAAAGGGAGACGGTCTTTCTAATGTCTATGGAACCCTATGGATCAACGTTGACGAACGATATTATGAATTTAGTGGTGATATTGACTCAAAAGGCGTCCTGAAAACCAAAATGAAGATGCCAATTGGAAAATGGGGAGCTTACATCGCAAAAGCAAAATTTAGCTACTCTGAAGAAACCGATAAAATCACATACATATTTGATGGTTTTATTGATAATAAGGAGATGGCTTCAGAAAACGATGTTTTAGACACCGTTCAGCAACTTTGGCGAGCTCCGACAGCATAAAATGTCCCTTTTCTGTCCCCTCAGGACTCAAACATTCGATAACATCCAGCAGCATTCGTGCGGTAACTGACTGTTTTACATGTAAGTTATTGTTTTTTAATGGTGGTGCATCGTTCTCATAATCGCTTGGTCGCTGGTTCAAGTCCAGCAGGGGCCACCAAATTTTAGCTTTAGAATCATCAAGTTAAGCCACTCTATTGAGTGGCTTTTTTGTTACTCAATACATGAGTGTCGCACGAAAGTAAGAGCGTCTCCCGCTCATCAAGGTTTTGATAAAGCCCTGTCCCGGGCAAAGAGGGGTTTACTCATTACTCCGGAGGTTCGTTCCGCTTGATAAGAAGGAGCTAATGGTGGAGTATCGGAAAGCAGCCCACCAGCGTGGGGCAATTACCATCATTACGAATAATGGTGCGCCCAGCTTATACGAGCTCTACCGCGATAATGGCTTTACGGTGCATGAGTTCGATAACCAGCAAAAAATATCATGTAAGGATGATAATCGAAATCGCGTCAACAATATTATTGCTGTGCTTTAGCGCTCAAAAAGTAATAAAAAAGATCATTGAAAGTTATAAACCCAGAGAGTTATATTCACCAAGCCAATTAATCACCAAGAATTGATCTGTTTTTGTGATAATTGAGTCATTTTTAAGACCCCCATCACATTCTAAGACATTTCTAACGAGCATATTAATATCCGTAGGCAGGGGCTTAAAAAAATAGAAGCTATAAGTAGATCTATTTAATCTTATGCCCTCACTCGTCCCACCTGATATAAGGATATATGTATGAACATCGTAGAAGAAGCGGTTAAAAGCATCAATACAATGTACGAAGGCGGCTCAGCACCTCTCTCTGAATATAAATTCCAGTCTCATGAACTTGCCCAAAAACAAGCGCAAATGTTATTCACCAATGATCGGGGTGATATCGAAAAAGACGCTCAATTCAGAATGAATCAGACGGGTAACATTTTCTATGTTTCAACTTCACCAGAACTAACCGAAAAAACAAAAAAACTATTCGATAGTGTAACGGTTTTATTCGCGGCAATGACGGCAGGGTTAAACGCATGTGAAAAATCACTGTTTGACTATGACACCTGGCGCTCGGTCATTGGCAAATCAGGCTTCTTTGTTGAAGTACAGAAAACCAGAAATATGATGACGATTAAAAATAGCGGCGTTACTGTAAATACCCAGATTGTTCAGCAGTTGCTGCCAGGGCTGACTTCTGGCAGCGCAATGGAAATTGCCAAGGGCGTTCTGAGTGCAGTTAATGGTGAGTTTCAGGCGTCTGAACGTGCGGAAGAAGCTAAGATCGGACATCTCCTTTTCATCTGTGAAGAGCTTTTTGGTGCCCCAAGCGTCACAGTGCGCTTGTTCTTTGCGTCTAAAAAATCGCATAGCACCTTTACGAACTCTCCATGCCACAAGTCAGTTTCGACTACTTTTGAACAACTGCAAGAAGCGAATACATACCTGTTCGTATCTCCTGAAAGTATCGCTGAATATGCGAAGCGATTCACTGAGCAACCGGAAGAGTATTTAAATCTCATTGAGCGTTTCAAAGAAATGATCAACCCGCGTAAATAATTTTGGTTACAAAGTATAGGCTGCACATTGCAGCCTATATAACTAACTCTTAGTGATTTCAGCTTCCACTATTACCCATACAACTTACTGGAGGTGATTTCGTATGGTTAATCCATTCAAAATCATATTAGTTTCTCTGGCAATCGTAATTATTTTTGCGAATCAGTCCATTGCAAACATATATGTGTGTGACCAAGATCCGTGCACTACCTGGAAACCAATAACAGATGCACAACGGGCAATGGAGTCTTTCGATGAGTTAAAAACAAGGGTTGATGTGGCTTTAATAAATTCATCAAATGATCGTATTAAAAAAGGTGTCTCCGATGCGAATTTGAATCTTTATCTAAAGTCGAATTTGTGGCATAAGGGTGGTAGTGCGCCTAAATCATACGAGCATCTGACAGCTTATGTCTATGAAGATAATGTACATGTAGAGACCTGCCATATCCATTCCTACAAGACGAAACTATTCGGACCTTACGTCACCACTTGTTAAAAATAACAGGATCAAAGGAGACAGGGCCGCAAGCGGCCCTGTCGGTATTTTTACTGCTTGGTGTGCGGCATCACGCCTTGCAGGTTAAACTCAACACCTTGAGCCTCGAAGGTTTTGAACTTAAGACTATCAGCCTTAAATTGAACTCCCCCGAACACCAGCGCAACAATGATGACAACAGACAGAAGTAGATCACGAAGATTTACGTTCATTATGCCTCCTTGCGGAGCCGCACCCTTTTTCCCTTAGTTAATCCGGGCGTTCACAATGGGTGCAATCAAAATTTGTGAACTTGGATTGCTAGGGTCGGCGTGGTTGTAAGGCTTTCATACCCGGCGGGGGCTAACCCGCTGAAAGGCCTAAGGCAAGAGCTATCTCGCCAATTTAGTGGCTCTCTTTCGAAAGCATCTAAGGGGCGAGAATGCCCATTGCCAACACTACACATCCAGCACTCGGTTCACGGGTGACATTGTGCCAAAAAATGCCACTATATCAACTGCTTTTTTGAAGCATGTACTATTATCATCAAGGACTTAAAGTTTACAAAAAGTGAATAAAATACTTGATAGGAAGTGACAAAAAGGTAGACTGTCCTTGTGAACTTGGATTGCTAGGGATAACGCAAAGTGAAACGCTAGCTACGTTTTACTTCGAAGGGCCGCTAACCCTTCCAGCGTATCGAATTACCTGTATATGCAGGCGTTGAAAGCCACCTATTGGTGGCTTTTTTCGTTTCTGGCACCCAGCTCTTTGACCAGTGGAGTCTTGTTAGCCTCTTTTCTGACTCAACCACCAAATCTCATCACTATGTCCATCATCATAATTCAAGGCGCGATCTGTTCAGGCCATGAAGGCTTCCCGCCCCCCCTGCCGTCGCAGGGGAGACGTTCTTTACAGTTAACGGTATACCTGCGCAGGTGAATGGCATGCCATTTGACAAGCACAGCGACAAAAACAGCTCCCCTGATGGCGTCGCTATATCTACTCACCCCTGGTACACCTCAACCTCATGGGAGTTGTGTGCATGGGCGATCCGGTCTCCTGCGGTTCTGTGGTTGCATCCGGCGATCCGCTTATCTTCATTCTCAGAGGCCTTCATGCTTGAACAACAGTACCAGATCGACGCTTTCAATGCGCAATGCGTACGCAAAGCTGGTGGGCTTACCCCGCCCGATTCTGCTACGCTGTACCGCTCAGCAGTAAAGCGTATAAATCAGCTCGTTTCTGAACTCAGCGCACTTTTACCCGAAACGATCACTTACCCGCCCAGCCTCGCTGGGGTCATTTCGACGCTCGACGGTATTACTGAAGACCTCACTGATGCCGCAACCCTTTTTGAGGCAGTGATTGAGCTTATCGAAAGCAATGCAGATGTCGCCACGCCGCAAGCTGTACTCTCCCTCGTTAATAGCGTGTCAACTTCGGATCCGAAATTCGCATTCACCATTCTGAACCACATTTTGATAGCCGTGGGCACGGCGCACCCAGCAGATCCTGGGGCACCGGTCGTTATCCCAGAGGATTTACTGGATGACGTTTCAGATGCCGTTGAAGCCTTTGCGGAAGATACCGGGCCATACAGCAAGCACATACGGAGCCCACCACACGTAGCCCGGCCTGTCGCTTCCCCTCACAAACCCTAAAAACTAAAGAAATCCCCCATCGCGCCGATCATCATCCGTGTGTATTATTTCCTGTAGCTTTTACAACAACTAACCTTAACTCAAATACTTAAGCGCCAGAGCGAAAGGCATCATGAGCACACCGATCAAACGGCTAGAAATCATTAAAAATGCCATTGAGCTGGAAGATGACGACATCATCCGGAGCCAGTTGAAACGTCTCAAAGAGGAAGCCTTTGACGATAATCTCCTGTCCATCGTCGCGGCGCTTGAGCAGAAAAATTACACCGCAGCCCTTCGCGCTATCACCGCCTGGCTGCAAAGCCAGCGCGCCGTTACCCCGTGGCGTGACCCGCAACTGGCGGCCAGCAAGCTGGAGCTGAAAGCTCTGGAAGAGCGCTTGCGCGATCTGATTGATCGCCGTAACGCCCGGGTACAGCAGCTTGATGAGTTCAACGATCTCTATTTCTCCCGCCTCGGGCCGTTGATGCAGCAGATCCTCGCCCTGCGTAAAACGCTGGCGGAGCTTAACCTGCGTCGTCAGCAGGCGGAGACGCGTCGTCGGGAAGAGGATTACCGCCGCTGCCAGGGCTATATGGCGCAGGCCGTAGAGGTTCTGACAACGCTCACCCGGCGCTGGCGAGATCTGCCTGCGGATTCCGTTCAGGCGGCAGAGGCGCGCAAGCATCTTCAGCAGCAAAGTAATCTGATTGCCAACCTGCTGGCCGAAGCGATGGAGCTGGAGACCGGTTTAACGCGTGAAGAAGAGCCAGCACGTCAGGCGCGCGATGAGGCCAACGAAGAGTACAAAAAGTATCGCGAACAGCATCATGATGCCGAAGTGCGCCTGCGTAAAGGCAAGGATCTCTCTGAAGAGGATCGGAACGAGCTGAAGCGGCTCTGGCGTCAGGCGAGCAAGCTATGCCACCCGGATCTGGTTGCCGATGATTTAAAAGAGGAAGCCAACAGGATGATGGTGCAACTCAACCAGGCCAAACAGCGCGGCGACGTGAAGGCCATTCGCTCGCTGGTCGCCCGTCTGCAACAAGGGTTTGAACCGATGATGGCGAGCGACAGGCTGAACGACCTGGAACGTATTCGCAAAAAAATGGCGCAGGTGCGTGAGCAAATCGACACCCTGGTGAACGAGCTGGCAGAGCTGGAGAAGGAAGAGTCCTGGCTGCTCGTCTCGTCGCTCAGCAATATGGAAGCCTACTTTGCCCAGCAGGAGAAAGCGCTGAGAGAGGTATGCGCCTCGCTCGAATATCAGGTGAGCGAAGCGCAGCTGGATCCCGCAGCCTGATTATTTGGCGTGCCAGTACGCACTGGCACGTACCAGCTGTGGGTCAATTGCGTCGGTTTCAAACTGACGGCTCAGGCGTTTCACCACCTTCCCCTCTCCGGTCAGCCAGATAAAGTAATCCTCTTCCGGCACGGCCAGCGCTGCAAGATGGTCGGCTACCGCCTGCTCGTTGTGGCCGATAACCCAGGTGATGTTGAACCCGCTCAGGTGCGCCAGATAGTCCTGGTACGCCGCATCGCCCACGGTGACGATGGCGTGGATCGCCGGGGGAACAGGCAGTTTTGCGATGCTTTCTAAACGGCGGCGCAGCGCGGGCATACCCGACTCGTCGCACACGTACAACTGCCAGGCGTAATCTTCCGGCACCACCAGCGAACCACGCGGACCGCCGATGGTCAGCTTGTCGCCCACCTTCGCCTCTACCGCCCAGTTGCTGGCAATGCCGCCATCATGCACGAAAAAATCGAGCGCCAGCTCGTGTTTTTCGTCATCGTACAGCGGGGTGTAGTCACGCGCCTGCGGACGCACCCCGTCGCCCCAGTCGATGCCTTCATCGGTCACCACAGGCGGCACGAAAGGGGTGCCCGGTGCCGGGAAAAAGACTTTGGTATGGTCGTCAAAGCCGCGAGAGCTAAAGCCCTCCAGCGCCTCGCCGCCTAGTACAATGCGCTGAAATCCTGCGCTGACTCGCTCAGTGCGCATCACGTTCAGCTCACGAAAACGCAGGTCATTGCGGACACGTTGAGGGTAACGGGTAGATGCCATGTTGATGCCCTTCTCAGGTGAATACGATATATCGGAATGAATTTTTAATGATAATGATTGCTATTAACTCAGAAATCAAGATCTTTTAGATTGCATCTGAATATATCTTAGATATAGTTTAGATATATCAAATTGAGGAAGAAACATGCGACACGAACACGGCGGCGGCGGACGCCGGCCACGATTTTTTGGCCATGGTGATTTGCGGCTGGTGATCCTGGATATCCTGACCCGCAACGCGAGCCATGGTTATGAGCTGATCAAAGAGATCGAAAACCTGACGCAGGGACATTACACGCCAAGCCCTGGCGTGATCTACCCGACGCTGGATTACTTGCAGGATCAGGCGCTGATCACCATTACCGAAGAAGAGAACGGCCGTAAGCGGATTGCAATTAACGCCGCCGGGCAGCAATGGCTGGATGACAATCGGGAACAGCTGGAGCAGATCCAGACGCGTATCAAGGCGCGCTCCGTCGGGTTCCAGCTGCGCAAAAACCCACAGATGAAGCGGGCGCTGGATAACTTCAAAGCGGTTCTGGATCTGAAGGTTAATCAGGGAGAACTCAGCGACGCGCAGTTAAAACAGATTATCGGCGTGATTGACCGCGCGGCACTGGAGATCTCCCAGCTGGATTAAGCCAGCACGCCGTCGCTCACGCGGAACACGCGGACCAGCTCTTTCAGGTGCATCGCCTGTTCGTTAAGGGATGCCGCCGCCGCAACGGACTCCTCCACCAGCGCGGAGTTCTGCTGGGTGGTGGCGTCTATCAGGCCAATCGCGCTGTTGATCTGCGAGATACCTTCCGTCTGTTCATGGCTGGCCTGGCGAATTTCACGCAGGATGACGTCCATCTCTTCCACGTTGCCGACCATGCCGTTGATAAGCCCGCTGGCTTTCTCCACAAGGTTCATGCCGTCCTGCGTCTGGCTTGTGGAGCTTTCAATCAGCTGGCGGATCTCACTCGCAGATGTTGCACTTTTCTGCGCGAGCTGGCGTACCTCACCCGCCACCACCGCAAAGCCGCGACCATGCTCACCTGCGCGCGCCGCTTCGACCGCCGCGTTCAGCGCCAGAATGTTGGTCTGGAAGGCAATGGCGTCGATCAGGTCGATGATGTCGGACATCCTGTTCGATGTTTCGTTAATCAGGCGCATCTTGCTGGTGACCTGCTTCATCATCTCGCCGTTGTTTTTGACCACGGCAGCCGCATCGGCAGACAGGTTCGTCGCTTCTCCGGTGTGGGACGCGGTGTTCTTCACCGTGGCGGTAATCTGCTCCATCGACGCGGCCGTCTGTTCAACGGAACTGGCCTGCTCCTCCGTGCGGGCAGCCAGATCCTGGTTGCCCGCGACAATCTGCGCGGCGGCGCTGGAGATGTTTTCCGATCCGGTTTGCACCTGCTGCACAATCTCCAGCAGGCGCGTTTTCATCTCCATCAATGCGGTGAGGAGCAGTCCGGTTTCATCTTTACCGTGCGAGGTAATGCTGCCGGTGAGATCGCCATCGGCGATGGCCTCCGCAAAATTCACCGCGTCGTTCAGCGGGCGGGTAATGGATCGCACAATGAACCAGCCAGTCAGGCTGGCTGCCGCGACGCTGAAAAGCGTAATCAGGATCAGCAGCAGACGATTAGTGCGGAAATCGCCTTCCACCTGCTCGCCCGCACTCTGCATTTCATGATCCTGGATCGCAATCAGCGCCTGCACTTTCGCTTTATAAGACTGTTGCAGGTCCAGGGTGTTGGTCATCATCTCGTTTATCGCGCCCGCACGGTCGTTATTCTGCACGGACTGCAAAATGCGGTAGCGCGAGTCAAGATATTGCTGGCGTACGCCGTGGATGTCCGCCAGCACCTGTTGGGATTTTTTATCCTTGAGAGCGTTGTCCAGCTCGCTCAGGATTGCGGTGATGCGCTCGCTTATCGCCTTCAGACGCTGTTCTGATTGCGTCGTGTACGTTCCCTGTTCGTCCAGCAGCATGAGCTGCTGCGTGCTGATAAATTCCTGGAAGTTGTCGATTAACTGGTTCGCTTTTACCGTAGTTGGATAGTCGCTGGTAAGAATGGTTTGCATTCCATTGTTTGCCCGATTCAGGCTCATCAGAGACAAGCTTGCGCTGACTACCATCAGGACAATAAATAATCCAAACGCCAGAAATAATTTCGTGCCGATCTTTACGTCATGTATGAACATATTTACCCCATCGATGTGATTATTTCTCAGACGATCGCTGTTATCGGTAGGAAACGAGCTAACTTTATGACTTTGATCGTTTTTTTATTTCTCACTTTCAATGAATCCGGGGCGTAGCAATTAAAAATCGGGTACTTTTTTTAGTTACTTAATATTTCATTAACAACATAACTTATTCTGAAAAACAAAAAAGCCGTTTACCCCGGAGGAATAAACGGCTTTATCGAAGCATGCATTTCTTAATGCAGCACGGTAACCGCATCTTCAAGACGTCCGGCCCGGTGCTTAACCATCGCGGAAATCTGCGCGCTCTCTTCGACCAGGTCAGCATTTTTCTGCGTAATGCTGTCCAGTTCTGCCACGGCACGGGTCAGCTCTGTCAGGCCTGTAGCCTGCTCGGAGGTGGAGTGGCTGATCTGCGCGATAAGCTGCGTGACGTTTTTCACCTGCTCGACAATATCATCCATGGTACGTCCCGCGGCGTGGACCTGATCGGCGCCCGACTGCACTTTGCTGGCGCTGGCGTCGATCAGCTTGCGAATATCGTTAGCCGCGTTCGCGCTGCGGCTGGCAAGATGACGCACTTCGCCCGCCACCACCGCAAAGCCTTTCCCCTGTTCGCCCGCGCGTGCCGCCTCAACCGCGGCGTTCAGCGCCAGAATATTGGTCTGGAAGGCGATGTCATTGATAAGCGAGGTAATAGAGCCAATGCGCTGGGTACTGTCGGCAATGTCATCCATGGTTTTCACCACGGTCTGCATCACGGTACCGCCCTGCGTGGCCGCGCTGCTGGCAGCCATCGACAGCTTGTCGACTTCGGCTGCGGTCTCAGAGTTACTCTGCACCGACGCCGCCATCTGGTTCATTGTTGCCACGGTCTGCTGCACGTTAGCCACGGTCTGGCGCGTGCGGTCGTTGAGATCTTCATTACCCTGCGCCAGCCTGTCGCTGCCGTCGCGCACGCTCACCACCTGGCTGGAGACGTCGTTGATAAGCCAGCGGCACATCAGCCCCAGTTGTCCGACGGCCCGCAGCGTCAGCCCCAGTTCATCGCTGCGGTTAAGATGCTGCACGCTGTTACGCTCGCCGGTAGCGACCCTGAGCGCCTGCCGTGCGACGTTTTCCACCGGGCGGACAATCTGTTGCTCAAATACCAGGGTGCCAAGCAGCATCACCACGGCTGCCGCCACCAGCGAAGCCCAGCCTGCGGCACTGGCAACCAGCGTTGCGGCCATCACCGCAAAAAGTACCGCCATTACGCTACGCACTCGCCAGCGCAGCGGCATCGCCGGTAATTTGCCGAGCCAGCCTTTGCGTACCACCAGCCCTTTATGAATGCGTTTTTTGCTACGTCCTTCATTGAGCGCCTTATAAAGCGGCTCCACCGCGGCAACCTCGTCCTCGGTGGCGCGGGTACGAATGGACATATAGCCCGTCATCTGACCGTTACGCACCATTGGTACCGCATTGGCGCGTACCCAATAGTGATCGCCATTTTTACGTCGGTTTTTGACAATCCCGCTCCAGGGCTCGCCCTTTTGCAGCGTGTACCACATGTCGGCAAAAGCTGCTTTCGGCATATCCGGGTGGCGCACAATGTTGTGCGGCTGCCCGAGCAACTCCTGAAGCGTAAAGCCACTCACTTGCACAAAGGTGTCGTTAGTGTGGGTCATGTAGCTGTGGAGGTCGGTGGACGACATAAGCGTGGTGTCATCGTCCAGCGGATATTCATTCTGGGTGACATAGTCAGGAGAGGACATAGTGAGCATCCCTTGCAGGTTATTTGAATGTTAATTTTGTGGCTTATGTTTTTTCGGCGATAAAAAATTTATCTTTAGTTGTTAAATATGATTGAGATCGCAAATCTCGGTTAAACCGCACTTTTCGTACGCTTTTCTAATTAATTGATTTAAAATACTTTCGACACGAAACTACCTACAAAGCATGATCCCCCGGCGCACACTTAAGGCGCATTTCCTGCCCTGGAGCAGTGCAATTGACGAAACCCAATCCCCGGCTCGTTATCCCTTATCCCGTGCGGCGCGCGATGGCATGATTAAATATTGTGCAACTTTGATTTCACCTGGCGTTTATCCCGATTTTTGTTAAGGCATCTGAGGTGGCGTAATCCCTGCAATACTTAACTCAGTATCATGTGATACGCGATCCCCGGGAGCATATTTTGAACAGGTTACCTTCCAGCGCCTCGGCTCTTGCCTGTACCGCGCACGCACTGAATCTCATTGAAAAGCGAACGCTTGATCATGAGGAGATGAAACAACTTAACCGTGAGGTCATTGATTACTTTAAAGAGCATGTGAATCCTGGTTTTCTGGAGTATCGCAAATCTGTTACCGCCGGCGGGGATTACGGAGCCGTAGAGTGGCAAGCGGGAGGTTTAAATACGCTTGTCGACACCCAGGGACAGGAGTTTATCGACTGCCTGGGAGGTTTTGGAATTTTCAACGTGGGGCACCGTAATCCAGTTGTGGTTTCCGCCGTACAGAATCAACTTGCGAAACAACCTCTCCATAGCCAGGAACTGCTCGATCCGCTTCGCGCCATGCTCGCGAAAACGCTGGCAGCCTTAACGCCCGGTAAGCTGAAATACAGCTTCTTCAGCAACAGCGGCACCGAATCGGTCGAAGCGGCGATTAAACTCGCCAAAGCGTACCAGTCGCCGCGCGGGAAATTCACCTTTATCGCCACCAGCGGCGCGTTCCACGGGAAATCCCTGGGCGCACTGTCTGCTACCGCCAAATCCACCTTCCGCAAACCGTTTATGCCGCTGCTGCCGGGCTTCCGCCACGTGCCGTTTGGCGACATCAACGCCATGCGCACCATGCTGAGTGAATGCCGTAAAACCGGCGACGACGTGGCGGCGGTGATCCTGGAGCCGATTCAGGGCGAAGGCGGGGTGATCCTCCCGCCGCAGGGCTATCTGCCCGCCGTGCGTCAGCTGTGCGATGAGTTTGGCGCGCTGCTGATCTTCGACGAAGTGCAGACCGGGATGGGGCGTACCGGCAGGATGTTCGCCTGCGAGCATGAGAACGTTCAGCCAGACATTTTATGCCTGGCGAAAGCGCTCGGCGGCGGCGTGATGCCGATTGGCGCAACGGTCGCCACTGAGGAGGTCTTCTCGGTGCTATTCGACAACCCGTTCTTACATACCACCACCTTTGGCGGTAACCCGCTGGCCTGTGCGGCAGCGCTGGCCACCATCAACGTGCTGCTGGAGCAAAACCTGCCTGCGCAGGCGGAGCAGAAAGGCGACATGCTGCTGGACGGCTTCCGTCAGCTGGGCCGGGAGTACCCGGATTTGGTACAGGATGCGCGCGGGAAAGGGATGCTGATGGCGATTGAGTTCGTTGATAACGAAACCGGTTATAGCTTCGCAAGCGAGATGTTCCGCCAGCGGGTACTGGTGGCGGGAACGCTCAACAACTCGAAAACCATCCGCATTGAGCCACCGTTGACGCTCACCATTGAGCAGTGTGAGCAGGTGCTGAAGGCGGCGCGTAAGGCGCTGGCGGCGCTGCGGGTGAGCGTGGAAGAGGCGTAAAAAACGCCGGGTGGCGCTACGCTTACCCGGCCTACAACATACTGCAGATGTCGGCCCGGTAAGCGTAGCGCCACCGGGCAAACACCGCCCCCTCTCGCCAACGTAGGCCCGGTAAGCGTTAGCGCCACCGGGCAAAACGCTACTCCGGCAACAACCCCACAAAGCAGCGTTTTTTGCGCGGCTCTGACATCAACTCTTCGAGCTTGTCCACGCACGCCAGATAGTGTGGCGTTTGCTTATGCGCCAACACCGCCTCTTCGTCTTTATAGGCCTCATAGATAAAGAACCGGGTTTTCACCCTCGGGTCCTGCAAGACGTCAAAGCGCAGGTTTCCCGGCTCCTGGATCGCCCCCTCGTGGTTGGCGCGAAATACCTCCAGAAACTCATCCACCCGCTCGGGTTTGATGTTGATTTCCACCAGCGTCACGTTCATTTTGCTTCTCCCTGTTTCTCTTCCTGCCAGAACTGGAACGCCTCACGGGCGCTCATGTTCTCGTGAACCACTTTCTTCACCGCCTTCAGCATGGCGAGCGGCGCGCTGGACTGGAAGATGTTGCGCCCCATATCCACGCCGGACGCGCCCTGGTCAATCGCCCGCCAGCACATCTCAAGCGCCTCATGCTCCGGCAGCTTTTTGCCGCCCGCGATAACAATCGGCACCGGGCAGCTGGCGGTCACTTTTTCAAAGCCCTCGTCCACGTAGTAGGTTTTGACGAACTGGGCCCCCATTTCGGCAGCGATGCGGCTGGCGAGCGAGAAATAGCGCGCGTCGCGCGCCATCTCTTTACCCACGCCCGTCACCGCCAGCGTCGGCATGCCGTAACGCGCCCCCGCATCCACCAGCTTGATGATGTTGTTGATTGACTGATGTTCAAACGGGCTTCCGATATAGACCTGCGCCGCCACCGCGCAGACGTTCAGGCGCAGCGCGTCTTCCATCGCCACCGCCACGCACTCGTTAGACAGCTCGCCCAGAATCGAGTTACCGCCGGAGGCGCGCAGCACCACCGGTTTGTTCGTCGCGGCAGGTACCTGGCTCCTGAGGATGCCGCGGGTACACATCAGCACGTCGGTTTCGCCAAACAGCGGCGCGATGGAGAGATCGATACGCTCAAGGCCGGTGGTCGGTCCCTGAAAGTAACCGTGGTCAAAGGCCAGCATCACCGTGCGGTTGCTCTGCGGATTGAAGATGCGCGAAAGCCGGGACTGCATGCCCCAGTCGAGCGAACCGCAGCCCTTCAGGGTGTACGGCACATTCTGCTGCGGCGTACCGATGCCAAAATCCTTGCCGTCTTTGATGTCGTCTAAATCAGCCATTTGCTCCCCCGTCAGAAATCGTATTTGTTGATGTTCTCTTTGGTGAACACCACCCGCTCCGGCAGCAGCACGATGCCGTTGCCCTTCGCCTCATACTGGTAGCCCTGCACGCTGTTCGTCTCGACCTTCAGCGTCCCGATATCTTTCACCTCCACGCTGTCGCCAGGGTTAAGATCGCCCTTTTTCAGCAAACGATCGGCGACATTGACTGCAATTTTGCCCTGCTGCACCACGTCCCACAGGCCGAAGGCTTTCACCGTGCCGCGCTCAACGTACGGACGCATCACGTTTGGCGTGCTGAAGCCGACAATCGCCACCCCTTCCCGCTTCAGGTTTTCCGCCGCCTGTGCCGCCGGCAGGGCGTTGGCGTCCGGGGCGATGATCGCATCCAGATCCGGATAGGCTTTTAAGATCCCCTCGGCGGTTTGCAGGGATTTAGTGGCGTCGTTATAGCCAAACTGCGTGGTGACGACCTGCCACTGGGGATGGTCTTTCTCGATTTTGGCCTTCGCCTCTTTCACCCACTGGTTCTGGTCGGTGACGGTGGGGCTGGAGTAGAAGAACGCCACTTTCGCGTTCGGTTTGGTGACCTGCTTGCCTGCCATCTCCACCAGCAGGCCGCCCAGCTGTTCCGGCGTGCCCTGGTTGATGTAAATGCTGCGGCACTCCGGTTTGGTGTCGGAATCCCAGGTCAGGACCTTCACGCCGCGCTGCATCGCGCGCTTCAGCGCCGGGCAGAGACCGTCCGGCGACACGGCAGAGACGATGATGGCGTTATAGCCCTGGTTGACGAAGTTATTGATCAGCTGCACCTGGCCGGAGACGCTCGGCTCGGTCGGGCCGTCGTAAGTCACGTCCACGCCAAGATCTTTCCCCGCCTCTTTCGCGCCGTTGCCGCCGCTGGTGAAGAATCCCACACCCACCAGTTTCGGGATAAAGGCAATGCGGTCCGCCGCCTGCGCCGAAGCGAAGCTGAGGGCCATTGCCAGGACGAGCAGTTTTGTTTTCATCTTACGCTCCGGATAGTTTTCTGAAGAGAGATCGCACCCATTCACGGTGCAGACTCAGCGAACGCCCCATCACCACCACAACCAGCAGCGCCCCTGACAGCGCGCTCGACACCTGGTTGGGGATGCCAACCATCTGTAAACCCTGTTGCAGGTACCCCACCAGCAGCGCCGCCAGCGCCGTACCGACAACCGAACCTGAGCCGCCGTAGATATTCGCTCCGCCGAGCACGGCGGCGGTGAGCGCAGGCATCAGTAAATCGCGCCCCAGATCCGAACGCGCGGAGCCGAAATAGGAGACCATCACCAGCGCGGCAACCGCCGAGGCCACGCCCACCAGGCCGTACAGCGCATACGGCATACCGTTCACCGACAGCGCCGCATAGCGCGCCGCGCGCGGATTCTGGCCAATTAAAAACAGATGCCGACCAAAGCGCCCGCGATGGGTAATCAGCCAGAAGAAAGCGGTAATCACCGCGAACAGCACCAGCGGGATCGGCAGGCCCAACACCGTGAGGTTAGCGAACGCGGTGAAGCTGTCCGGAAAGCTGCCGATCCCCTCGTAGCCCGTCGCGCCCGCCATGCCGGAGAGCAGCAGCGCCCCGCCGCCGTAGAGGTAAAGCGTGCCGAGGGTGATCACTAAAGGGCTGATGCCGGTGTAGTGGATCAGCGCCGCATTCAACAGTCCGCACAGCAGGCCGAGCAGCAGCGTCAGCGGGATGGCGACCGCCATCGGCCACCCTGCCTGCATCATCACCCCCAGCGCGATAGCGCACAGGCCGATGGTTGAGCCGAGGGAGATGTCGATCCCGCCGCTAATAATCACCAGCGTGAGCGGTAGCGCCACGATACCAATGCAGATAAAGTCGCTGGTGCTGAACAGCAGCATATTGATGTCGAGCATGCGCGGGTTGATGGCGCCGAAGAGCAGGATCTCCAGCACCAGTAAAATCAGCAGCGCGCTTTCCCAGTTAAGCCTCATTTACGCCACCTCTTTGTTGCGTTTGGGAAACGGGGTGACGTGCTTTCCCCCTCTGTTACCCGGCTGGAAACGGCTGTATTTCAGCGCCCGCTGATGCCGTGAGAGCGCCTGACGCAGCCGCCCGTCGAGCACCAGCACGCCCAGCAGCACCAGCCCGGCGATAAAGTCATTCCACCAGGCCGGCAGCCTGAACAGCACCAGCACGGTGTCGATTTGGGTGAGGAAGAACGCGCCGAGGAAGGCGCCGATCAGCGTGCCCGTGCCGCCCAGCAGCGAAATGCCGCCGAGCACGCAGGCGGCGATGGCCTTCATCTCCAGCCCGCTGCCGGTCTGGTTGGGCACAAAGCCAATCTGCGCGGCAAAGACGATCCCGGCGCAGGCCGCGAGCATGCCGTTGAGGGTAAAGGCGATCATGCGGGTGCGGTTCACCGCCACGCCCAGCTGACGCGCGGCGGCGAGGTTGTCCCCCACGGCGTAGAAATCACGGCCAAAGGCGGTGCGCGACAATGTCCACGCGCCTGTAACCACGATTATCAACACCACAATGCCGAGCGGCGAAATGCCGACGGCGGCAGGCTCAGAGAGGGATTTCAGCCCCGGCGGCAGCCCTTCAATCCACTTCCCGCCGGTCCAGAGCAGCATCGCTCCGCGATACAGCCCCAGCGTGCCGAGGGTGGCGACAATCGCTGGAATGCGCAGCCCCACCACCAGAAAACCGTTGAACGCCCCCGCCAGCGCGCCAATCGTCAGCGCGAAGAGAATGGAAACGGGCAGACTGTAGCCGCTGTTGAGAGCCACGCCGACGGCAATGGCGGACAGCCCGACGGTGGAGCCGACGGAGACGTCGATATTACGGGTCAGCATCACCAGCGCCGCGCCGATAGCCAGCAGGATCAGGATCTGCGAGCTGGCGAAGATCATCCCCAGCGTCTGTAAGCTCAGGTACGACGGGTTCAGCGCCACCAGCACGGCGAACAGGGCCAGAATGGCGAGAAACGCGCTCAGCTCGCGGTTTTTCAGTAAGATCTTCATGATTGCCCTCCAAACGCCAGCGCCATCATCCGGTCGAGGCTGACGGCGTGGCGCGGCAGCTCGCCGCTGAGCACGCCCTGATGCATTACCAGCACCCGATCCGCGAGGCCGGGAAACTCATCGAGATCGCTTGAGATCATCAGCACCGCCACGTTCTGCGCCGCCACGCTTTTCAGCAGCTGATAAATATCGGCGCGCGCCGAGACGTCCACGCCGCGCGTCGGTTCATCGACGATCAGCAGCAGCGGGTTGGCCTCAAGACAGCGCGCCAGCAGCACCTTCTGCTGATTACCACCGGAGAGCGTGCGCACGGTTTGATCCGCATGGTTGAGCTTGATCCCCAGCGCCCGGTGGTAACGCTCCACTACCGCAGACTCCCGCTTTCGCTGCTGCCAGAGCGACGGCTCGTTCAGCGCCACCGTGTTCCAGCGGACAGGCGCGTCGAGAAACAGGCCGGACACCTGCCTGTCTTCCGGCAGATAAACCAGCCCTTTTTTCAGACGGGAACTGACCGGATCGGCGGTGATCTCCTGGTTCTCCAGCCACACCCGCCCGCCGCGTACCGGACGCAGGCCGTAAAGCGTTTCGGCAAACTCGGTACGCCCGGACCCCACCAGCCCGGCCAGACCGACAATCTCCCCGGCATAAATCTCAAGGCTGAGATCGATAAACCCTTCCCCGGTGAGATCCTCCACCCGCAGCACCGGGAAATCCTGCGCCTGGGTTCGGCGGTTGCCCGGCAGCGCCAGCCACAGCTTTTGCGTATCGCTTAGCGACTTTTCCCGGCTGACCGGCGTCATGGCGGCGATCAGGGCGTTATCGTCAAACTGCGCGGTTTCGCCGCTCAGCACCACCGCGCCGTCGCGCATCACCGAGACGTGGCTCGAAAGCATGCGAATTTCCGGCAGCTTGTGCGAGATAAAAACAATGCCAACGCCGAGATCCTGCAGCGCGCGGATCTGGCGAAACAGGCGTTCGGTTTCGCCCGGCGTGAGCGATGCCGTGGGTTCGTCGAGGATCAGAATTCTGGCATTGCGCATCAGCCCGCGCAGGATCTCCACCATCTGCTGATCCGCGACTTCCAGAGTGCTGGCAGCGGCATCGAGATTAAGCTGACATTGCAACTGCTGGAGTTTCTCCGCCAGCCGCTTTTCCCGATCTCGTTCGCGCGGCAGACGAAACAGGATGTTTTCCCGCACCGTCAGGTTGGGGAAAAGCAGCGGCTCCTGTGGCACCAGATAAATGCCTAACCGGTGCGCCTGCGACGGGGTAAGCCGTGCAAAAGACTCGCCCGCAACCGAAAGCTCACCGCGATCCGGCGTTTCAACCCCGGCGATGATTTTCATCAACGTCGATTTTCCCGCGCCGTTACCGCCCATCAGCGCATGCACCTGCCCAGCAAGCAGCGTGAAATCAATGCCTTTTAACACAGGCACGCCAGAGAACTGTTTGCAGATGTCACGTGCCTCGAGAAGTGGTGTCATCATCGCTCCGCTATTGAACAAATGATTTTTAGATTTAATAATGTTCAAAAGCGTAGACGGTGAACTATATTTACAACCGTGCAGGGATCACAGTTTTATCGATTGAGATTCGGATAAACCGGAAAGGATCGAAAAGATCCGTTTTGTCGCGTGGCTCACATTTTCACGCCGCACCATCACGAACATATGATCTAAATTTTTATAAGAGTTCAACTATGAGCGATAAACGCACTGCGGAAGAAGGACGGTTTGCCGGGCTGGCACTGGCGGAAGAGGAGCTGGTGGCGCGCGTGGCCTGGTGCTACTACCACGACGGGCTAACCCAGAACGACATCGGCGAGCGGCTCGGGCTGCCGCGCCTGAAGATCTCCCGCCTGCTGGAGAAAGGCCGTCAGTCCGGGGTGATCCGCGTGCAGATAAACTCCCGCTACGAGGGCTGCCTGGCGCTGGAAACCGAGTTGCAACAACGATTTGGCCTGAAGCTGGTGCGCGTGATGCCCGCCCTGAATACGCCGCCGATGAACGTGCGGTTAGGCATTGGCGCGGCCCAGTCGCTGATGGGCGTGCTGGAGCCCGGCCAGCTGTTAGCGGTGGGCTTCGGTGAAACCACCATGAGCAGCCTGCAACACCTGAGCGGCTTTATTAGCTCACAGCAGATCCGCCTGGTGACGCTCTCCGGCGGCGTGGGGCCGTATATGACCGGTATCGGCCAGCTGGATGCGGCCTGTAGCGTCAGCATGATCCCTGCCCCGCTTCGCGTGTCATCCGCTGAAGTCGCCGGGATCTTAAAGCGCGAAACCAGCGTGCGGGACGTGATCCTCGCCGCCACCGCCGCTGACGTGGCGGTGGTCGGCATTGGCTCGGTGAACCAGCGCCGTGACGCGACGATACTGCGCTCCGGCTATATCAGCGAAGGTGAACAGTTGATGTACGCCCGCAAGGGCGCGGTCGGCGATATCCTTGGCTATTTCCTCAATGCCGAAGGGGAATGCGTCGAGGAGCTGGAGATCCACAAAGAACTACTGGGCGTCACGCTCGATGAACTGGCACAGCTGCCCACCATCGTAGGCGTGGCCGGGGGGGAAGAGAAAGCCGATGCGATTTATGCCGCACTTAAGGGCCGCCGTATTAATGGCCTGGTGACGGAAGAGACGACAGCCCGCGCGGTGCTGGCTCTGGCCATTTAAGAGCCCTCCCTGCGCTAACAATGAGGCATGCTCATGAGTTACCTTTTAGCGTTAGATGCAGGGACAGGCAGCGTTCGCGCCGTTATTTTCGATTTGCAGGGCAACCAGATTGCCGTTGGCCAGGCCGAGTGGAAACACCTTAGCGTCGAGAACGTGCCGGGCTCGATGGAGTTCGACCTCGACACCAACTGGCAGCTGGCCTGCCGGTGTATTCATCAGGCGCTTGAGCGCGCGCGCCTGAGCGCGGCGGATATTCAGTCCGTCGCCTGCTGTTCGATGCGCGAAGGGATTGTGCTGTACGACCGCAACGGCGAGGCTATCTGGGCCTGCGCCAACGTCGACGCCCGCGCCAGCCGAGAGGTAGCTGAACTCAAAGAGATCCACGACTACCGGTTTGAATCCGAAGTGTATGACGTTTCCGGCCAGACGCTTGCCCTCAGCGCCATGCCGCGCCTGCTGTGGCTGGCGCACCATCGTCCGGATATTTATCGTAAAGCCGCCACCATCACCATGATCAGCGACTGGCTGGCGGCGAAGCTCTCCGGCGAGCTGGCGGTGGACCCGTCCAATGCGGGCACGACGGGCATGCTGGATCTCTTCTCCCGCGACTGGCGTCCGGCGCTGCTCGACATGGCCGGGCTGCGCGCCGATATCCTCTCCCCGGTAAAAGAGACCGGCACCGTACTGGGGGCCATCACCAAAGCAGCCGCACAACAGAGCGGTCTGCGCGAGGGCACCCCGGTGGTGATGGGCGGCGGCGACGTGCAGCTGGGCTGTCTGGGGCTGGGCGTGGTGCGCGCCGGACAAACGGCGGTGCTGGGCGGCACCTTCTGGCAACAGGTGGTGAACCTGCCGCAGGTGCGCACCGACCCTGAGATGAACATCCGCGTAAACCCGCACGTTATCCCCGGCATGGCGCAGGCAGAGTCGATCAGCTTCTTTACCGGGCTGACCATGCGCTGGTTCCGCGACGCCTTCTGCGCCGAAGAGAAGCTGATTGCCGAACGCATGGGAATGGACCCCTACTCCCTGCTCGAAGAGATGGCGAGCCGCGTCCCGCCGGGCTCCCACGGGGTGATGCCGATCTTCTCCGATGCGATGCATTTTAAGCAGTGGTACCACGCGGCACCGTCGTTTATTAACCTCTCCATTGACCCGGAAAAGTGCAACAAAGCGACGCTGTTCCGCGCGCTGGAGGAGAACGCGGCGATCGTCTCGGCCTGCAACCTGGCGCAGATTTCGCGCTTCTCCGGCGTGACGTTTGAGAGCCTGGTGTTTGCCGGCGGCGGCGCAAAGGGCGCCCTGTGGAGCCAGATTTTAAGCGACGTCACCGGCCTGCCGGTGCGCGTGCCAGAAGTCAAAGAGGCAACGGCGCTCGGCTGCGCCATTGCCGCAGGAGCTGGCGCGGGGCTGTTCGCGGATATGGCCTCGACGGGCGAGCGGCTGGTGAAGTGGAGCCGCGAGTTCACGCCAAACCCGGCGCACCGCGAGCTGTACGACGGCATGATGCAGAAATGGCAGGCGGTATACGCGGACCAGCTCGGGCTGGTGGACAGCGGGCTGACAACCTCGATGTGGCAGGCGCCGGGCCTGATGCGCGACACACGCCCCTCACCCTAACCCTCTCCCCAGAGGGGAGAGGGGACTGTTCCGTGCGGCCTTTCACCCTCTCCCCTCTGGGGAGAGGGCCGGGGTGAGGGGTGAAGTTCTTTGAGATCTATCACAATCATTCGATCCCGCTTTTACCTTTCTGCCGCCGCTGGCTAAATTAGTAACTCATCCGACCACATAACAATAATTTTACACTGGAAGAGACTATGAGCCGTTACCCGTCGTTATTCGCCCCTCTCGATCTGGGGTTCACTACCCTCAAAAACCGCGTGTTAATGGGCTCAATGCACACCGGGCTGGAGGAGCGTCCGGACGGGGCTGAACGTCTGGCAGCCTTCTATGCCGAGCGCGCGCGCCACGGGGTGGCGCTGATTGTCACCGGCGGCGTAGCCCCTGCCCCTTCCGGGGTAACAATGGAGGGCGGCGCGGTGTTGAACGATGCGACACAGCTGCCGCACCACCGCATGGTGACCGACGCGGTTCACAACGAGGGCGGCAAAATCGCCCTGCAAATTCTGCATACCGGGCGCTACAGCTATCAGCCGAACCTGGTTGCCCCCTCGGCTATTCAGGCGCCGATTAACCGCTTTACTCCCCATGCCCTCAGCCATGACGAGATCCTGGCGCTGATAGATGACTTTGCTCGCTGCGCCGCGCTGGCGCGGGAAGCGGGCTACGACGGCGTGGAGGTGATGGGCTCAGAAGGCTACCTGATCAACGAATTCCTCGCCGCACGTACCAACCAGCGCGACGACGAATGGGGTGGTGACTATGCCCGCCGCATGCGTTTTGCCGTGGAGGTGGTGCGTGCGGTGCGTGAACGTGCGGGTGCGGATTTTATTATCATCTTCCGCCTGTCGATGCTCGACCTGGTGGAAGGCGGCGGCACCTTCGACGAAACCGTGCAGCTGGCGCAGGCGATTGAAGCCGCCGGTGCCACCATTATCAACACCGGGATTGGCTGGCACGAAGCGCGCATCCCCACCATCGCCACGCCGGTGCCGCGTGCGGCGTTCAGCTGGGTAACGCGCAAGCTGAAAGGCAAAGTCTCCGTTCCGCTGGTGACCACTAACCGCATTAACGATCCGCAGGTGGCGGACGATGTGATCTCCCGCGGCGATGCCGATATGGTGTCGATGGCGCGTCCGTTCCTCGCGGATGCCGAACTGCTCTCCAAAGCGCAAAGCGGCCGTGCGGATGAGATCAACACCTGTATCGGCTGTAACCAGGCGTGTCTGGATCAGATCTTCGTCGGCAAGGTCACCTCCTGCCTGGTGAATCCCCGCGCCTGCCATGAAACCAAAATGCCGATCGTTCCTGCGACCAACAAGAAGCGTCTGGCCGTGGTGGGCGCAGGACCCGCTGGACTGGCGTTTGCGGTCAATGCCGCCTCGCGTGGGCACAGCGTGACGCTGTTTGATGCGCTGGCGGAAATCGGCGGGCAGTTTACTATCGCCAGACAGATCCCCGGCAAAGAGGAGTTCTATGAAACGCTGCGCTATTACCGCCGGATGATCGAGGTGACGGGCGTCGATCTGCGGCTCAATCAGGTTGTCAGCGCGGCGGATCTGATCGGTTTCGACGAGGTGATCCTCGCGAGTGGGATCGCCCCGCGCACCCCTGCGATCGAGGGTATCGATCATCCGAAGGTATTGAGCTATCTGGACGTGCTGCGCGACAAAGCGCCGGTTGGCGAGAAGGTGGCGATCATCGGCTGCGGCGGGATCGGTTTTGATACTGCGATGTATTTAAGCCAGCCGGGCGAAGCCACCAGCCAGAACATCGCTGAGTTCTGCGTGGAATGGGGCATTGATACCAGTCTCAGTCAGTCCGGCGGTTTACGCCCGGAAGGTCCGCAACTGCCGAAAAGCCCGCGTCAGATCGTGATGCTCCAGCGTAAAGCCAGCAAGCCGGGTGAAGGGCTGGGGAAAACCACAGGCTGGATCCACCGCGCCACCCTGCTCTCGCGCGGGGTAAAGATGATCCCGGGGGCGAGCTACCAGAAGATCGACGACGACGGGCTACACGTTCTGATCGGCGGTGAGCCGCAGCTGCTGGACGTGGATCATGTGATTTTGTGCGCCGGGCAGGAGCCGAAGCGCGATCTGGCCGATCCGCTGCGTGAGGCAGGGAAAACGGTACATTTGATTGGCGGGTGCGACGTGGCGATGGAGCTGGATGCGCGGCGGGCGATTGCGCAGGGGACAAAACTGGCGCTGAGTATTTAACGGCATCGCCCGGTGGCGCTTCGCTTACCGGGCCTACGGGTCCGAGGCCATTGT
>OLRM01000226.1_pt1 | contig 61541 bp, 67 predicted proteins | sample 1643211 | NCBI WGS metagenome assembly OLRM01 (sample SAMEA3136690, study PRJEB25190) | human gut metagenome | biome: human gut; feature: human-associated habitat; material: faeces | place: Austria | collected 2013
TCATTCAATATGGAATTGTCGCTGGCGTTCAGGCCATGCAGGATTCTGGCCTTGAGATTACGGAAGAGAACGCTACCCGTATCGGCGCTGCTATCGGCTCCGGGATTGGCGGTCTTGGCCTGATCGAGGAAAACCATACATCTCTGGTGAATGGCGGCCCGCGTAAAATCAGCCCGTTCTTCGTTCCGTCTACGATTGTAAACATGGTGGCAGGTCACCTGACCATTATGTTCGGCCTGCGTGGCCCAAGCATCTCAATCGCGACAGCCTGTACGTCTGGCGTGCATAACATCGGCCAGGCCGCGCGTATCATCGCGTACGGCGATGCAGATGCTATGGTTGCGGGCGGTGCTGAAAAAGCCAGTACCCCGCTGGGCGTCGGTGGCTTCGGTGCAGCGCGTGCGCTCTCTACCCGAAACGATAATCCTCAGGCGGCGAGCCGTCCGTGGGATAAAGACCGTGATGGTTTCGTGCTGGGTGACGGTGCAGGCATGATCGTACTGGAAGAGTACGAACACGCGAAAAAACGTGGCGCGAAAATTTATGCTGAAGTTGTTGGCTTTGGCATGAGCAGCGATGCTTACCACATGACGTCTCCTCCAGAGAACGGCGCAGGTGCTGCTCTGGCGATGGAAAACGCCATCCGTGATGCGGGCATTACGCCGGCACAGATTGGCTACGTTAACGCGCACGGGACATCTACCCCTGCGGGCGATAAAGCAGAAGCGCAGGCGGTTAAGTCTATCTTCGGCGAATCTGCCAGCCGTGTACTGGTGAGCTCCACGAAATCCATGACCGGTCACCTCCTGGGTGCGGCGGGTGCAGTAGAATCAATCTACTCTATTCTCGCGCTGCGCGATCAGGCTGTACCGCCAACCATCAACCTGGATAATCCAGATGAAGGTTGCGATCTGGACTTCGTTCCCCACGAAGCGCGCCAGGTTAGCGGTATGGAGTACACCCTGTGTAACTCCTTCGGCTTCGGTGGGACTAACGGTTCTCTGATCTTCAAAAAGGTCTGAGTCTGGTTAGTCGCTGACGATAATAAAGGTCCGCTTGCCGGGCCTTTTTTATTAGGTGATATCCCCTTGTCCGGCTAACCACATCCTGCCAGACTGAGCCTCCATGCATAAGGAGCCACTATGTTTTTAATTAATGGCCTTGAGCAAGAAATGCTGCCGGCAAGCGACAGGGCGACCCAGTTTGGCGATGGCTGTTTCACGACCGCGCGTATTCTCGACGGTGGCGTGTGCCTGCTCGGGGCCCATATCCTTCGTTTACAAAAAGCCTGTGAAGCATTACTTATCCCCTTCTCGCAGTGGGACATTCTTGAAAGTGAAATGCGTCGGCTGGCGTCACATAAAGCAAGCGGCGTCCTGAAAGTCATTATCAGCCGCGGCAGCGGTGGTCGGGGCTATAGCGGTTCTGCCTGCCAGCATCCTGCGCGGATCCTTTCCGTTTCAGATTATCCTTCCCATTACGCGCACTGGCGTGATGAGGGCGTAGTCCTGGCGCTTAGCCCGGTACGTCTGGGGCGAAACCCGATGCTCGCTGGCATAAAGCATCTTAACCGTCTTGAACAGGTGCTTATTCGTACTCATCTTGAGCAGACGGAGGCCGGGGAGGCGCTGGTTCTTGACAGCGAAGGGTACATTACGGAATGCTGTGCGGCTAATTTACTCTGGCGGAAGGGCAGTGACGTATTCACGCCTTCGCTGGAGCAGGCCGGAGTCAACGGCATTATGCGGCAGTTTTGTTTGCAACAGCTGGCACGCGCAGGCTTTCGCGTTGTCGAAGTTAACGCTAAGGAAGAGGCGCTGCTGGCTGCCGAAGAAGTTGTTATCTGCAATGCGCTGATGCCCGTTGTCCCCGTTCGCGCTTATGACCGCAAGTGCTGGTCATCCCGCGAGCTGTTCCAGTTTCTGGCCCCGTTATGTGAGCAAACCAGGTAGTCATGAAGAAAATGTTACGCTTTGTCCTCCTTCTTATCGTTGCGTTCGGAATCGCTGGCGGAGCGGGAGTGTGGAAAGTCCGTCAGCTGGCTGAAAGTCAGATCCTGATTAAAGACGAGACGATTTTTACCCTGAAAGCGGGGACCGGGCGGCAGGCGCTTGGTCAGCAGCTGTATGACGACAAAATTATCAATCGTCCACGCGTATTCCAGTGGCTGCTGCGTATTCAGCCGGACCTGTCCCATTTCAAGGCCGGTACCTATCGTTTCACCCCTGGCATGACCGTGCGCGAGATGCTGCAACTGCTGGAGAGTGGTAAAGAAGCCCAGTTCCCATTGCGTTTTGTGGAAGGTATGCGTCTGAGCGATTATCTCAGGCAACTGCGTGACGCGCCGTACATCAAGCATACGCTGAAAGATGACCGCTACCAGACCGTGGCAGACGCCTTAAAATTCGAACATCCCGAGTGGGTGGAAGGCTGGTTCTGGCCCGATACGTGGATGTATACGGCAGGCACGACGGATGTGGCAATTCTGAAGCGAGCGCACAACAAAATGGTCGCGGCGGTAGACGCTGCGTGGAAAGGGCGAGCAGAGGGCCTGCCTTATAAAGATCAAAACCAGTTCATGACGATGGCCTCGATCATCGAGAAAGAGACGGCCGTTGCTGCCGAACGTGACCAGGTTGCCTCGGTGTTTATTAACCGTCTGCGCATCGGCATGCGTTTGCAAACTGATCCTACCGTCATCTACGGCATGGGCGAAAACTACAACGGCAGGATTTCCAGAAAAGATCTGGAAACGCCAACGGCGTATAATACCTACGTGATTAGCGGCCTGCCGCCTGGGCCGATTGCGACGCCGAGTGAAGCATCGTTGAAGGCCGCCGCGCACCCGGCCAAAACGCCGTATCTCTATTTTGTGGCTGACGGAAAAGGGGGGCATACGTTCAATACCAACCTGGCCAGTCACAATCGCTCCGTTCAGGACTATCTGAAGGCACTTAAGGAAAAAAATGCGCAGTAAATACATTGTCATTGAGGGACTCGAAGGGGCGGGCAAAACCACCGCCCGTAACGTGGTGGTGGATACGCTGAAATCGCTTGGCGTCGCCGACATGGTCTTCACCCGCGAGCCGGGCGGTACGCAGCTGGCGGAAAAACTGCGCAGCCTGGTTCTGGATATCAAATCCGTTGGCGATGAAGTTATTACCGACAAAGCGGAAGTGCTGATGTTCTATGCGGCGCGCGTTCAGCTGGTGGAGACGGTGATCAAACCCGCTCTGGCAGAAGGCAAATGGGTGATTGGCGATCGCCACGATCTCTCAACCCAGGCGTATCAGGGCGGTGGCCGGGGTATCGATCAGACCATGCTGGCTACGCTTCGCGACGCGGTTCTGGGCGATTTCCGTCCTGACCTGACGCTGTATCTGGACGTGACCCCTGAGGTGGGCCTGAAGCGCGCCCGTGCCCGCGGCGAACTGGACCGCATCGAACAGGAGTCTTTTGATTTCTTTAACCGCACCCGTGCGCGTTATCTGGAACTGGCCGGGCAGGACAAGACCATTCGTACCATCGATGCGACGCAATCCCTTGAAGACGTTACATGTGATATTCAGCAGACCGTTACGCAGTGGCTACAGGAGCAGCAGGCATGAAATGGTATCCATGGTTGCGCCCACACTTTGAACAGCTGATCGGCAGCTATCAGGTTGGTCGGGGGCATCATGCGTTACTGATCCAGGCGCTGCCGGGAATGGGTGATGATGCGTTGATTTACGCCATCACCCGCTTTCTGATGTGCCAACAGCCGGAAGGACATAAAAGCTGCGGTAAGTGCCGGGGTTGCCAGCTCATGCAGGCGGGCACGCATCCTGACTATTACACCCTCGAACCTGAGAAGGGCAAAAATACGCTCGGTATCGACGCGGTGCGTGAGGTCAGTGAGAAACTGTACGAATATGCGCGTCTGGGGGGGGCGAAAGTGGTGTGGCTGAAAGACGCCGCGCTGCTCACGGAAGCCGCAGCCAACGCGCTGTTAAAAACCCTGGAAGAGCCGCCAGAAAACACCTGGTTTTTCCTCTCCTGCCGCGAGCCGGAACGCTTGCTGGCGACACTGCGCAGTCGCTGCCGTCTTCACCACCTTGCTGTCCCTCAGGAATCCTGGGCACTCGCCTGGCTTGAGCGGGAAGTGACGGTGTCACAAGACGCGGCGCTCTCAGCGTTGCGCCTGTGCAGCGGTGCGCCTGCGGCTGCGCTGGCCTTATTACAGCCCGAGGTGTGGTCCCAGCGTGAAACGCTGTGTCGTGCGGTTGAATCAGCCCTCGACAGCCATGACTGGCTGAGCGTGCTGCCAGCGCTGAACAGCGATCAGGCTCCGGAACGGCTGCACTGGCTGGCCGCACTGCTGCTGGATGCGCTCAAAATCCAGCAGGGGGCTACGCTTCTGACTAACCCTGACGTGTGGGCGCTGGTCACCACGCTGGCGAATCGCCTGTCAGGGCAGTCACTGCACGCTATCCTTCATGATATCTGCCAGAGTCGTGAACAACTTTTGACGGTAACCGGTCTCAATCGCGAGCTTTTACTGACTGACCAGTTACTGCGTATTGAACACTACCTGCAACCGGGCGTCATACCGCCGGTTTCCCACCTCTGAGAGAGACATTATGTTTTTAGTCGACTCACACTGCCATCTCGATGGCCTGGATTATCAATCCCTGCATAAAAATGTGGACGACGTGCTGGCGAAAGCCGCCGCGCGCGATGTGAATTTTTGCCTGGCCGTGGCAACCACGTTGCCGGGTTACCGCTCCATGCGTGAACTGGTAGGCGAGCGCGATAATGTCGTCTTCTCCTGCGGCGTGCATCCGCTGAATCAGGATGAAGCGTACGACGTTGAGGATTTACGCCGTCTTGCCGCAGAAGAGGGCGTAGTGGCGATGGGCGAGACCGGCCTGGACTATTTCTACACTCCGGAAACGAAACCTCGCCAGCAGGAATCCTTCCGTAACCACATCCGCATTGGCCGGGAACTGAATAAGCCGGTTATCGTTCACACCCGAGATGCGCGCGCCGACACGCTGGGTATCCTGCGGGAAGAAAAGGTGACGGATTGCGGTGGCGTACTACACTGTTTCACAGAAGACAGAGAAACGGCGGGTAAGCTGCTTGATTTGGGCTTTTATATCTCGTTCTCGGGGATTGTCACGTTCCGTAATGCTGAGCAACTGCGTGATGCGGCGCGCTATGTTCCGCTGGATCGTATTCTGGTGGAAACCGATTCCCCGTACCTGGCGCCGGTGCCTCATCGTGGCAAAGAGAACCAGCCAGCGATGACCCGGGATGTCGCTGAGTATATGGCCGTTCTGAAAGGTGTCAGTATTGAAGAACTGGCTCGCGTGACAACGGAAAACTTCGCCAGTCTGTTCCATATCGACCCCGCCCGCCTGCAATCTGTCTGATACACCTGTTATTTTTAGGCTCGTAATTAATAAGTAAAGCGAGTAAAGTTCACCGCCTCATTCGGGGCGGTGATGGCGTTTTTAGACACATCCAGACATGCTTTATGTAAATATCTGCAAGTTTTTTGGCCGTCTTGAACTGAAACGTGATAGCCGTCAAACAAACTCAGAGGGAATTATTTTACTCTGTGTAATAAATAAAGGGCGCTTAGATGTCCTGTCCACGGCGCGGTACTCCCCCCGGGCCAATGCGTGAAAACGTAAAAAAAGCACAAATACTCAGGAGCACTCTCAATTATGTTTAAGAATGCATTTGCTAACCTGCAAAAGGTCGGTAAATCGCTGATGCTGCCAGTATCCGTACTGCCTATCGCAGGTATCCTGCTGGGTGTCGGTTCTGCAAACTTCAGCTGGCTGCCAGCCGTAGTTTCCCACGTGATGGCCGAAGCAGGCGGTTCTGTTTTTGCTAACATGCCGCTGATCTTCGCTATCGGTGTTGCTCTGGGCTTCACCAATAACGACGGTGTTTCCGCTCTGGCGTCCGTTGTTGCTTACGGCATCATGGTGAAAACCATGGCTGTGGTTGCGCCGCTGGTACTGCATTTACCTGCTGAAGAGATTGCCGCTAAGCACCTGGCGGACACCGGTGTTCTCGGTGGTATCATCTCCGGTGCGATTGCAGCGTATATGTTTAACCGCTTCTATCGCATCAAGCTGCCTGAGTATCTGGGCTTCTTCGCGGGTAAACGTTTTGTGCCGATCATTTCTGGTCTGGCCGCGATTTTCACCGGTGTGGTCCTGTCCTTCATCTGGCCACCAATCGGTACGGCAATCCAGACCTTCTCTCAGTGGGCAGCTTACCAGAACCCGGTTGTGGCGTTCGGTATCTACGGCTTCATTGAGCGCTGCCTGGTACCATTTGGTCTGCACCACATCTGGAACGTTCCATTCCAGATGCAGATTGGTGAATACACCAACGCAGCAGGTCAGGTGTTCCACGGCGACATCCCACGCTACATGGCGGGCGACCCAACGGCAGGTAAACTGTCTGGTGGCTTCCTGTTCAAAATGTACGGTCTGCCGGCAGCTGCAATTGCTATCTGGCACTCTGCTAAACCAGAGAACCGTGCAAAAGTGGGCGGTATCATGATCTCCGCAGCGCTGACCTCGTTCCTGACCGGTATCACCGAGCCGATCGAGTTCTCCTTCATGTTCGTTGCGCCGATCCTGTACATCATCCACGCGGTACTGGCAGGTCTGGCATTCCCAATCTGTATCCTGCTGGGTATGCGTGACGGTACGTCATTCTCTCACGGCCTGATCGACTTCATCGTTCTGTCCGGTAACAGCAGCAAGCTGTGGCTGTTCCCAATCGTGGGTGCTGGCTACGCAGTGGTGTACTACACCGTCTTCCGCGTGCTGATCAAAGCACTGGACCTGAAAACGCCGGGTCGTGAAGATGCAACGGAAGACAGCAAAGCCGGTGTGACCAGCGAAATGGCACCTGCTCTGGTTGCTGCTTTCGGCGGTAAAGAGAACATCACTAACCTGGACGCGTGTATCACTCGTCTGCGTGTGAGCGTTGCCGACGTTGCGAAAGTCGACCAGCCGGGTCTGAAAAAACTGGGCGCAGCAGGCGTCGTTGTTGCAGGTTCTGGTGTTCAGGCAATCTTCGGAACGAAATCCGATAACCTGAAAACCGAAATGGATGAGTACATCCGCAACAACTAAGCTGTGATCTGGGGAGACTAAGGCAGCCGAATGGCTGCCTTTTTTATTACTCGGTTTGGGGGGCCGGGTGGCGGCTGCGCCTTACCCGGCCTACGTGATGGGTAGGCCCGGTAAGCGCAGCGCCACCGGGCTTAATACTCAGAAGTCGTAGCTCGCGCTAACCGAAACGTTCAGTGGCGCGCCATACACTACATACGATCCGACGTAGTCGTAATACTCTTTGTCGAACAGGTTGTTGACGTTAGCCTGAACAGCAAAGTCTTTGGTGACCTGATAGCGACTGAACAGGTTCACCAGCCCATAGCTGCCTTGCTCCGCGCGGGAACGTCCTGCCGGACCGCCTTCCACGTCCGTCCACACTTTGTTCTGCCAGTTTACGCCACCGCCCACGGTCAGTTCCGGCAGCATTGGCAGTTGATAACGAGTGAACAACTTCATGGTTGTGCGCGGCTGATCGGAGCTGACAGCGTTGCCATTCTTATCTTCTGCAATGTAACGCGTCGCGCCAAAGGTCAGCTGCCAGTTATCGGTCAGTGCACCGTTGAGCTCAAACTCGACCCCTTTGCTGACCACCCCGTCCAGCGATTCATAAATCGACTCACCGCTCGGCATGTAGGTATACGTGTTGCTGGCCACGTTATCCTGCTCAATGCGGAAAATCGCCAGCGAGGTGGTGAGGCGGGTATTAAACCAGTCTGCCTTCACCCCGGCTTCGTAGCTTTTACCCATGGTAGGGTCGAGATAACGTCCACTGGCATTGCGCTTATCCTGCGGCTGGAAGATAGAGGTATAGCTGACGTAGGTCGACCAGTCCTCATTGATGTCATACACCAGGCCGGCATACGGCGTGACATCATCTTTGGTGCTTTCCAGACGGGTATTCGGCGAACCAGCGGGGTTATAGCGTATGTTGTATTGGGTGTAACGCGCCCCCAGGATCAGATGCAACGGATCGGCGAGTGAGAAACGCGCAGAGGAATAGGCTGAAGACTGGCGAATATCATCCTTGCTGTAGAGTTTCCACGGCGTCCACTGCGGATCGGCAATGTTCCCGTTCCAGTTCTTAAAGTTGCCGACATCAACCATGCCGTATACTGCATCCGGCATGGTGTTGTCGTAATGGTTACGCTGACGGCTAAAGCTGCCGCCGAACATCATCTCGTGCTGACGGCCAAAGAGATCGAAGCCGCCGCGCAGGAAGGCATCGACCGCATCCTGTTTACGTTCCCCGCGGTTCCAGCCGCCGTAACCCACCAGGCCAGCGCCGGTCTCTTTATCCGGATAACCGGACATATACATCAGCTTAGAGTCAAAGTTGGTTTCAGCATGCATGCCGTTGATGTGCGCTTCCCAGCCATTATCGAAACGCTGGGTCAGGTTAGCGAAGATGCGGGTGCTGTCTTTATCTGAATAGGCCCAGTCAGGCGCGACGGTCTGGCTGCGATTGTAGTTGGTCTTACTTCCGTCGCTGTACCAGGTCGGCAGCCCACCCCAGGTTGGGTCGGCGGTATGGCTTTCCTGATACTCATACCCTACCGAGAGGGTCGTGCTGTCGGTAACATCTGCATCCATCACGCCGTAGAGGAATTTCTTCCGGTAGTGGTAGTTATCCACGAAGCTGTCGTTGTCCTGATAACCCGTGATCAGACGACCCCGTACCTTACCTGAATCCACCAGCGGCGCCTGGAGATCCAGCACGTAACGCTGCTTGTCCCAGCTGCCGTAGCTGGCGGAAACGTTGCCTTTAAATTCCTGGCTGTCCGCATGCTTGCGCACCATATTAACGTACGCCGCCGGGTTGCCCGTCCCGGACATCAGGCCTGTGGCGCCGCGGACCACTTCAATGCGGTCATAAATTGCGGTATCGGCGGCGGTATCACCAAAGTTCCACACTTCACTGATGGACGTTGGAAGGTCGTCATAGGCGTAGTTGCTGACGAAAAATCCGCGTGAGTAAAATACGGTACGGTCGCTGTCCTGCACCTGCGCCGTAATGCCCGTGGTGTTCGTCAGCACCTGTCCGATGGATTGCAGATTCTGGTCAGCCATACGTTGCTGGCTGATAACGCTGACGGACTGTGGGATGTCGCGGGGAACCAGCAACAGTTTGGTGCCGGTGGTGGTGGTTTTTACGCTGTAATCCTGATCCTGGCTGGCAGAAAGATCCTGTGTGTTATCAAAACCCCCATCAACGACGACGGTATCTTCGGCTGTTGAAGCAGCGAAAGCGGTGGTTGGCGTCAATGCCATAGCAATGCAGGCGGCCAGCAACGAAGGTGTTGCGGCAGGCTGACGTTGCCCATCCCTGGTGTGATTAATGAAAGACATCATCAAACCCTTAGTGAATGGTGAAGGTAGTGCGCGACAGTCCCGCTAGTACGGGCTGACGTCGTTTTCTATGTTAAAAATGCGCATGAAAATGCAAATGCGAAATATACGCATTGTGATTAACGCTGTAAACAGATGTTTCGGGATGAACTGAAATCAGGTTTCAGAAAAGAAATGTCCTAAAGCGATGCCTCTTCACCCAGATGGGCGATAATCAGGAAAGAAATCACGGGAGAAGGTTGAAAGGACAGGAGAAACTCGCTCATACTCTTGTGTTGTGTCACACAGTAAAACAGACAATGTGTGTTAACAACGGACGCACGACGCCAGATTAAACTTAAAAGGAAAAGGTCATGGCTGAAGAAACGATTTTCAGTAAAATTATCCGCCGCGAAATTCCGTCGGATATTGTCTATCAGGATGAACTGGTCACGGCTTTCCGCGACATTTCTCCCCAGGCGCCGACGCACATCCTTATTATTCCCAATATTCTGATTCCGACCGTCAATGACGTTAAAACCGAGCATGAAGTGGCGCTGGGCCGTATGCTTACGGTGGCCGCGAAAATTGCTGAGCAGGAAGGGATTGCTGAAGATGGATACCGTTTGATCATGAACTGTAATCGCCATGGCGGCCAGGAAGTCTATCATATTCATATGCATCTTCTGGGTGGACGTCCACTGGGACCGATGCTGGCACATAAAGGTCTTTAATATGTTAACTGGGCGTATTGCAGCGCTGATCGTGACGCTGGTTATGGTTGGGTGCAGCGCGCGTCCCGCCATCCCGGTCAGTGAAGAACAGACGCTGGTGATGGAGTCCTCAGTGCTTGCTGCGGGCATCACGGCGGAAAATCCTTCGTTGACCATAAGCGAAATCCAGTCTTCTGCCTCCTCTACGCTCTATAACGAAAGGCAAGAGCCAGTGACGGTGCATTATCGCTTCTACTGGTATGACGTGAGAGGTCTTGAGATGCACCCGCTTGAGGCGCCGCGTAGCGTGACGGTCCCGGCAAGATCGTCGGTCACGCTCTACGGCAGCGCCAGCTATCTGGGTGCACATAAGGTGAGACTTTATCTTTATTTGTAAGGAGTGAACCTTGATTAAAACAATGAGCCGTTATGCGCTCCTGAGTGCGTTCGCACTCTTTCTGGCAGGCTGTGTGACGCGAACGGAAGAACCTGCACCGGTGGATCAGGCGAAGCCGGGAACGGAACAGCCAACAACACCGGCGCAACCTGTTCCAACCGTGCCGTCTGTACCGACTATTCCGGCGCAGCCTGGCCCGATCGAACATCCGGACGATACCGCGCAACCTGCGCCGCGAGTGCGGCACTATGACTGGAACGGCGCGATGCAGCCGATGGTGGGCAAAATGTTGCAGGCACAGGGCGTTACGCCTGGCAGTGTGCTGCTGGTGGACAGCGTGAACAACCGTACAAACGGTTCCCTGAATGCGGGAGAAGCGACGGAAACCCTGCGCAACGCGCTGGCAAACAACGGTAAATTTACGCTGGTCTCAGCCCAGCAGCTCGCGGTCGCCAAGCAACAGCTTGGTCTGTCGCCTCAGGACAGCCTGGGTTCGCGCAGTAAAGCGATTGGTATCGCCCGCAACGTTGGCGCGCAGTATGTCCTTTATTCTAACGCGGCAGGCAACGTGAACACGCCGTCGTTGCAGATGCAGTTAATGCTGGTTCAAACCGGCGAAATTATCTGGTCAGGTAAAGGTGCCGTTACGCAACAATAAGCGCACGCGTCATGATGTCCTGACGCGTTATTTCCCCCAGTATCGTGTTATCGCGCCGCAAGCCCCCGTCGGGCTTGGCGGCGCGAGTTGCATTATTGAGCGTGGCGACCATCGGCTGGTTTTACGTCAGCATCACGATGCCGCCGCGCCTGCCGCCCATTTTCGTCGCCAGTTCCGCGCCCTGAAGCGCCTTCCCGCCGACCTTGCCCCGAAACCTCATCTCTTTATCAGGGACTGGATGGCGGTGGCGTTTATTGCGGGTGAGATCAAAAGCGAGCTTCCCGATACGCCCACGCTGGCAGCCATGCTGTATGATCTGCATCGACAGCCGCGTCTGGGCTGGCGGGTGACGTTACTTCCATTACTGGATAGCTATTGGCAGCAGGCTGCGCCTGGACGACGCACGCCCTTCTGGCTGGCGCAGCTTAAGCGGCTGCGTAAAGCGGGAGAGCCGAAGGCGTTACGTCTGGCGCCGCTGCATATGGATGTCCATGCGGGGAATATCGTTCATACCACGGCGGGCGAGAAACTTATCGACTGGGAATATGCCGGGGACGGTGACGTGGCGCTTGAACTCGCTGCGGTCTGGATGCCTGATGAGGCTTCGCGCGTGCAGCTGATAACCGCCTATGCCCGAAACGCCAACATAAATGTACTCACCCTTGCGCGGCAGGTCGCGCGCTGGCGTCCGTGGGTGCTGATGCTGATGGCGGGATGGTTTGAAATGCGCCTTCAGCAGACAGATGACGAACAATTTATTGCGCTGGCAAATGATGCCTGGCGTCAGTTACAAACGAAAGGATAAGAGAGGTTGGTGTGGGTCCAGTAATGTTGGATGTTGAAGGGTTTGAGCTGGATGCGGAAGAGCGCGAAATTCTGGCGCACCCGCTGGTAGGGGGGCTGATTCTTTTCACCCGCAATTATCACGATCCGGCGCAGTTGCGCGAGCTGGTTCGCCAGATCCGCGCGGCGTCACGCAATCGCCTGGTGGTGGCCGTCGACCAGGAAGGTGGACGCGTGCAGCGTTTCCGCGAAGGGTTTACGCGTTTACCCGCCGCACAATCTTTTGCTGCGCTGCTGGGTACTGAAGAGGGCGGTCAACTGGCGCAGGACGCAGGCTGGCTGATGGCCAGCGAGATGATCGCCATGGATATCGATATCAGCTTCGCCCCGGTGCTGGACGTAGGACACATTAGCGCGGCAATTGGTGAGCGTTCGTATCATGACGATCCACGTATCGCGCTGGCAATGGCGACGCGCTTCATTGACGGTATGCACGATGCGGGCATGAAAACCACCGGCAAACATTTCCCTGGCCACGGGGCGGTGACGGCGGATTCCCATAAAGAAACCCCGCGCGATCCGCGCCCGGAAGCAGACATTCGAGCTAAAGATATGTCTGTTTTCCGCTCGCTGATTACCGATAACAAGCTGGACGCTATTATGCCTGCGCACGTCATCTACAGTGACGTTGATCCGCGTCCGGCCAGCGGCTCTCCGCATTGGCTTAAAACCGTGCTGCGTCAGGAGTTGGGCTTCAATGGCGTTATTTTCTCTGACGATTTATCCATGGAAGGGGCGGCGATCATGGGAAGCTATGCCGAACGTGGGCAGGCTTCGCTGGATGCGGGTTGCGATATGATCCTCGTCTGCAATAATCGTAAAGGGGCGGTGAGCGTGCTGGATAACCTGTCGCCGATCAATGCTGAACGTGTTACGCAATTGTATCATAAAGGTTCATTTAGTCGTCAGGAGCTGATGGACTCGGCGCGCTGGAAAACGGTAAACGCCCGGCTTGAAGCCCTGAACGAGCGCTGGCAGGCACATAAAGCAGCCCTTTAATTCATCCCGGAAGGCGTAGCGTGGTGAGACGATGATCATTTATTTACACGGTTTTGACTCAAACAGTCCTGGTAATCATGAGAAAGTGCTGCAATTGCAGTTTATCGATCCGGATGTCCGGCTGATCAGTTACAGCACGCGTCATCCGAAGCATGACATGCAGCATCTGCTTAAAGAAGTGGACAAAATGTTGCAGCTCAATATCGACGATCGTCCGCTGATCTGCGGCGTGGGGTTGGGGGGATACTGGGCAGAGCGCATCGGTTTTTTGTGCGATATCCGTCAGGTCATTTTTAATCCTAACCTGTTTCCAAACGAAAACATGGAAGGCAAGATTGACCGTCCGGAAGAGTACGCCGATATCGCAACAAAATGCGTGAGCAATTTCCGCGAAAAGAACCGCGACCGGTGTCTGGCGATCCTCTCCCGCAACGATGAAGCGCTGGACAGCTCCCGCGCTGCCGAACTTCTGCATCATTACTACGAAATTGTCTGGGACGAAGAGCAGACCCACAAGTTCAAAAATATTTCCCCGCACTTGCAGCGTATTAAGGCCTTTAAAACGCTGGGCTGAACTCCCTGAACCTGACAAAGGCCCGGTACGTGAAAGCGTGCCGGGCCTCTTTTTTGTCAGAGTTGTCTACTTTTAAACCATCAAAACTTGATACATATCAATTTTGGTATGACCAATGCGCCTGACGTGCTATTCTCAATGAATCTGAATGGTTTCAGCGCAGTAACCTGTTGTTAATTAAGGGTTATTTATATAACTTTTAATTAACAATTGGTTAATAATTTGAGGGGTTCACGTTGACTACGCCATTGAAAAAGATAGTGATTGTCGGCGGTGGTGCTGGCGGACTGGAGCTGGCGACGCAGCTGGGTAAGAAACTGGGTCGCGGTAAGAAAGCCAAAATCACGCTGGTGGATCGTAACCACAGCCATCTGTGGAAGCCGTTACTGCACGAAGTGGCGACCGGGTCGCTGGATGAGGGCGTGGATGCGCTCAGCTATCTGGCACATGCGCGTAACCACCACTTCCAGTTCCAGCTGGGTTCGGTGGTGGATATCAATCGTGAAAACAAAACCATCACGCTGGCTGAGCTGCGTGATGATAAAGGCGAGTTGCTGGTTCCTGAGCGCAAGCTGGCCTATGACACGCTGGTGATGGCCCTGGGCAGTACCTCCAATGATTTCAACACCCCAGGCGTAAAAGAGCACTGCATCTTCCTGGATAACCCGCATCAGGCGCGTCGTTTCCATCAGGAGATGCTTAACCTGTTCCTGAAGTACACCAACAACATGGGTGCTAACGGCAAGGTCAATATTGCTATCGTGGGCGGCGGCGCAACGGGCGTTGAATTATCGGCGGAGTTGCACAATGCGGTCAAACAGCTGCACAGCTACGGCTACAAAGGGCTGACTAACGAAGCGCTGAATGTGACGCTGGTGGAAGCAGGTGAACGTATTCTGCCTGCGCTGCCGCCGCGTATTTCCGGCGCGGCGCACAACGAGCTGACCAAACTGGGCGTGCGCGTGCTGACCCAGACCATGGTGACCAGCGCGGATGAGGGCGGACTGCATACCAAAGACGGCGAATACATCCAGGCCGACCTGATGGTCTGGGCTGCGGGGATCAAAGCGCCTGATTTCATGAAAGATATCGGTGGGCTGGAGACAAACCGCATTAACCAACTGGTGACAGAGCCGACGCTGCAAACCACGCGCGATCCGGACATCTTCGCTATCGGCGACTGTGCCTCCTGCGCGCGTCCGGAAGGCGGGTTTGTGCCTCCTCGCGCTCAGGCCGCGCACCAGATGGCAAGCCTCGTGCTGCATAACATCCTGGCGCAGATGAAAGGCAAACCGATGAAAGCCTATGTCTACAAAGACCACGGCTCTCTGGTGTCGCTCTCAAACTTTTCCACCGTGGGCAGCCTGATGGGCAACCTGATGCGCGGCTCCATGATGGTGGAAGGGCGCATCGCCCGCTTCGTGTACATTTCTCTGTACCGTATGCACCAGATTGCGCTGCACGGCTACTTCAAAACCGGCCTGATGATGCTGGTCGGCCGCATCAACCGCGTTATCCGCCCACGCCTGAAGCTGCACTAATTTCTCCCTCCCTCCGGGCTCTCCGGAGGGAATTTTTAGCACATCATGCTGTGCATTTCGCTCCTGACGCTTAAGAGTTCTCTTAAACAGACGCTATCCCAGCTCATCCCCCGGTTTTTTGATCCTTTATCTTATTGGCGAAGCGTCTATTGCGCTGCAAAATTGCTACCAATTGCAACAAAGGAGGAAGTCCCGTGAATAAATCAATGTTGGCGGGTATAGGGATTGGCGTCGCAGCTGCGTTAGGTGTGGCTGCCGTTGCCAGTCTGAACGTACTTGATCGTGGCCCGCAGTATGCGCAGGTGGTTTCCGCTACACCGATCAAAGAGACGGTCAAGACGCCTCGTCAGGAGTGCCGTAATGTTTCTGTCACCCATCGTCGTCCGGTTCAGGATGAAAACCGTATCGCTGGCTCCGTGCTGGGCGCGGTTGCTGGTGGGGTGATTGGTCATCAGTTTGGTGGTGGCCGTGGTAAGGATGTCGCGACGGTAGTTGGTGCGCTGGGTGGCGGTTATGCCGGTAACCAGGTGCAGGGTGCGATGCAGGAAAATGATACCTACACCACAACGCAGCAGCGCTGTAAAACCGTGTATGACAAGTCTGAAAAAATGTTGGGCTACGACGTAACCTACAAAATTGGCGATCAGCAGGGCAAAATCCGCATGGATAAAGATCCTGGTACGCAGATCCCTCTCGACAGCAATGGTCAGCTGATACTGAATAACAAAGTGTAAAAAAGATGTTCTCTGAACTTAGCTCCTCATGCGCTCAGGCTGAGGAGCTTTTTTTGCGTCAGAGTTTAAGAAGTTCAGGCCACAGGCGCAGCGTTATTTGCGTAATCCCCTGCAGTTTTTCCAGCGTCGCGCCTTCACGGGCGCTGATGGACATCCCCTGTAGAATACAGCTCAGATACTGGGCCAGCTCCTGCGGACGGCAATGTGCCGGAATTTCACCGCGCTGCTGGCGTTGAGCCAGAAACGTGCTGAGCGTCTCCTCCTGCATCGCATGGCGCGATTTGACCGTGTTGGCAATCTCTTTCGACGATGCCGCGAGGGTCGCGGAGGTGTTGATCATAAAACAACCCGCGGGCGTGTCTTTACTGGTAAAGCAGGTTGCGACTGCGCAGAAATAATCCTGCAATGCCTGCTCAACCGTTTTTTCTTCACAGAATAGCTGGGCTTCGTGTTTTGCCGCGAAGCGCGAGATGTATCTGTCCAGAACGGCCCGGAATAAGCCTTCTTTGTTGGTGAACTCTGCGTACAGGGTAGGGGCTTTCGCGCCCGTTGCTTCCACCAGGTCGGAGAGCGACGTGGCTTCATACCCATGCTGCCAGAAGAGCGTCATGGCCTTATCGAGCGCCGCATCCCTGTCGAACACTTTTGGTCGGCCACGGCTTTTCTTTGCGCAACGCGTGACATCGGTTGTCATGTGCCGTTGGTCCTCTGTTGTTTTGTTGAATAGTCATTATAAAAATAAACGTCTGCGACGACCAGCGGTGATTTCTTAAAAATAATTTAATTTTATCTTTATGAAATATAAGGAAAATGAAATTAATTTAACGACCATTATAAAAATGGGTTGACGTGTGACCTGGATCACATCTATCATTTACCTATCGATCGTTAACTAAATAACTAACGACCACTACATCATCTGCCCAAAGGTATAAAATCATGAAAAACGTTAAAACCCTCATCGCTGCCGCCGTTCTGAGTTCACTCTCTTTCGCAAGCTTCGCTGCTGTTGAAGTGCAATCCACTCCAGCAGACCAGCAGAAAGTCGGTACCATCTCTGCCACTGCCGGGACTAACCTCGGCTCTCTGGAAGATCAGCTGGCACAAAAAGCTGACGAAATGGGTGCGAAATCATTCCGCATCACCTCTGTGACCGGTCCTAACACCCTGCACGGTACCGCAGTTATCTACAAATAAGCGTAACGCAACCCTCCGTTATGCCACTGCAAAAAAACGCCCTGCTAATGTAGGGCGTTTGTCGTTATTACCGTTTACATTGACTGCTGAGCAACCTCATGATGCCGCGTGACATCGGTTGGCATCCCCGAGCGCGCTTCCATCGCCCGCTCCATCACTGCGCCATCGGTGTTTGCATTCGTTTTAAAGCTCACCATCGAGGCATTCAGATTAATCGGCAGCGTCTGCGGATCGTCATTAATGTTTTTCGATAGCGGCTGGTGGATCTCAACCAGACGGACGCCACCCGGCTCTTCAGACACTTTAATCGGCGTATTGATGATATTCACTTTCGTGCCAGGGGCGATCACGCGGTAGAGCGTTTTGATGTCGTCATCGCGCAGGCGAATGCAGCCGGAGCTGACGCGCATCCCGATCCCAAAATCCGCATTCGTTCCGTGCAGAAGATAAACCCCACCATATGCCGCCAGGCGAATTGCATGGTGCCCCATCGGGTTATCCGGGCCAGCAGGCACCACGGCAGGCAGGTCGATACCTTGAGCTTTATAACGGGCGCGAATGTTTGCCGTCGGGGTCCAGGTTGGATTAGCGCGCTTATCAGAGACGGTGGTGACCATGGTAGGGGTCAGCGTATCGCCCCCCAGTTGACCAATACCGATAGGGTAAACGGTCACTTCGTTCTTGCCCGGCGGGTAGTAATACAGACGCAGTTCGGCGAGGTTAATTACAATGCCCTGACGCGGCGCGTCCGGCAGGATGGTTTGCAGCGGAATCGTCAGTACGCTGCCCGCCCGGGGCACATAGGGATCTACGCCCGGGTTGGCCTGCAACAGCGCCAGGAACCCGACGTTATATTTTTTAGCAATCGCTTCCAGCGAACCGCCATCGTTTTCAACCTCGTGAAAGCGGTTTTCACCTACCACGTTGCTGCCGGCGGGCGGAAGAGGCCAGGTATTGGCGCGAGCAGGGAGCGCGACGGCAACCGTCGCGGCCAGCGCAACCACAGTTAACCAGCGGGTAAAACGCGAAGAAATCATCATTATCATAATCCATACAAATGATAAGGTTATTGTTTTATAAGGCGTTAATGATAATTATGGCGAATGTATGGTCGGGAAGATCGGGCGAAGTGCAAAGAGTTTGTAAATTGTCCCCCACCAGCCGGGCGCTGGCGGGGGAAACCGTTATGCGATGGCGTTCTCTTCCAACTGACGCATAAAGTTACGCACCCAGTCCATGCGGATTTTACGTTCCGTCAGATCCTGAGTAAATTTCAGACGCGTCGGGCCATCAAGACGGAAATGCTGCGGCTGTTTTTGCAGAAGGCCAATCAGCCACATCGGATCGACGTGGTTCTTCTCGGCAAACTCAATTACGCCGCCTTTCTCGTTGCCTTCAAGCTTACGAATGCCCAGCTTCTGCGCCTGCTGACGCAGGCGGGCAATATCCAGCAGGTTGCGCGCCGCATCGGGCAATATCCCAAAACGGTCAATCAGTTCGACTTTAATCTCTTCCAGCTCGCCTTCGCTTTTCGCGCTGGCAATACGTTTGTAGAACGACAGACGGGTATTCACGTCAGGAATAAAATCATCCGGCAACAGGGAAGGCATGCGCAGTTCCACTTCGGTCTGCTGGCTGGTGAGATCTTCCAGAGACGGTTCACGTCCGGCTTTAAGCGCGTCGACGGCATTTTCCAGCAGCTCCATATACAGAGAAAAACCGATGGTTTCCATGGAGCCGCTCTGGTCTTCACCCAACAACTCACCGGCGCCGCGGATCTCCAGGTCGTGCGTCGCCAGCGCAAAGCCAGCACCCAGATCTTCCAGCGAGGCGATAGCTTCCAGACGCTTTTGCGCGTCGGTGGTCATCGCCTTCGGATGCGGCGTCAGCAGCCACGCGTAGGCCTGATGGTGCGAACGCCCGACGCGCCCGCGCAGCTGATGCAGTTGGGCCAGGCCGAAGTGATCCGCGCGTTCGATGATGATGGTGTTCGCCGTCGGAATGTCGATCCCGGTCTCAATGATGGTGGTACATACCAGCACGTTGAAACGCTGATGGTGGAAGTCGTTCATCACCCGCTCCAGCTCGCGCTCGCGCATCTGGCCGTGACCAATGGCGATGCGCGCTTCCGGCACCAGCTCTGCCAGCCTGTCGGCGGCTTTCTGAATGTTTTCAACGTCGTTATACAGGTAATATACCTGGCCGCCGCGCAGCACTTCACGCAGGATCGCCTCGCGAACCACCAGATTGTCGTACTCGCGAACAAAGGTTTTCACCGCCAGACGGCGCGCCGGCGGGGTGGCAATAATCGACAGATCGCGCATGCCGCTCATCGCCATATTCAGGGTGCGCGGGATCGGCGTGGCGGTCAGGGTCAGAATGTCGACGTCGGCGCGCATCGCTTTGATGCGCTCTTTGTGGCGCACCCCAAAGCGGTGCTCTTCATCGACGATCAGCAGCCCCAGATCTTTCCACTTTACGTCGCTTTGCAGCAGCTTGTGGGTGCCGATCAGAATGTCAATTTTGCCTTCGCTTGCCTGTTCCAGGATTTGCGTCTGCTCTTTGGCGCTGCGGAAACGCGACAGCATCTCAATGCGTACCGGCCAGTTGGCGAAGCGGTCGCGGAAGTTGTCGAAGTGCTGCTGGGCGAGGAGGGTAGTCGGCACCAGCACCGCCACCTGCTTGTTGTTTTCCACCGCCAGGAAAGCGGCACGCATTGCTACCTCGGTTTTACCGAAGCCCACGTCGCCGCAGACTAAGCGATCCATCGCCAGCGGCTGGCACATGTCGCTCAGCACGGCATTTATGGCCTGAGCCTGATCCGGCGTAGTTTCAAACGGGAAGCTGTCGCAGAACAGCTGGTACTGCTCTTTATCATGCTTAAACGCATAACCCTCTTTGGCCGCACGCTGGGCGTAAATGTCCAGCAGCTCGGCGGCCACGTCGCGCACTTTTTCCGCCGCCTTCTGCCGCGCGCGTGACCAGGCGTCGCCGCCCAGCTTATGCAGCGGCGCGTTATCTTCCGCGCCACCGGCGTAGCGGCTGATAAGGTGCAGGGACGACACCGGCACGTACAGTTTGGCGTCGTTCGCGTAGGTCAGCATCAGGTATTCACCTTTGATGCCGCCTGCTTCGAGGGTGGTCATTCCCTGATAGCGACCCACACCGTGTTCCAGGTGAACGATCGGCTGACCGGGGTGCAGTTCGGCCAGGTTGCGGATCAGGGTGTCCGGGTTGATGGTGCGACGGCTGTCCTGACGACGGCGCGCCACGCGCTCGCCCAGCAGGTCGCTTTCACAAATCAAGGCCAGGTTATTGAGCGTATCAATAAATCCGTGCTCGGCGGAGCCGATCATCAGGTAACGACCATTTCCGGTCGCTTCGCTCAGGCGATGAATGCGCTTCGGTGCAACTTTGATCCGTCCTAGTAGTTCGCCCAGCGCTTCACGACGACCCTCACTCTCAACGGAGAACACCACTGGCCCGGTGAAGGAATCAAGAAACTTGCGCAGGTTATCGAGCGGGGATTTCTGCTGCGCCTGGACGGCCAGATCGGGCAGCGTCCGGAACGCGAGATTGGTGTTCGCCGCCTTATCGGCAAGCGAATCGGTTTTGAGCTGCATACGCGGCCAGCGTTTTAGCTCGGCGTTGAGCTCGTCGGTACGCAGCCACAGCATTTCCGGCGGCAGCAGCGGACGCATCGGGTCAACGCCCCGGTTTTCAAAGCGGGCGCGCGTTTCGCTTTCAAAGCGGCTGGCGCTGGCGTCGATATCCCCGGTGTTAACAATCAGCGTATTGGCCGGGAAGTAGCTGAACAGCGCCGGCAGCGGTTCGTTAAAGAACAGGGGCTGCCAGTACTCGATCCCGGCCGGAAGGGTGCCTTTGCTGACCTGCTGGTAGATATGTTCGGCATCACGTTTCACGTCGAACCTGTCGCGCCACTGGCTGCGGAACAGTTCGATGGCGGTTTTATCCGTCGGGAACTCATGGGCGGGCAGCAGATTAATGGAGTCCACTTCCTCCAGCGTGCGCTGGGTGTCGGCGTCGAACACGCGCAGGCTGTCGATCTCATCATCGAAGAAATCCAGACGATACGGCTGGTCGCTGCCCATTGGATAGAGATCCAGCAGCGCACCGCGCGTCGCGTATTCGCCGTGCTCCATCACCTGATCGACATGACGGTAACCGGCTCCGTCAAGCTGCACGCGCAGGGCATCGCGCGACAGGCGCTGGCCTTTTTTCATCACCAGCGCATGGCCGTGCAAATAGCTGTGCGGACAGACGCGCTGCATCAGGGTATTCACCGGCACAATCAGCACGCCGCGCTGCATGGTGGGGAGCTGATACAGCGTCGACAGGCGTGAGGAGATGATCTCCTGGTGCGGAGAGAAACTGTCGTAGGGAAACGTTTCCCAGTCGGCCAGGCTGAATACCAGACTGTCGGTGAACTGACGAATTTCGTCGTGCAGGCGCAGGGCGTTTTGCATGTCCGGGGCAACCAGCACCACCGGCCCCGGATGGCGCTCGGCAATTTCCGCCACCAGCGTAGCGCAGGCCGCGCCTGTCAGTTCGCCCAGCTGGCGTTGGTCACCTGCTTTTACAGGCAAGGAAAAACGATAGTGTTCAGGCATGGCTATGTCAGGGTCTCTTGGGGATATACCAACAGTATTGGGGCATATCACTGATACGCAATGTCTTTATTATCCTCGATCGTTATGCATAAGCAAATCGTAACCGCACAAGAGGAAAAGTGCCCCCGGATGGGGGCAGGGTAGGTTAGCGGCTGGCGAGCTGTGGCGTAAGCCGTGCGGGAGGGGAGAAGAAAAGGTCGCCAAAGAGGGCGGTCGAGAGCTTACGTGCGCCCAGTCCAACCAGCGTGCAGACGAGCAGGCTGACGAACGGATAGACCAGAATCAGCGTTAACTCCGCCCAGATCGGCCAGTACGCCGCATTCATTTCGCGAATCAGGAGCAGGCTAAACGCCTCAATTAAAATGCGGTGGGTGGTATAAATCGCGATGGTGTTTGAACCGATGACGTTCAGCAGATTATTGGGATGAACGGCATAACGCTGCTCGAAGCTGTAAAAGAGCTTCATGATGACCACGATCGACAGCAGTGAGAGCGGCAGAGGAACATTAGCGAACCACAGCACTACCGACACCGCGCCAGAGGCGATAAGTACCAGCCAGCTGCGGCGCAAATTCATCCCTTTCATCCACGTCATTAACTGCGCGCCGTACCATGCGCCGAGGCTGTAGTAGATCATGTTGCGCACCACGCTGTTCATTCCCCACCATGGTAAAGGCAGGAAGTTAATGGCGATGCTTGCCAGCGCCAGAAGCCCCAGCATCGGCAGTTTCCAGCGGCTCAGCAGTTTACAGAGCGTGAAGTAGACCACTAAAGCGTACAAGTACCACAGGCTGGTGCTGGCCGTGAGCATTCCCAGTACAAACCCTGAAACGGAATCGGCGTAGGCCGCATTGGATGCTGTCGCCAGTTCACGCTCGGGGGCGAGCCAGGCATTCAGATGGGTCAGCGCCTGCCATTGCAGGACGCCCCACAGGGCCAGCACCCAGACAATGCTCCAGATCCGCTTGTCGAGACTGGTGCGCCAGTTCACCTCGTCAATATATCGACGAATCAAATAGCCGGAGATGAAGAAAAACACCGGCATACGGAACGGTGCGAGGTAAAGATTAAAGTAGACCCAGCATTTGGCGAGCAGGCCCGATAACGGATGCTGTAGCCCGTCCAGGTGAGGATAAAAGGTGATCACCGAGTGGTAAATCACCACCAGGCAGATGCACAGCCCTTTTATCTGGTTAATCCATAATGCTTTTTGTTTCATTGTGCGTGACGACCTTGTTGCCATAAACGAAAGGTCGATTGTTGTAAAATGAAACCCCGATGTAACGGGTAACAGTCTGTATCAGGACGATTTTCGGAAAAGGTGGAGGCTGTATGGCGGAAGTTCAATCAGTAGCATGATGATTTATCTGAATTTTTCGGAAAAATGATTACCGAATCTTACGGTTTCAGTCATTTACGCTTAGCGGATTCGCTTATATACTCGTGGGTCTGCTATCAGCAAACAGACGGATTTCATGTATCAACCTGTCGCACTCTTCATAGGCTTACGTTACATGCGTGGGCGCGCCGCGGACCGCTTCGGTCGCTTTGTCTCCTGGCTTTCGACTATTGGCATTACGCTTGGCGTGATGGCTCTGGTGACGGTGCTTTCCGTCATGAACGGCTTCGAGCGCGAGCTGCAAAACAATATCCTGGGGCTGATGCCGCAGGCCGTTCTCTCTTCCACTCAGGGCTCCGTTAACCCGCAACAGCTGCCGGAAAGCGCGGTGAAGTTACAGGGTGTCACGCGCGTTGCGCCCCTCACGACGGGCGATGTGGTGCTGCAAAGCGCCCGCAGCGTGGCGGTCGGGGTGATGCTGGGTATCGATCCGGCGCAAAAAGATCCGCTGACGCCGTTCCTGGTCAATGTGAAACAAACCGACCTGGAAGCGGGTAAATACAACGTCATCCTCGGTGAGCAGCTTGCCGGGCAGCTCGGGGTCAACCGTGGCGATCAACTGCGCGTGATGGTGCCCTCAGCCAGTCAGTTTACGCCGATGGGGCGTCTGCCAAGCCAGCGCCTGTTCAACGTGATTGGCACGTTTGCGGCGAACAGCGAAGTCGATGGTTACCAGATGCTGGTTAACATTCAGGACGCCTCGCGTCTGATGCGCTACCCGGCGGGAAATATCACCGGCTGGCGTCTGTGGCTTGATGCGCCGCTGAAGGTGGATACCCTTAGCCAGCAGACGCTACCGGAAGGAACGAAATGGCAGGACTGGCGCGACCGCAAAGGCGAACTGTTCCAGGCCGTGCGCATGGAGAAAAACATGATGGGGCTGCTGCTGAGCCTGATCGTGGCCGTTGCCGCGTTTAATATCATCACCTCGCTCGGGCTGATGGTGATGGAGAAGCAAGGCGAAGTCGCCATTCTGCAAACCCAGGGGCTGACGCCGCGCCAGATCATGGCGGTATTTATGGTGCAGGGTGCCAGCGCTGGCATCATCGGCGCGCTGCTCGGCGCGGCGCTGGGTGCGCTGCTCGCCAGCCAGCTCAACAATCTCATGCCGATTATCGGCGCGCTGCTTGATGGTGCGGCGCTGCCGGTGGCTATCGAGCCGCTCCAGGTGGTCGGTATTGCGCTGGCCGCGATGGCTATTGCGCTGCTCTCTACGCTTTATCCTTCCTGGCGGGCTGCCGCCACTCAACCCGCTGAGGCTTTACGTTATGAATAAGATCCTGTTGCAGTGCGACAACCTGTCCAAACGCTATCAGGAAGGCGCTGTGCAGACCGACGTGCTGCACAATGTCAGCTTTAGCGTGGGTGAAGGCGAGATGATGGCGATTGTTGGCAGCTCCGGCTCCGGCAAAAGTACGCTGCTGCACCTGCTGGGCGGGCTGGACACGCCAACCGAAGGCGATGTGATCTTTTCCGGGCAGCCGCTGAGTAAAATGTCGTCTACGGCGAAAGCCGAGCTGCGTAACCGTGAGCTGGGTTTTATCTATCAGTTCCACCACCTGCTGCCGGACTTTACGGCGCTGGAAAACGTGGCGATGCCGCTGCTGATTGGTAAAAAGAAACCCGCAGAAATCAATGCCCGCGCCAGCGACATGCTAAACGCGGTAGGGCTGGGTCATCGCGGGAATCATCGTCCGTCTGAGCTTTCCGGCGGCGAGCGTCAGCGTGTGGCCATCGCCCGTGCGCTGGTCAACAACCCGCGCCTGGTGCTGGCGGATGAGCCGACAGGTAACCTCGATGCGCGTAACGCAGACAGCATTTTCCAGCTTCTCGGCGAACTGAACGCCGCGCAGGGAACCGCGTTTCTGGTGGTCACGCACGATTTGCAGCTGGCTAAGCGGATGGGCCGTCAGCTGGAAATGCGCGACGGTCGTCTGAATGCAGAACTGACGCTGATGGGAGCGGAGTAATGGCTTCACCGTTATCGTTACTCATTGGGTTACGCTTTAGCCGCGGTCGTCGCCGGAGCGGGATGGTTTCCCTTATCTCCGTGATCTCCACCATCGGTATCGCCCTGGGCGTGGCGGTTCTAATCGTGGGCTTAAGCGCCATGAATGGCTTTGAGCGTGAACTGAATAACCGCATTCTGGCCGTTGTCCCCCACGGTGAAATCGAGCCGGTTAACCAGCCGTGGTCCAACTGGCGTGATGCCCTTAACAAAGTGGAAAAGGTGCCCGGCATTGCGGCCGCTGCACCTTACATCAACTTTACCGGGCTGGTAGAGAGCGGGGTAAACCTGCGCGCCATTCAGGTGAAAGGGGTAAATCCTCGTCAGGAAGAGCGTCTGAGCGCGCTGCCGCGCTATGTGCAAAATGGCGCATGGGCAAACTTTAAGGCTGGTGAGCAGCAGATCATCATGGGCAAAGGCGTTGCCGATGCGCTGAAGGTGAAGCAGGGCGACTGGGTCTCGATCATGATCCCGAACGCCAGCGCTGATCACAAATTGCAGCAGCCTAAGCGCGTACGTCTGCACGTCACCGGTATTTTGCAACTGAGCGGCCAGCTCGATCACAGCTTCGCGATGGTGCCGCTGGAAGATGCGCGCCAGTATCTGGATATGAGCGACAGCGTGACGGGCATTGCCATTAAGGTTAACGACGTCTTCAACGCCAATAAACTGGTGCGTGACGCTGGCAGCGTGACCAATAACTATGTCTACATCAAAAGCTGGATCGGCACTTACGGGTATATGTACCGTGATATCCAGATGATCCGCGCGATTATGTATCTGGCGATGGTGCTGGTGATTGGGGTGGCGTGTTTTAATATCGTCTCGACGCTGGTCATGGCCGTTAAGGATAAGAGCGGCGACATCGCCGTGCTGCGTACCTTAGGGGCGAAAGACGGTCTTATTCGCGCCATCTTCGTCTGGTACGGTTTGCTGGCGGGGCTGTTTGGCAGCCTCTGCGGCGTGGCGATCGGCGTGGTGGTTTCCCTTCAGCTGACGCCGATTATCAACGGGATTGAGGCGCTTATCGGCCATCAGTTCCTGTCAGGCGATATCTATTTTATTGACTTCCTGCCGTCTGAACTGCACTGGCTGGACGTCATTTATGTGCTGGTTACAGCACTTTTACTGAGTCTGCTGGCAAGCTGGTATCCGGCGCGTCGCGCAAGCCGAATTGATCCGGCGAGGGTATTAAGTGGCCAGTAATTTCGTCATGGTTTAGCGGTCCTTTGGCCGCTGAATCAAACAGAGGAATGCATCATGTATTACGGATTTGATATTGGCGGCACCAAGATTGCGCTCGGCGTGTTCGATAAAGACCTTAAGCTACAATGGGAAACCCGCGTGCCTACGCCGCGCGATAGCTACGATGAATTTTTAACCGCCATTGCCGCGCTGGTGGCGCAGGCGGATGAACGCTTTGGCGTCAAAGGCAGCGTCGGCATTGGTATACCGGGTATGCCCGAAACCGACGACGGCACGCTGTATGCCGCCAACGTTCCTGCTGCCAGCGGCAAACCGCTGCGTGCCGATCTTTCTGCTCTCCTTGAGCGCGACGTGCGCTTAGACAACGATGCCAACTGTTTTGCTCTCTCAGAGGCCTGGGACGACGAGTTTCGTCGCTATCCGTTGGTGATGGGGCTGATCCTCGGAACAGGCGTCGGTGGCGGGATTGTCATTAACGGTAAGCCCATTACCGGGCGCAGCTACATTACCGGAGAATTTGGTCATATCCGTCTGCCAGTGGATGCGCTGGACGTCGTTGGTCGTGATTTCCCGCTTACCCGCTGCGGCTGTGGTCAGCACGGCTGCATTGAGAGTTACCTTTCAGGGCGCGGGTTTGCATGGCTTTATGAACACTTCTATCATCAGAAACTTGAGGCCCCTCAAATCATTACGCTGTGGGAGCAGGGAGACGCGCAGGCGCGTGAGCACGTTGAGCGCTATCTTGATTTGCTGGCGGTGTGTCTGGGGAATATCCTGACCATCGTCGACCCGGATCTGCTGGTGATCGGGGGAGGGCTGTCAAATTTCTCTGCGATTACGGAACAGCTGTCCGGGCGTTTGCCCCGACATTTATTGCCGGTCGCCCGCGTGCCGCGCATTGAGCGTGCGCGACACGGGGACGCAGGAGGCATGCGCGGAGCCGCATTCCTTCATCTCACCGATTAGTTTACGAGGTTACTATGCTGTCGCGTCGCCAGGGTCGACTCAGCCGTTTTCGCAAAAATAAACGCCGCTTACGTGAACGCCTGCGTCAGCGGATCTTTTTCAGAGACAGGATGATGCCAGAAGCGATGGATAAACCCAGAGTGGTGGTGTTGACCGGGGCGGGGATCTCCGCCGAATCCGGTATTCAGACCTTCCGCGCGGCGGACGGGCTGTGGGAAGAACACCGAGTAGAAGATGTGGCGACGCCGGAAGGTTTCGCCCGCGATCCGGCGCTGGTTCAGGCGTTTTACAACGCCCGTCGTCGCCAGCTTCAGCAGTTGGAGATTGCGCCAAACGCGGCGCACCTGGCGCTGGCAAAGCTGGAGGAGGCGCTGGGGGATCGTTTTCTGCTGGTGACGCAAAACATCGACAATCTTCACGAAAGAGCCGGAAACCACAACATCATTCACATGCACGGCGAACTGCTCAAGGTGCGGTGCGCATGGAGTGGGCAGGTGCTGGAGTGGAAAGAGGACGTGCTGGACGAAGACCGCTGCCACTGCTGTCAGTTCCCTTCGCGTCTGCGTCCCCATGTGGTCTGGTTTGGCGAAATGCCGCTGGGAATGGATGAGATCTACAGCGCCCTGGCCATGGCGGACGTCTTTATCGCCATTGGTACCTCAGGACATGTCTATCCTGCGGCGGGGTTTGTTCACGAAGCGCGACTGCAAGGTGCCCATACGGTGGAGCTTAATCTGGAGCCAAGCCAGGTCGGGAGTGAGTTTGAAGAGAAGCATTACGGTCTGGCCAGCGAGGTGGTGCCAGCCTTTGTTGATAAACTCCTGAAGGGGCTGTAAGGGTAACGGGCGACCTTGCGTCGCCCGTTGTGCATTAACGGCCTGCTTTTAGCTTCTGATAATACTCTTCATACAGGCGGCTCGCGTCACCGACGTCGTTCTGCCATTCCCCTTTGCTGATGGTTTCAGCGTCCGGATAAAGCGATTTATCATTCGCCACTTCAGGACTTAACAGCTTCCGCGCGGCCAGGTTTGGTGTCGGGTAACCAATAGTTTCCGCCACCTGTTTTGCCACATCCGGGCGCAGCAGGAAGTTAATCAGCTTCAGGGCGCCATCGACGTTTTTCGCATTAGCCGGGATCGCGAGGCTGTCCATCCAGAAGATGCCGCCCTCTTTCGGCCAGACCACCTCCAGCGGCGTACCGGCCTGACGCGCCACAAACGCAGAGCCGTTCCAGACCATCCCCAGATTCACTTCACCTTCCATATACGGGTTAGCCGGGTTATCCGAGTTGAACGCCGCCACGTTTGGCATCAGCTTTTTCAGTTCGTTATACGCCGCTTCGATCTCTTTCGGATCGGTGGTGTTGCCGGAGTAGCCGAGTTTACGCAGCGCAATCTGGAACACTTCGCGCGCATCATCGGTTAACAGCAGGCTGCTTTTGTATTCCGGCTTCCACAGATCAGCCCAGGATGAAACCGTTTTTGGATCAACGGCATCGCTGTTGACGCCAATTGCCGTCGCGCCCCAGATGTACGGAATGGAATAATCGTTGTTCGGGTCGAATGGCTTGTTTAGCATCTCAGGATCGAGGTTTGAAAAATTGGTTAGCTTCGTTTTATCGATCTTCTGGATCATGCCTTCTTTGCGCATCTTGTCGACGAAATAGGTCGACGGCACCACCAGGTCATACGCGCCATCTTTATAGGTTTTGAGCTTGGCGTACATGGTTTCATTCGACTCGTAGGTCGAATAGATCACCTTGATGCCCGTCTCTTTGGTGAACTGCTCCAGCAGGCCCGGCGGCACATACTCGGTCCAGTTGTAGAAATAGAGCGTTTTGCTGTCATCAGCATGCGCGGCACCCATTCCGAGCACCAGTGCCGCAGCGGCAAGTATTTTTTTCATTTCTGTGTCCCCTGAGATTTTGTTTTATCACGAGCAATAACCTGGCTGGCAATCACCAGAACCAGCGATAACACCAACAGAATAGTCGCCAGCGCGTTCACTTCGGGTGAAACACCGACTTTCACCATTGAGTAGATCTTCAACGGCAGAATTTCGTAGCTCGGCCCGGTGACGAAGGAGGACACGACCACGTCGTCCATCGACAGGGTAAAGCTGAGCAGCCATCCGGCTGCCACGGCAGGCATCGCCAGCGGCAGGATGATTTTGCGCAGAATGGTCATCTCGCTGGCACCCAGATCTTTCGCCGCTTCCAGCATGCGTACGTCGAACCCTTTCAGTCGCGCGTAGACGGTTACCACCACAAACGGCAGGCAGAAGGTGATATGCGAAAACAGCAGCGACCAGAAACCGAGCTGGACGCCCAGCAGCATAAACAGCACCAGCAGTGAAATGGCCATCACGATGTCCGGGGACATCATCACCACAAACAGCATACCGCTGACGAACGGCTTACCGCGAAAACGGTAGCGGTACAGCGCCACGGCGGTCAGCGAGCCAATCAGCGTCGCGAAGGTGGCAGAGAATACCGCCATCGTCAGCGAGTGCTGAGCGGCCTGTAGCAGGCTGTCATTGTTCATCAGCAGGCCATACCATTTGGTGGTAAACCCTTGCCAGTTGATCCCGAAGCGTGAACTGTTAAAGGAGTTCACGATCAAAATGATTATCGGAATATAAAGATACGCATAAATGGCGGTCATAAAACCGCCGCGAAGCAGTCGACCGATCATTCCAGCTCCACCTTCTTATTCAGCAGGCGTGAGGCACGCCAGTAAACCAGCAGCATCAGCCCCATTACCACCGTCAGCGTAATGCTGGTGGCCGAGCCGAACGGCCAGTCGCGGATGTTCAGGAACTGGCTCTTGATCACGTTGCCGATCAGCAGGTTTTTCGCCCCGCCCATCAGGTCCGACACGTAGAACAGGCCCATCGCAGGCAACATGACCAGCAGACATCCGGCAATAATGCCCGGCATGGTCAGCGGGATAATGATGCGGATAAAGGTTTGCAGCTTGCTGGCCCCCAGGTCTCTCGCGGCTTCCAGAAGTGGTTTATCAAGCTTTTCAATGCTTGAGTAAAGCGGCATCACCATAAACGGCAGCAGGATATAGACCAGGCCGACGATCACCGCGCTCGGAGTGAACATAATGCGGATCGGCGTATCAATAACCCCAAGCCACAGCAGAAACTCGTTCAGATAACCTTTGGTGCTGAGGAAGATTTTCAGCCCGTAGATGCGGATCAACGAGTTGGTCCAGAATGGCACAATCAGTAAAAACAGCAGCAGCGGACGCACTTTTTGCGGCAGGCGAGCCAGGAACCACGCGAACGGATACCCCAGCACCAGACAGGCAACGGTGGCAATCAGCGCCATATTGAGCGAGTGCAGCAGCACGTCAAAGTAGAGCGGATCGAGCAGGCGTGCGTAGTTGTCCAGCGTAAAGACCATCGCGACGAAGTTCGCGTCGTCGCGGGTCAGGAAGCTGGTTACGATGATCATCAGGTTGGGAAGAAAGACAAACAACACAAGCCAACCGACGATCGTGGCAATCACCACATTCTGGAACTTACTTGTGTTCTTCATCAGCCAGTACAACCTCCCAGCTTTCTACCCAGTTGATGACCATCTTCTGATCCAGCGAGTGGTCGAAGTCCGGATCGTCCTCGTTGAAGAACTCACTAACCATCACCATTTTGCCGTTTTCCAGTTCCACAACGGACTCGAGGGTCATCCCTTTGTAGTTTCGTTCGCGAACGTAACCGATCAGACCTTCGGCGTCAGCCGTGTCGTGGATCTCATCGACGCGAAGATCTTCCGGGCGCAGCAGAACGTTGAGCCTTTGACCCTTTTCCACGGCAAAGTTTACCGTGATGTTGCATTCGCGGCCTTCCACGTTGGCGCGCACGCGCTGCTCGTCCAGACGCTCAATCACCGTGGCGTTGAAAATATTGATTTCGCCAATGAAGCTGGCGACGAACAGGTTTTTCGGCTCCTCGTAAATTTCACGCGGCGTGCCGTCCTGCTCAATCTTACCCTCACGCATCACCACGATACGGTCTGACATAGTCAGGGCTTCTTCCTGATCGTGAGTGACAAACACGAACGTGATGCCGAGCTTACGCTGAAGCGCTTTCAGCTCGTTCTGCATCTGCTTGCGCAGCTTGTAGTCCAGCGCGGAGAGGGATTCATCCAGCAGGAGCAGGCGTGGTTTGTTGACCACGGCGCGGGCAATAGCCACACGCTGCTGCTGACCACCAGAAAGTTGATGCGGCTTGCGCTGGGCGAATGCCTCCAGCTGCACCATGCGCAGGGCTTCGGTAACGCGCGGCGGGATCTCGCTGGCGGGTGTTTTTTGCATCCGCAGGCCAAACGCCACGTTCTCAAACACGGTCATGTGCGGGAACAGGGCATAGCTCTGAAAGACGGTATTGACGTGGCGATCTTCGGCAGGGACCTGGGTAATGTCCTGGTTCTCAAGATGGATATGGCCGTTATCGACGCTTTCCAGCCCGGCAATAAGGCGCAGGACGGTGGTTTTGCCGCAGCCGGAGGGGCCAAGCAGCGTGAGAAACTCACCGTCATTGATGGTCAGATTAAGATCGGAAATGACATCTTTGCCATCGAAACTTTTACGAATTCGTTCCAGTTGCACCAGCGGTGAAAGGGAACGGGGTTGTGTATTCAATTTTCGCGCTGTCCCATATAGACGCCTCAGGCAGCAGACTGAAGCGGGGTTTGTGTGTAACCACCTTGGTGACTCGTAATGAGGGCGGACATTCTACGGCAAACCCATTGAATCGCCAATCCTTCTCACTTATTCATAAGCTACATTTATTAACGCAGAACGATATAAACGTAAAAAGTTCTCGTTTGCGGGATAAAAGTGACCTGACGCAATATTTGCGTTTTGCTGCTTAATGATAATGTTGTCACAAAAAGTGAGGGTGACTGCATGGATAAACTACTTGAGCGTTTCTTACATTACGTTTCGCTGGATACCCAATCTAAGCCGGGGGTCCGACAGGTGCCAAGCACCGAAGGCCAGTGGAAGCTGCTAAATCTGCTGAAAGAGCAGCTGGAGGCCATGGGGCTGGTTGATGTCACGCTCAGTGAAAAAGGGACCGTGATGGGAACGCTGCCGGCCAACGTTGAGGGAGATATCCCGGCGATTGGCTTTATTTCTCATGTCGATACCTCACCTGATTTTAGCGGTAAACACGTTAATCCGCAGATTGTTGAAAACTACCGCGGCGGAGATATTGCGCTGGGCATTGGCGACGAAGTGCTGTCGCCGGTGATGTTCCCTGTACTGCATCAGCTGCTGGGGCAGACGTTAATCACCACCGACGGCAAAACCTTGCTGGGGGCCGATGACAAAGCGGGTATCGCCGAGATCATGACGGCGCTGGCGGTGCTGAAGGGCAAAAATATCCCACATGGCGATATCCGCGTGGCCTTCACGCCGGATGAAGAGGTAGGAAAAGGCGCGAAACATTTTGACGTCGAGGCGTTTAACGCTCAGTGGGCCTACACCGTCGACGGTGGCGGCGTGGGTGAACTTGAGTATGAAAACTTTAACGCGGCATCGGTGACGATCAAAATCGTCGGGAATAACGTGCACCCGGGCTCTGCGAAAGGGGTGATGGTGAATGCGCTGTCGCTGGCTGCGCGTATTCATGCGGAAGTTCCTGCCGAAGAGAGCCCGGAGATGACGGAAGGGTATGAGGGTTTTTATCATCTGACCAACATCAAGGGGAACGTGGACAGCGCGCAGATGCACTATATCGTCCGCGATTTTGACCGCAAAGCCTTTGAAGCGCGCAAGCGTAAGATGATGGAGATCGCGAAAAAGGTCGGCAAGGGGCTGCACCCGGATTGCTATATTGAGCTCATCATCGAAGACAGCTATTACAATATGCGCGAGAAGGTGATGGAGCATCCGCACATTCTTGATATCGCCCAACAGGCGATGCGCTATTGTGATATCGAGCCGGTGATGAAACCGATCCGTGGTGGAACCGATGGTTCGCAGCTGTCATTTATGGGCCTGCCGTGCCCGAACCTGTTTACCGGTGGATATAACTACCACGGCAAGCATGAGTTCGTGACGCTGGAAGGGATGGAAAAAGCGGTGCAGGTGATTGTGCGGATAGCAGAGTTAACCGCGAAGCGGTAATGTTTCATGCCGGGTGGCGGCTACGCCTTACCCGGCCTACATTTCGATCGTAGGCCCGGTAAGCGAAGCGCCACCGGGCAATGGGCAAGGAGTGCCAATGTCAAACTACCGCCGCCACTACATCCCCGGTGGGACCTGGTTTTTCACCGTCAATCTGCAAAACCGCCAGAGCGATTTACTTACCCGCCACATCGACAGCCTGCGTTCCGCTACCGCCACGGTTAAGCATGCGAAGCCCTTCACCAATAACGCCTGGGTTATCCTGCCTGAACATATGCACTGTATCTGGACCTTACCGGAAGGGGACAGTGACTTTTCAGCGCGCTGGCGCGACATCAAAAAAATGTTTAGCCGCAACATTGAGATGCGCCACGTCTGGCAGCCGCGTTTCTGGGAGCACACTATTCGCAATGAACAGGATTACCGGCGGCATATGGATTACGTCTACATCAATCCGCTGAAGCATGGCTATGTCGGGAAAGTCGTCGACTGGCCCTATTCAACGTTTCATCGGGACGTGCGGGAGGGGTTATATCCGACAGACTGGGCGGGTGAGATTGAGGATTTTGCGGCGGGGGAGCGGAAGTAAAAAAAGCCCGGTGGCGCATCGCTTACCGGGCCTGCGGGAACGGCTTTTGTAGGCCGGGTAAGGCGTAGCCGCCACCCGGCAAACATCATGACTCAGTCCTCAAAAAACCAGTACCCGCTGTTAACCAGCGCGGCCAGCATGGCGAGGAAGGAGGGATCGTCCAGCGCGTCGCCAAAGGTATCCGCAGACAGCACCATATGGCTGGCAATCGCTTCCAGTGCCGGACGGTGTGGAGAGTCCAGGCGCTCGCCGTTGACGAATACCTCTTCGCCAATGCGCAATACACGTAATCCGCCCAGACGAACCAGCTTATCGCCCTGCTGGAGGGCATCATAAATTTCATCTGCCTGATACGGCGGCTCTGGCGGTGCGACGTCCAGTTCGTGACGCGACTGGCTGATAAACTCGCCAAACCACTGTCTGAAGTGCTCCGGTTCGTTGATCAGATCCAGCATCATACCGCGCAGCTTATCCAGCTCCTCTGGCAGAATATCGGCCGGGTGCTCACGCGCCGGAACATCCGGATCGCTGTAACGATGGCTGCCCAGCTCGCGCTGTAAAACATAGTCAGCGAATCCGCTGATCATCTCGCGGCCGCTTGGCGCGCGGAAACCAACCGAATAGTTTAGCGAGTTTTCAAGGGAATAACCTTCATGCGGGAAGCCTGGCGGGATATACAGAATGTCGCCTGGCTCCAGCTCTTCATCAATGATCCCTTCAAACGGATCAACCTGAAGCAGATCCGGGTGCGGGCAGTGCTGCTTCATTGGCACTTTTTCGCCCACTCGCCAGCGACGGCGACCTGTACCCTGAATGATAAACACGTCGTACTGATCAAGATGCGGACCCACGCCGCCACCGGGAACAGAGAAGGAGATCATCAGATCGTCCATTCGCCAGTCTGGGAGGGCGCGGAAGGGACGCATCAAGGCTGCGGTGGGTTCGTGCCAGTTGTTGACCGCCTGCACCAGTAAAGACCAGTTGCTTTCGCCCAGGTGATCGTAGCTTTCAAAGGGACCGTGGCTGACCTGCCATTTCCCGTCCTGATGGCTCACCAGACGGCTGTCTACCTCGTTTTCCATCGCCAGACCAGCGAGTTCGTCAGGAGAAATAGGGTCGATAAAATTGCTGATCCCGCGTTTAAGAACGACCGGGCGTTTTTGCCAGTAACGTTCAATAAATTCGGGCCAGTTAAGCGTTAATTGATAATCCATATTTTTGTATTCCGCAGGCTCTTACTGAGACGGATTATAACGGAAGCACCGACCCCTGGCTGCGAGATCCGCGTATTTTTCACATTTCGGGTTAACTATCGTTCAATACGGGCTGTTGGCGGCCAAAAATGACTTCCATACGGGCACCGCCCAGCAGACTTTCGCCGGTTTCAATCTTGCCCTCGTACTGATCGACAATTTCCCGGGCGACGGATAATCCGACACCCTGGCCCGGGCGCAGCGTATCGGCGCGCTGACCGCGATCGAATACCACTTCGCGTTTATTATGGGGAATGCCAGGACCATCATCCTCAACGATAATATGCAGTTCGTTATCCGTTACGCGCGCGGACACCTCGACAAACTCCAGACAATATTTGCAGGCGTTATCGAGCAGATTACCCATCACTTCCATAAAGTCATTCTTCTCGCCAACAAAGCTTATTTCCGGTGAGATATCCAGACTGATGTTTACCCCTTTACGCTGGTAAACCTTGTTCAGCGCAGAGGTGAGGTTATCCAGCAGCGGGGCTACCGGGTGCAGTTCACGGCTCAATAAGGCGCTTCCGGAACGCATGCTCGCGCGGTGCAGATAATAACCAATCTGCTGTGAAATACGGCTGATTTGCTCCAGCATTACCGGCTCGGCGTCATCCACGCTCATTTTCGAACTGCGCATTGAACGCAGTGTACTTTGCATCACTGCCAGCGGGGTTTTCAGGCTGTGCGTAAGATCGGTGAGCGTCGTGCGATACTTGTCGTAACGTTCACGTTCGCTTTTCAGCAGGCGGTTGAGGTTGCGCACCAGGCTGGTCAGTTCGCGCGTAGTTTCAGGGTTAAGCTTCTCGCGGTGATGTTCCTCCAGCTCGCGCACCTCTTTGGCAAGGGATTCAATCGGGCGGAGGCTCCACCAAGCAGCAACCCACAGGAGAGGGATCACAAGCAGCAGGTTGGCAGCCAGAACGTACACGAACCAGTTCCAGACCATATACGAACGTTTTAGCTCAACCGGTATCGTATCGATCACTACAATGGTCAGCTGCGGCATGTTCAGAGTAGCGGGATACAGGTTGATGGCCACCGAGTGGGTCATCTCCGTGTCGTCATCTTCAGCGCGGATCTCATTGAGCTTGTTCTGTAACGCCCGATCGTCACGCAGCAGGATGCTGGTAGAGTTGAGGTCGGCTTCAATTTCGTGAAAACCATTGGTTTTAAGCCATTCCGGACGGATGCGCTTTTTCAGCCAGGGGACGTCGCGCTGCGCCCACAGCAATTTTCCTTTTTCATCGTAAATGAGTGCCAGCGTTGGGCTCTGCTGGTTCAGGTTTTCCGGCATCTCGACGGTGATTTGGTTGTTCTCCCATTTCGCCAGGGTATAGAACAGATTACTTTCGCCGCGAAGCAGGCGGAAGGTGGTTTTATCGAAGCTTACGCTGTACCCGACCAACGCCACCATTCCGTAAGAGAGGGACAGCACGAGCACGACGGCGGCGGTTGCCAGCAGAAAGCGAACCCGCAGTGAAAGGGGTAAAATGTGGCGCAAAATCCCTTTCATTTAGCGTAATTCGAACAGGTAGCCCTGACCACGCACGGTGGTAATCACGTCGTGCGGGTACTGTGCCTGAATTTTTTTGCGCAGGCGGCCCATCAGCACGTCAATGGTGTGGCTTTCGCGCAGTTCGGCATCCGGATAAAGCTGAAGCATCAGGGAATCTTTGCTCACCACTTTACCGTTGTTACGGATCAGCGTTTCCATGATGGTGTATTCGAATGCGGTCAGCTTGATTACTTCATCATTTATTGAAAATTCGCGGCGGGAGAGATCCACCTGGAACGGCGGCAGAGAGATCACCTGTGACGCCAGCCCGCTGTTGCGGCGCAGCAGCGCCTGCATACGCGCGGCGACTTCTTCAATATGGAAGGGTTTGGTCACGTAGTCATCTGCGCCTGCGCTCAACACTTCAACCTTGTCCTGCCAGCCTTCGCGAGCAGTCAGCACCAGTACCGGCAGGGAAACGTCATGGCTACGCCAGCGGCGGATAAGAGATAATCCGTCTTCATCCGGCAGCCCTAAATCGACAATGGCGATGTCCGGCAGGTGTTCATTGAGATAATAATCGGCCTCTTTTGCGTCTTCAGCATCGTCCACCTGATGACCCATCTCCTGAAGTTGAACTTTCAGGTGATGACGTAGCAATGCGTTATCCTCAACAACCAGTACGCGCATCATCATTTCTCCCTTTATAAATGGTATGAATAGTTTAACGCTGATTATCCAGGTTGACACCAGCGTTATGAAATTAAATGATTTTTTTCATGCTTCTGAAGACAGGTGGCATTACGCCAGGCATCTGATTATTAAGTATGTTGACCTGATCCTGTTTCATATCGCCCACCCACCTCACATATGCCTCATACGCCCCCAGAAGGCGCGGGTAATATAAACTGACTTGTTTTCGCACGCTTCCGCAATCCGGATAAAACATCCATCCGTTTATGAACGGTTGAAGGCGAGTCGCTTTTTTGACAGAACGGGCACGCCAGTTTTGTAAAGATTGCCCTTTTTTTTGTAAGGATGTTCTCACTATGTCTGTCTTTGTCTACGCTTATTTTATGGTGCGAAATTAGATTTGCATAAGATGTGCCAGAAAATCAGCATTTTTACACAACAAAACAGCAATATAGCGAGTAAAGAGGATTCTATGGAATGGAAGGTTGTTGAGACTATTGCGAGCCCGGAAAGTGGAACCATCTTTTGCAAAGTTGAAACACAATATGGCCTGAATTATATCCTTTGGCTAAAAGGGGATTATTACGTTCGTGCCGGTGAAATCATCACCACCTCAAACCAGGGTATCCTGATTAACGATCGGCGGCGTAGGGTATGGATAGCGCAGGCAATGCCCTATACATCAATTGGCTGGATGGGGTTCAAACAGAAAAACGCGTGTCCAGGTAACCGGCAGGAGATGGATCGGCCATGCACGGTTGAGACCCCGTGCCAGTTCAGGCTGTGCCCGTTCGGCTTAAAACGATATATTCCGGAAAGTTATTCCACGGCGAAAAATAACCACCAGCCTGACAACAGGTTGTAATCCCGGCAGAGCCTGTAACGGGGTGTGAACGTCGACACGATGATGATAAGCAGCCCCCTTTCCGGGTGGAAAGGGGGAGGGTGATTACTTCAGCTCGTCAACCATAGTAATGGCGCGGCCAATATAGTTTGCCGGGGTCATCTCTTTCAGGCGCGCTTTTTCTTCTTCGGGCAGCGCCAGACCATCGATAAACTGTTTCATACCCTCAGCATCAACGCGTTTACCGCGGGTCAGCTCTTTGAGTTTCTCGTACGGTTTTTCGATGCCATAACGACGCATCACGGTCTGAATCGGCTCCGCCAGCACTTCCCAGTTGTGATCCAGCTCGTCCAGCAGACGGTCGCGGTTCACCTCCAGCTTGCTCACACCCTTCAGGGTGGACTGGTAGGCGATCAGCGCGTAGCCAATACCCACGCCCAGGTTACGCAGCACCGTGGAGTCAGTCAGGTCGCGCTGCCAGCGGGAGACCGGCAGCTTACTCGCCATATGCTGCAACACGGCATTCGCCAGGCCCAGGTTACCTTCGGAGTTTTCGAAGTCGATTGGGTTCACTTTGTGCGGCATGGTGGACGAACCGATTTCCCCGGCGATGGTCTTCTGCTTGAAGTGGTTCAGGGCGATGTAGCCCCAGACGTCACGATCGAAGTCGATCAGGATGGTGTTGAAGCGCGCAATGCAGTCAAACAGCTCAGCGATGTAGTCGTGCGGCTCAATCTGGGTGGTGTACGGGTTCCACTGGATCCCCAGAGACGTCACGAACTCTTCACTGAACTGGTGCCAGTCCACTTCCGGGTACGCCGCAATGTGGGCGTTGTAGTTACCCACCGCGCCGTTGATTTTGCCGAGGATCTCAATCTGCTCCAGCTGACGATACTGGCGTTCCATGCGGTACGCTACGTTCGCCATCTCTTTACCCATGGTGGATGGGGTTGCTGGCTGGCCATGAGTACGGGACAACAGCGGAATATCGCGGTACTCCACGGACAGCGCTTTCACCGCATCGATGATTTTACGCCAGTAAGGGAGTACCACCTCTTTGCGTGCAGTACAGAGCATCAGCGCGTGAGACAGGTTGTTAATATCTTCAGAGGTACAGGCGAAGTGAATAAATTCAGATACCGCGTGCAGCGCAGGGACGCTTGCCACTTTCTCTTTCAGGAAATATTCAACCGCTTTCACGTCGTGGTTGGTGGTGCGTTCGATGGTTTTAATACGCGCGGCATCTTCTTCGCTGAACTCAGCAACGATTTTATCAAGGTAATCGTTTGCCTTTGCGTCAAAAGCAGGAACTTCCTTGATTGCTGTCTGGGCGGCCAGCTTTTGCAGCCAGCGCACTTCAACCTGAACACGGAACTTCAGCAGGCCATATTCGCTGAAGATCCCGCGCAGCGCGCTGACTTTATCGCCGTAGCGTCCATCGACAGGGGATACGGCGGTCAGTGAGGATAATTCCATAATTCGCAACTCCGGGAGGTTAACAATGAGCAAGAATTTGTTTTGCCTGAGTCGTCAGGCGATGACGAGAAAACATGAGCTGTAGGCGGCCACCGCCGACCTGTTGCCACAGCACGGCGGCACGGATGCCTGCCAGCAGCGAAGCGCGTACCTTCGCCTGTACCTGTGGGCTTTGCAATACGGCAGGCGAACCGGTGACCTGAATACGCGGGCCGAGCGGGCTAATTACGTCGACGTAGATACCGGCCATCGCGCTCAGCAGGGTCTCAGACTGGAGGTCAAAGTGGTCGAGCTGGCGCTGTAGCCCGGCGATGCGATCGCCCAGGGTATTCATTGCGCCTTTCGCCGCGTTCAGCTTACGTTCCAGCACCATCAGGCTTAAGGTGTAGCGGGTCAGTTCCGCATTCAACCCCTGACGGTTACTGGCGTTGAGCACGCCGAGCAGGGTTTCAAGACCGAGACGAAGATTGGTTTCACTGCCGCCAAAGACGCCCAGCGTGGAGCCTGGGTTAAGATCGATAACGCTGTTGAGTGAAACGTGCAGGGCATCAGCGTCGCAATGACCCTGATGCGCCAGCTGTTGCACCAGACGGGCTGACTGGCAAATTCCCGCCAGCGCCAGGGTGATGTCGTAATAGTTCTTCGCCACACGGTCTCCTTTATGTGTGCAAACGGTTTAAACAGCAGGCAGCGGCAGGCGCTGTTCAATGATCCCACCGCCGAGGCAAATTTCGCCGCTGTAGAAAACAGCTGACTGGCCAGGGGTAACGGCGGAAACCGGTTCGTCGAAACGCACGTCAATGCGATCGTCATCCAGTGCGGTGACGGTGCAAGGGATGTCCGTCTGGCGGTAGCGCGTTTTCACGGTGCAGCGCAGCGTGCCTTTCAGCGGCTCGCGATCGACCCAGTGCAGCTGTTGCGCGATAAGTCCAACGGACATCAGGCGCGGATGGTCGTGACCCTGAGCCACCACCAAAATATTGTTTTCGACATCTTTGTCGACCACGTACCACGGATCTTCGCTGCCCTCTTTGGTGCCGCCGATACCCAGACCTTTACGCTGGCCGAGAGTGTGGTACATCAGCCCCTGGTGCTGACCAATCTCATCACCGTCAACGGTGACGATTTTGCCCGGCTGTGCAGGCAGGTAGCGCCCCAGGAACTCGCGGAATTTACGCTCGCCGATAAAACAGATACCGGTGGAGTCTTTTTTCTTCGCGGTGATCAGATCCAAATCTTCAGCAATCTTACGCACTTCCGGCTTTTCCAGCTCGCCGACCGGGAACAGACTTTGGGCAATCTGTTCATGGCTCAGCGTGTAGAGGAAGTAGCTCTGATCTTTATTGCCATCCAGACCGCGCAGCAGCTGGCTTTTACCATTCACATCCGCGCGACGCACGTAGTGGCCGGTCGCAATGTAGTCTGCGCCCAGATCTTCCGCGGCGAATTCCAGGAAGGCTTTGAATTTGATCTCTTTGTTACACAGGATATCCGGGTTTGGCGTGCGGCCCGCTTTGTACTCTTCGAGGAAGAGTTCAAAAACGTTGTCCCAGTATTCTGCGGCAAAGTTAACGGTGTGCAGTTCGATGTCGAGCTTATCGCACACGGCCTGCGCATCGGCGAGATCCGCAGCGGCAGTGCAGTATTCCTCGCCATCGTCTTCCTCCCAGTTCTTCATGAACAGGCCCTCCACCTTATAGCCCTGTTGCTGCAACAGGTAGGCGGAAACGGAGGAATCGACACCGCCGGACATGCCGACGATCACTTTTTTCTGGCTGTTATCTGACATGGAATACTCACGACATTGAACTTCAAGGCGGCATATTCTATCACGCCCCCCCACCATTGACACCCTCTGTAAACGGCCAGTTAAATTCTGCAATGACATCCAGCGGCAGGCGAGCCGCAGACTGCCAGCAGCGGATGCTTTCCGCAACCAGCGGCGAGCGCAGGTTTGGCGCGTTCAGGATCTCGTCTGCGGTCACCCACAGGCAGCGATCGATATCGTCGTCGTGCGGTTCAGTGGCGCACGTTTCGTTAAGCTCAACGGCGAATAAAAAGCGCAGGAAAGGTGTCTGGTCAGGCGCTATCCACTGATGCATACGGATAAAGTGCTGCGGTTCGGCGCGGATACCCGTCTCTTCCCAGAGCTCGCGTTTCGCTGCCTGCAATAAGGTTTCGTTGGCTTCAAGATGCCCGGCTGGCTGATTCCAAAGCGCTTTGCCGTTGATGGTCTCTTCCACCACCAGGAATTTCCCCTGCGCGTGGACCACGCAGGCGACCGTAACATGGGGTTTAAACATCAGTTCTCCTTAGGGGTAACATCCCGCCATTCCCCGTTAGCCAGCGAGTCCAGCGTGTAGCTGCCCATGGCGTAGCGAATGAGTCGCAGGGTAGGGAAGCCCACATGCGCAGTCATGCGCCTGACCTGTCGGTTGCGGCCTTCATAAAGGGTGATTTTAAGCCAGCTGGTGGGAATCGATTTGCGCTCACGAATCGGCGGGTTGCGCGGCCACAGCCACTCGGGTTCATTCACGCGCTCAATACCAGCTGGCAGGGTAGGACCATCGTTCAGCGTTACGCCGTTGCGCAGCTTTGCCAGCGACGCGTCGTCCGGCTCGCCTTCAACCTGCACATAGTAAATTTTTCCGGTACGTTTGCCCGGCTGAGTAAGCCTGGCCTGGAGCACGCCGTCATTGGTAAGCACCAGCAGCCCCTCGCTGTCGCGATCCAGACGCCCGGCCGCGTAGACCCCCTGAACGGGGATAAAATCCTTCAGCGTGCTGCGCCCGGCCTCGTCGGTAAACTGCGGCAATACATCGTAGGGTTTATTGAACAGTATGACCCGCGTTGGCTGGGGTTCTGGCGTTCTTCTGGTGGCTTGTCGTGAGCTGAATCGCTCAACCCGGTGTTTTCTAAAAGAAGTTTTCGTCATGGTATTTTCAGGCGTTATCAATTGCCGCATTATAGCCTAATAACGAAGACCTTTCATGGCGTCGGACAATCAGGTACTATCGGAAGGCTCATTACAATTTATTAACATAAGATCAGTAACAACCAGAAGCGCTCGAAGGAGAGGTTAATGGAAAGCAAAGTAGTTGTTCCGGCGGAAGGTAAAAAGATCACCCTGCAAAACGGCAAGATTAACGTTCCTCACAACCCGATTATCCCGTTCATCGAAGGTGACGGTATCGGTGTAGACGTTACCCCGGCAATGCTGAAAGTGGTTGATGCCGCTGTTGAGAAAGCCTACAAAGGCGAGCGTAAAATTTCCTGGATGGAAATTTACACCGGTGAAAAATCGACTCAAGTTTATGGCCAGGACGTCTGGCTGCCAGCCGAAACGCTGGACCTGATCCGCGACTATCGCGTTGCTATCAAAGGCCCTCTGACCACGCCAGTTGGCGGCGGCATTCGCTCCCTGAACGTGGCGCTGCGTCAGGAACTGGATCTGTATGTGTGTCTGCGTCCGGTGCGTTACTACCAGGGCACTCCAAGCCCGGTTAAGCACCCGGAACTGACCGACATGGTCATCTTCCGTGAAAACTCTGAAGACATCTACGCCGGTATCGAATGGAAAGCGGATTCTGCTGATGCAGAAAAAGTGATTAAATTCCTGCGCGAAGAGATGGGCGTGAAGAAAATTCGCTTCCCTGAGCATTGCGGCATAGGCATCAAGCCGTGCTCCGAAGAAGGGACCAAGCGTCTGGTGCGTGCCGCCATCGAATACGCTATCACCAACGATCGTGACTCTGTGACCCTGGTTCACAAAGGCAATATCATGAAGTTCACCGAAGGTGCGTTCAAAGACTGGGGCTACCAGCTGGCGACCGAAGAGTTCGGCGGTGAACTGATCGACGGCGGCCCATGGCAGAAAATTAAAAACCCGAACACCGGTAAAGAGATCATCATTAAAGATGTGATCGCCGATGCGTTCCTGCAACAGATCCTGCTGCGTCCTGCTGAATATGACGTGATCGCCTGTATGAACCTGAACGGTGACTACATCTCCGATGCGCTGGCAGCACAGGTGGGTGGTATCGGTATCGCCCCGGGCGCGAACATCGGTGACGAGTGCGCCCTGTTTGAAGCAACTCACGGTACTGCACCGAAATATGCAGGCCAGGACAAAGTCAACCCAGGCTCTATCATTCTGTCCGCAGAGATGATGCTGCGTCATATGGAATGGTTCGAAGCCGCAGACCTGATCGTTAAAGGTATGGAAGGCGCGATCAACGCGAAAACCGTAACTTACGATTTCGAACGTCTGATGGAAGGCGCTAAACTGCTGAAATGTTCAGAGTTTGGCGACGCGATTATCGCGAACATGTAATCCAGTTTCTGGGTTAAACAAGAACGGGAGCCTGATGGTTCCCGTTTTTTATTAGTTAACGAATTTATTCCCCAAAACTTTCCCCAAAACCCCTCCCCAAAACTGGCTATAAAATATCCTTTTCAAACGGCTATGACAGTCCAGTCTTTCCCCCTGTCATCATGGTATTTAGCCGTCTGCTGAGGTGATTTGTGGCCGAGTAATTTTTGCGTATCAACCCCCTGAGCCTCATACAATCTTTCTGAAAGCGAACGTTGTTCATGAAATGTAGGTGCAGTTCCCTTTTCCCATTCGATGCCGCATTTATTACGGGCTTTTTTAAAAGATGTCGTAAGGCTACTCGATGAAACACTGTCTCCTCTGGTTGCCTGAGAAGTCGAGTGGCGAAAGTGAACAAGGTATTTGCTTATCACTGCATCCCGGCATTTTGAAACCACATCACGAAGCGTCAACCCTAATGCATCGCATTTAAGATCAAGAGGGATGGCTAACCTTGAACCAGTCTTTTCCTGTTCGATATGCAGCATGTCGTCCCAAATATCAGAAAACTTCATTCTACAGATATCACCGAGTCGTTGTCCGGTTACCAGCGCTAGTAACATCCCACACTGTAGATAGGGCTGCATAGTTTCAGCCGCTTCATAAATTGACTTCCATTCTTCTAATGACAGTCGCTGTCTTGTAACTTTATGTCGAGGTTGCTTTGTTGCCATCGCCGGATTATATCCGGGAGGGACATATCCGGCATGCTGAGCTTCTTTAAACACGTCAACCAATACAATTCGCACGACCTGCGCCATGCGACTAAAACCATCATTCTTAATTGCATCAGTGATTTCAGCTATATCAATGGTCTCGATATCTTTCAGATATCGCATGCCACAATGTTCTCTGAACAGTCGAAGCGGTTTATTTTTCTGACGAAAAGAGTTTGGTCGTAATTCGTTATTCCTGAGGCGTTCTTCTTGAATTACAATATATTTATCAATCCATTCTGTAACAGTTATATCTGTTCTTTTCCCTTTCATCCTGGACAGGCGTTCATTAACGCTAAGAATCTGACGAGTTCTTTGTTCTGCAATAATGGCGTTAGCCTCGTTAGCTACCTGTTTTGCTTCTGCCTCATCTGTTCCAAGACTATGAAAGCGCCCAGTAGTCGGGTGTTTGTACTGCCAGTAAACTTTTCCTGTTCTCTTATCCAGCTTGCAATAGAGATTTGGAATGGAAATTTTGTATGAGCGTGGTCTAGCAGCCATCAGCAATGATCCGTTTTAATCTGGGGTTAGAATTTGTAGGAACAACAGGTTCGGCTATCACTCCAACGTAACGTGCATCACGGTCCACCATCCAGTTGCGCCCGACCTTAACGGCAGGCGGGACCATCATTCGGCCCTTAGCATATTTTTTCAATACACGTTCACTTGGCGCTTGTTCACCAAACTCTTCCTGTGCCCAGTCGATTAATGAAATCATGCGGGACATATCATCCTCCACTTAACCGGCTGCACCCGGCTATCTCTTATAGTAAATGCATGATGAGCAACCACCACGAAGCCCATCATTACAGGTACGACATCTTTTTGTTTCGGTGTAATAAAGCTGGTGGACCATTTCCTTTGGCATGAGAACCGGCATTGGCACTCGGATAACTAGCTTCTTGAGCCTGTCGAGTTCCCCGGCCAGTTCCAGCAGGCGGGAACGGCAATCCTCTGCCTCATCACGCCACCAGGCCACGTCCGCTTTAAGGCGGCGCACGCGCCGCTGTTTGAGCTTGCTCACCATGACAGCCACCCCATTTGCTGAAGTGCGCCGATGACCAGCATCACAAACATTACTGCGTCGAATGGGTTAGGCATCTCGCCTCTCCTTCGGCGGAGCATCTAACATGACACGTTCCATGCGGCGCCCACATGCCAGGCGAATTTTGCGAGCAATTTTCTCGACTGCAAGAGCGGGCCTGCCTACTAATTTGCAAAAAATAAGATTAGGCAGCACCACGGTGATTACGTAGCGATTGAATGTCACCACTTCCCCTCCTGTTGCGGTGCTGCTGGCAGTGGCATCCAGTGGGTTACCTCTTCAACTCCCTCTCCTGGCTTAACTGTTACGTCACCTCTTCGAAACGTACTACCTGTATAGCGAGCTGAACAGATTAAAGGTTCAATCAGCGGGCTATCAAAGTTCACAGATATAAGCACATTCTGGCCTTTATCTGGCATCCGCTCACTGCAAGCTACCCAACCATCCGGAATCACCGGAGAGTTGCCAGTCTTCATATATCCGCTGTGCGCGTCAGCGTCATAATCCAATATGCTTGGTCGCTCACTTTTCTCACCAATGAGGTAACGGACGCGATCGGCGGCATAGAGTACGCGGCCTGGGTATTCAGAACGGTCAATGGTGAACCCATTCATGCAGCGGCCTTCGCCTTTGCGATGCAGAATTGCTGTCCAGTTAGCCTTACCATTGCTCTCAGGCATTGCACCGTACCAGACTGTTAACTCAGGCTTGCCATCGGCACCCTGAAGCATGGCGGCGCACATTGCGTCATATTCAGAAATTGGCTGCAACCTGTATCCATCCGGCACAGATACCGGCGCTGGCGGTGCTGCATAAAGCGCCTGACAACTCCAACCGGACCAGTGGGCACCTTCAGCCCTCTCATCATCTTCCGGCCTAATGAGAGAAACTTCACTCGGGTGTTTTCTGTGTGACCACAGCCACGCTACGGGTTCGGCATTTGCTGGCGCTGGAGGGGCGGTGCGATACAGAAGCACATCACCCATCTCTTTTCTGGATGCTGGCCATACATCTGCATCAGCGCCAGATTTGAGATAATCAAGATTGGACTGGTCGATAACGCACACAGCCTCCGCTTCGAGCGATGCCAGCGCAATACGCGCCAGGCGCTTTACAACCTCCGGGGGAGCAGCTCGGTCGTTTAGATAATCCCACTTTTCTGTGATTTTATTCCCCGCCATGCCGTGGCATTTCCGGTCATTCTCCAGCTCATCATTCAGGTCGTCTACAGCCTCGATAATCCCGGTTAACTGCTCTTTGGTGAATTCTTTGGTAATAGTGCTCATGGGCTTTCCTTCAGCCATCTCTTCATCGGTTTCCCATAAAACGCGCGCCTGACCTTCGCAGACCTGAATGACACCGCCACGTCCGCAAGAATTGCACTCAACGGCATCGTCATCCCACAAACCGGCATTATTTCCGCGAGCAGTTTTGACCGTGTGTGATCTGTTGCCGCAATGGCATTTGTTGAGCCAGCCAATGGTTAAAGTTTTCATGATGCATCTCCTTTACCGGCTGCGGCGGGTGCGTCGATGCCAGCAGCAGACAAAGCGATTCGGAACGCTTCCTTCAAATCTGCAATCTGCTTGTCTTTGGCTTCCAGCTCATCCAGCAGCGCCAGCACGGTGGCGGGGTTGGCAGCAGCGATGAATACTGAATCAACCTTGAGGCAATGTTGCGCTACCGCTTTCACGCCAACCTTCACCTCATAGCCCCGCGCGCCTTTGTGTGGGTGGTATGATTCCCAGCGACCCCATGAGGATTTATTTGCTGCATCTGCCGCTTCACGTAATGCGCGTTTGTCGATGTTGCTCATTGGGCGGCCTCCTCGCAGACGTGCATTTCAGGCTCATCAGCCTTGTAGTAACCACCACAGATTTTGCAGGGAACTACCGGAACTTCATCGTAATTTGAGGTTCCAGTAATCATGATTTTTCTCCATGACGCTGCGCGGCGATAGCTTTGTGCTCGTCGATAATTTCCACGACTTCTGCATGGACCAATCCTTCAAGAGAGATAACACCTGTGTCGCTTATACCCGCCAGGCTGATCAGTTCTACAAGACGCCGCGCTTTCTTCACGCTAATTTCCGGCGCTATCACGCTGCGGGTAACTTTCTTCTTACCCTTTGCGGCAGCTGAAGCTTTATCCTTCTGAAGAACCTCACCGGCCTTTTCGCCGAACTCTTTTACACGATCAACTGCCACATCTACGGACACGGTCCCGGATTTAACTTCTTTCTGAACGTCATGGTTAGCTGTGCTAAGAAGCAGAAGCTTTTCGACAGTAGGAACAGACTTGTTGACTAGTTTTGCGATCTCGCTGGTGGCCTGGTTGAAAGCGTTATGCAACTCCTGAATAACTGCAGCCTGTTCCATGTCGGAGAGCGGCAGCTGGTTGTTACTGGTCATGATGCGCGCCAGGCGCTGAACATCGTTACCGTTGAACGGCATGATGTGAATGCGGTCCACTGGCTTGCCAGCTTCAGCGCAGCGCGCATAGCAGCGGCGACGGCGGTGACCTTCTACAACCCATACGCCACCTTCATCACGCGCGATAACTTCCAGCGGTGGAACTGATCCGCCGTTCATCAGATAGTTGAACAGGTCATCATCAGCCTGGCGGGTGCGTTCATCATCTTCACGCTTGTTGAAACCTTCACGAACGTGGATATCGGAAAGAGCGATAAACATCCCGGTATCGGTGCGTTTAATAACCCCGGACTTGGTCATTTGCTTGAATGAGTTAGACATCAGAGAGCAACCTCGTTATTCAGGGAAATGACTATTGGAGACAGCTCACGCAATTCTCGCTGCGCTTCCAGCAGGTGCATGTTGGTAGGCGTTTTGGTGTGGCGCTCTTCTATGCGGTCGCACTCTTTGGCCCAACTGGCAACATCCTCACGCAGGGTGGCGTTCTGCTCGGCCAGTTCCTTACGCTGCGCCAAAGCTTCACAAAGCGCGACGCTGGTAACATCAAGGCGTGTAGCCAGTTCGTTAACCATCCAGCCGTAAGCGGCAGGGAGGAGAGGGGCTGCCTTACGAGCTGCGTCGATAAGCTGCTCTCTGGTCATGCGTGGTTGTAGCTCGGTGACGTTCTGTGTGTTCGTCATGGATAGTTTCTCCGTGTTATAAGCGCTCTGCACAGCGCTGAATTTTGGTTGCACGAATCCCTCGCCGGGTGGCGACAAAAAATAAATGGTTTTCGTTTGAGTAACACCCAACCAGGGCACTTAGTGAAACGGGCGGCTGCCACCGCCAGTTAGCTTCTCCACAATTGGGAGCGCGTTCCCCTGAGGTTGATTTAACGACTGAGGCCTCTCAAGGAACTGGCCGAACGCGCTTTCAGTTGTGTAAAAGGGGCGGTCGACATTAAGGACATTCACAACTGCCGGCCGCCAAGACTACACACAGAAATGAAAACGTTGCCTGTCTTTTCACCACATCAGGCTCGGTGGTATTCTTGGAGTTCTCACACAGCCAAGAAGATAAACCTATGAATAACGATATTATTGGGTTAAGACTCACTGCTATTGAAGCTGCGATTAAGACCATTTCAGCTGCAATATGTGCTAATGAGGGCCCACTATCAGATGACCTGCATAACCAAATAAAATTATTGCGCGATCAACTCTCAAGCCCAGAAAACACTGTTAAACAGGAAGCCATCACCTATCAGACCATTAAGCTTCTTGATTCTCTTAATTGCGACCCGTGGGATCCGTTTTAAAAAACTTCTCATTGAAGGCCGCCATTTTAGATTTTGAACGAGCCCTTCGTTCGGAATGAAGGGTAAGTTGCATGTCCGATAGAGCGCTAAAAACGGCAGCATTGAACGCCAGAAACTCCGATTCATCACTGCACTCAGCAGTAATTTGCCCATTAACAACCAACTCTATCTTCATTTCTGATGCCCACAATGTTCGCTGCTGATGGATTTAATATTAGACATCTTACATTTTCAGTCAAGTTAAATTTGTAAGTTTACTTACTATTATTTTTTGAGCACTAAAAAGCCCGCGCGAAAGGCGGGCTTGTAAGGGGCGGGCTTGGTCTAAAGATCAATGATTATTTGCTTAACTATACCAATTAGATTGGTTTCTTGATTCACCTCAATGGGTTTGAACGCCGGATTTAGTGGAATCAGGTACGAAAAAGGGGGATCTATCGCTAATTTTTTTAAGGTTGCCTCACCGCCAGAAACCGTTTGAGCCACGACAATTTTACCGTTTGCTTCATCCACGAAGCCGAACTCGGGCTCAACAATTACAATAGAACCTTCAGGAATACTCAACTCCTTACTGGAAGTCATTGAATCCCCTTTAACCCTCAAAGCAAAAGCTGAATCGGAAAGCTTGCGAGTCGTTTTAACTTGCTCATTGCTTGGATTGCCAATTACTTCAGTCCAATTGCCGGCTTGTACCCAGGATATCAGAGGGACCTCTCTGGCAGACATTAAGTTGATGTTAATGCCATTTTCGATATCACCTGAACCAAAAACCAACCACTCCGGAGAGCACTGAAGACACTTACACACCAGTATCAAGTTTTCACCAGAAAGTTTAGTTAAATCACTTTCCCACTGGGTCACAGCAGACGCGCTTACTCCGGCCCACTCAGCGACATCGCGCTGGGTAAGTTTTTTCTGCTTTCTTCTGAATCTCAGTCTGCTGCCAACGGTATCCATATAATCTCCTCGGAATGCACGTTAGCAATCTTACATTTTATTGACGTAAGTATGCTGTCCATATACGATGTAAGAATGCTAACTAATGAGGGTTCAAACCATGCATAAAGGGACAGTCGTCGACTACTACGGCGGCATTTCTAAAACCGCAGTTGCCTTAGGGGTAACTCACAGTGCCGTATGTCAATGGGGAGAGGTCATTCCAGAAAAACAGGCTCTTTACATCGAAAGAATTACAAACGGGAAGCTGAAATACGACGCCTCTCTCTACAGCAAATTTAACAATTCTCAACACAAGCAGTAACCACAGAAAAGAGGATATGGCCGTGGGTATAGAACCTGAATGGAAAGTTGAGAAGCAGCCCGCCTGGCTGGTGGCCGCAATCAGGAAGACGATTGCCGCGTTGCCAGGAGGATACGCTGAAGCGGCGGAAATTCTGGACGAAACCCAGAATTCACTCTTTAACCGCCTTCGTGCTGGTGGCGACCAGATCTTTCCAATGGGCTGGGCAATGGTGCTTCAGAGAGCTGCTGGCGTAAGTTACATCGCTGACGCGTACTCTCGTGAAACTGATAACGGAATACACGTTCCCGGCGCCGTGCCTGATGATGAAAACGAAGAGATTGGCCTGAAGCTGGCCGAGCTGGTGGGGAGGCTTGGTGAGCTGGTTAATGCTTACCGTCATTACATTGAAGATGGTGTAGTTGACCGGAGCGAGTGGCAAAGTCTTAACGATATCGCATATCAGTTCAGGGTCACTCTCATGACGTTCCTGAACCTTATTTCCCGTGTTTATTGCCTCCCAGAAATGGGTGAGGCCCGCGAGTGTGCAGCTCCGGGCCCCTTGGCGTGTCGTATCAGTGGAGAAACTAACGCATGAACAGTGTAACGGCAAACAACCGTCTCCCGCAACTACGTGGTATTCCCGTTGTTGGAACCTCGTCGTTTCGGTATGAGCGGATGGTATCAGGCCGCTGGGTTCCATGTAACCACAGTAGGGCTATGGCGATTGTGGGCGTCTGGCGTCGGAAGGGGAGGGCGCTATGCGAGAACTTAACCGGAGATTCAAAGACCACTACGGCGTCCCGTTCCGCGTCATCAGATGGGAGCCAGAGACTCGACGCGTTATATACCTTCGCGAAGGGTACGATCATGAGTTCTTCAGCCCTCTTGAGCAATTCCAGCGTAAATTTACAGAGTTAAAGGACGACCATGAGCACTAAATTAACCGGTTACGTTTGGGACGCTTGTGCCGCTTCTGGCATGAAGCTGTCCAGCGTTGCCATCATGGCGCGTCTGGCTGACTTCAGCAGTGATGAGGGTGTTAGCTGGCCTTCTATCGCCACTATCGCACGTCAGATTGGGGCTGGTGAGAGCACAGTTCGCACGGCTATAAGCCAGCTTGAGAAAGATGGTTGGCTGACCCGCCAGCAGCGCCGTAAGGGTAACCGTAACGCCTCCAACGTTTATCAACTTAACGTTACAAAGCTCCGTGATTCTGCCTTTTCTCACCTGTCAGAATCTGAAGCGTCAAAATATGACGCATCAAAATCCGACCCGTCAAAATTTGATGCGTCGAAAAACAGCAATAACGGCAGTTTTCACCCGTCAGAATCTGGTGGGGATCCGTCAGTAAAATCAACTACTGATCCATCAGATAAAAAACCTTCTTGTCAGGTTGCCCAGCAACCCGACGATGAGAGTGGTGGCAAGAAGCCTGATCCTGAAGTTTTGCTGACTGACAATTCAAAATCGGTACTGAAACATCTCAACCAGGTCAGCGGTTCGCGTTTCCAGAATTGCTCTGCGTCACTGGACAACATCCGCGCAAGACTTCGCGAAGGTTTCACTCCTGATGAGCTCATGCTGGTAATCGACTACAAGCACGAGCACTGGAAAGGCTTGAAGGATTACCAGTACATGCGGCCTAAAACTCTGTTTATCCCCGGCAACTTTCCTGGTTATCTCCAGGTAGCTACACGTTGGGAAAAGAGCGGTAAACCAGCTCGCGACAAATGGGATGAGCTTCGCGCCAAGAAGAGTACCGGCGTGTTTGTCGAGTCATTCCAGGACAAAAAGTATGAAGTCCCTTCTAACTCAGGTTTTCGTGTATCTGGAGGTCCTCAATGAGCCTGATGAAAGAACTTGAGATGTTCATTGCCGCTAACCCTGGGTTAACCAGCCGCGATATCGCTGAGCAGTTTGCTGATTTCAATGTAGAGTCTGTCCAGCGCGCTGTATGCCGCCTTCACGACCTGAACTTCCTTACCCGCGAGTTTAAGGGGAAAGAGTGCCGGTACTACGCTGTGAATTCCGAAGTTGTAGCCAGCGCAAACAAGCAGCCAGTGGATAAGGGTCTTGATGAGCTGGTGAAACGTGCGGAGGAACTTCAGAACGGTGGACTTTATCGCCGCGCCGCAACCCTCTGGATGGATATTTTCAAACGTTCAAAGGTAATGACGCTGCGGGAACGCAGCCTGAAGCAGCGCCAGCAGTGCCTGAGAAAGGTTAAGCAAGCGAAGAGCCAGAGTGAATGGTATCTGGCTTGCCAGTTTAACGGGGGGCACTGATGAAATACTCACTGATTTACGCTGATCCTGCCTGGGAATACGGGAACACTATCAGCAACGGTGCAGCCACTAACCACTACGGCACGATGAAACTCATCGACATGAAGCGTCTTCCTGTCTGGGAACTGGCCGCTGATGATGCTGTTCTGGCCATGTGGTTCACCGGCACACACACCCGCGAGGCTATTGAACTGGCTGAAGCATGGGGCTTTAAGGTCCGCACTATGAAGGGCTTTACCTGGGTGAAGTTTAACCCGCTGGCAGAGCAGCACATCAACAAAGCGCTTCAGGCTGGTGGAGTTGAGGACTTTTACGACTTCCTCGACCTGCTGAACACGCAGACCCGCATGAACGGCGGCAACTACACCCGAGCCAATACCGAAGACATGTTGATCGCCACCAGGGGGAATGGGCTCGAACGTCAGTGTGCCAGCATCAAGCAGGTTATCTACAGCCCTCTCGGTGAGCACAGCCAAAAACCAGCCGAGGCGCGTTTCCGTCTGGAAAAACTTTACGGTGACGTTCCGCGCATTGAACTCTTCAGCCGCAGCGGTGCGCCAGGCTGGGACCACTGGGGAAATCAGGCTGAGCGGCCAGCCGTTCATTTGTTACCGGGTGTTGTCTGCGCCATCGACTGGGCTAAAGGGGAGGTTGCATGAAGAAGCTTTCTGTCGAGGAAAACAATGCTGTACGTGACGTTGCCCGTCAATGCTCAGATGCCATTAAGAAAGCCCTGAAGAAAAAGCCTAAGCCAAGCTGGAACGAGGCTGTACCTCCGATCCTGAAGGAGTACCACGAGAAGGTTAAACCGATGGGCGTAAGCCTGGTGATGTTCAACAGCGTTATCGGGCGCCTGAACGGGCGCTATGGAGTCGAGTCGTGATCGAATTAACGTCGCGTCAGAGTGAAGTGCTAGACGCCATAGTGCTCTACAAGGACAGAACGGGATTCCCGCCGACGATGCTGGAGCTTGCCGGGTTAATCGGCTGCGCATCACCAAACGCTGCTGCAGAGCATGTGAAGGCGCTTAAGAAAAAAGGTTATATCTCCGTTGCTCCTGGCGCTGCCAGGGGCATTACCGTCGTCAAAACAGAACTGGATGCTGATCCGGTAGCGATCATTAAAGGTCTGTTATCCGGTGGAGACAAGGCAAGAGTTAACGCTGTTGAATGGCTGAAAAAACAGGGAGTGACTGTATGAAACTGGTGCTCCCGTTCCCTCCGAGCGTAAACACCTACTGGCGAGCCCCCAATAAGGGGCCGTTGGCAGGACGCCATCTCATCAGTGCTGCTGGCCGCAAATATCAGAGCGCTGCTTGCGCTGCGATTATTGAACAATTACGCCGCCTGCCTAAACCAACCACAGCGCCAGCGGCGGTTGAGATCATTCTCTATCCACCAGATGCCCGCCGCCGCGATATCGACAATTACAACAAGGCGCTTTTTGATGCACTGACACATGCAGGCGTCTGGGAGGATGACAGTCAGGTTAAACGAATGCTGGTGGAGTGGGCACCGCAGGTACCTGGCGGGAAGGTTGAAATAACGATCGCCAGCTATGTCGAAAATGGTAGGCAAAATAGCAATGCATTGGTACGCGCATGAGTGTTAGATTAAAAAGTGTCAGCGAAGCGGGAGTGCAGACCCGCGCGCACTACAACAAGTGGAGAAACATATGAATCAGTTATTCGTAATTGATGGAGTTTCCGTACGCCGTGATTTTGATGGTCGTTACTGCCTGAATGATTTGCATCGTGCGGCGGGAGGTGAAAAACGTCACCAGCCTTCCAACTGGTCCTGTCTTACCCAAACGCAAGAACTCATCGCTGAAATTTCGAGCGCTCCTGGAATTACAGGAGCGGCCCCGTTGGTCACCCTTACTGGTGGTGTTAACCAGGGGACATTCGTCTGCAAGGAGTTGGTTTATTCCTATGCAATGTGGATCAGCCCGAAATTTAACCTCAAAGTCATCAGAACGTTCGATGCCGTACAGAACCCTGCATCCAATGCGCCGACATCCGACAAAATTCAGGCTGGCGTGATCCTGCTTGAATCGGCGGCGAAAATGCTGAACCTCTCAAACTCTTCAAGGCTCGGTGCTTATCAAAAACTCCAGCAGGTAGCGGGTCTTCCAGATCTGATGCCGCATTACGCGATCGATGCACCTGCTGGTGCGCAGGATGGGTCCAGCCGTCCCACACAATCACTCAGCGCTCTGCTTAAAGCAAAAAACATCCGCATCACCGCCAATCAGGTTTATCACATGATGTCCCGCTTTGGGATTGTGGAACAAAAAGAGCGAAACAGTCGGTCTGGAGTGAATGGTGTTAAAAAGTTCTGGTCACTTACTGCCAAAGGCTGCATGTATGGCAAGAACATCACCAGTCCTGCGAACCCGCGAGAAACTCAGCCTCATTTCTTTGAGTCGAAGTTTGCGGAGCTTCTTAAAATAATCGACATCGTAGCCTGAGGTAACAGTGAGAGCATTACTGACACCTGAAGTTGCGCCAATGTCCGGGGTGGTACTGTTCCGCCCAGGAAACGAGTTGCTGTGGTTATTTCGTCGTGGCCGGGTAGTTATTGAAACACCATCCGAAGCAATCCAGCATCTGCCATCTGGTCTTATTCCGGAAGCGCACCAGCCACTGACAGATGATGTCAGCATGCAGCCGCTTTTCATGAATGAGAGGGTTATTCAGCGTGCTGGTGGACTGAGCAGCCTTGATGCCTGGCTGGAACGTAAATTCGAATGTCAGTGGCCCCACAATGAATGGCACTCAAAGGACTTTACGGTGATGCGTCACCCCCCCGGAAGCATTCGCCTTTGTTGGGGCTGTGATAACCAGTTGCGTGAACAAACCACTGAAAGACTGGCAGGAATTGCCATGCAGAACCTGGTAAAATGGCTACTCGAAAGGGTGAATATTATGCTGGGCTTTAGCGCAGAGCACACCCTGACGCTTCCGGAGTTCTGCTGGTGGATGGTACGCAACGATCTGGCTGACCTTATTCCTGAATCAGTGGCGAGCAAAGCCCTCAGGATTAAGCCTGACTCGCACAGTTCCGTAATGCGGGAAAGCGACATTGTTCCGTCGTTACCGGCGACTGAAATCCTCCAGGAGAAAGTGAAGAAGGTTGTCTCCGTTAAGGTAGACCCTGAGTCACCGGAATCTTTCATGCTGAGGCCAAAGCGCCGCCGCTGGGAGAACGAGAAGTACACCCGCTGGGTGAAGTCGCAGCAGTGCAGTTGCTGCAATAACCAGGCAGACGACCCCCACCACCTGATAGGTCACGGGCAGGGCGGAATGGGTACCAAGGCGCATGACCTTTTTGTGATACCGCTGTGCAGAGCGCATCACGACGAGTTACACGCTGATCCTGTGGCATTTGAAGCGAAATACGGCGACCAGTTAACGCTGCTGTTTCGGTTTTTAGATAGTGCGCTGGCAATCGGCGTATTAGCATGAAAAGTGGAGAAAACATGCGTGACATTCAGAAGGTATTAGAGTGTTGGGGAGGTTGGGCCGCGAGCGATAGTTCTGGTGTGGATTACTCACCAATCGCAGCTGGTTTCAAAGGGCTTCTTCCTCAAACAAGTAAATCCCGCCTTTCTTGCACTGACGATGACGCCCTGATTATAGAAGGGTGTTTGGCTCGGCTTCAAAAACGAAAACCATATGAGCATTCGCTCTTGGTTGCTCATTATCTATATGGCATCTCAAAACGGAAAATCGCGAAAGCGAGAAAGAAGGATGAGAAGCTAATACGCATAGAGATCCAGATGGCAGAAGGGTTTATTGACGGTTGCCTTAGCATGCTCGATATACGTTTAGAATGTGAGTAGATACAACAACGGCTCTTTGAGAGCCGTTGCTTTTAGAAACTGTTTTTTATAACCGAACCTGTGGTGCAACTTAAAAAGTTACTGTAGCCATTTACCCCGTTATTACTGACTTTTTGAGCAGTAGAAGGGGTACTTGCTGGCTTAGGCGCAGCAGTATTTATATGCCTATTCGTATAGACTACAAAGTTTCCTGTAGATGATTTGTTATCCATGTCGAGCCCACCCTTCTGAGATAAGGTTATGATTTATGCCGAACTGACCTGGGGCGCCTGGAGCTTGAAAACGCTGTAACATCCCCTCAGTGCGGAATTGATATGAAAACGTATCTGGAGCCTCTAAAATGCTCCTGACAGATACGTATGATGCTTGGTTCACTGTTCCTAAGATAGCATTTAGGTCAAAAGGTTCACCCAGATGCATCTCAGTTTTGAAATCTTCATAAATTGCTTTAATCAGGCCGTAAAGATGCTCATCTGGTTTTTCCACAGTAAGGCCCAGATCGTTTACTGCCTCGATTCTATTTATAGTGTAGTCATGGCTACCAGAATCACTACAAAGGAAACTTACAATTTTCTCAATACTTTCACTATCAGTGAGTTGATGAGAAAGTAGTTTTCTTGCGAGCATTTGAATCTGCGCTTTAGCTCGATAGACTTTACCAAGCACCAGTGGGTGAACCTTTTCACTTAATGCAAGGAGGATCTTTGCAAGTGAGGCGTCATCTTTGATACTCAAATCATGCTTAACTACTTCAAGATAACCATTGATTTCTTCAACGCTGACTGGAAGTTGAAGTTGCTGCCCATTGATAATGGTCGAAGGGTTAAGTGGTGTGTTCACACTCGGATCGATTGGCCCCAGGGTTGCCTGCTTAGTCATAACCAAGTTGTTAGCACCAAGACACATTATCGTCCCAGAACTATGACATTTGGATGGGATTATGATTTCGAGCTCTTTGCAAAACTGACGAAGCAGGTTTACAAGGCTCCATGCTGTCAAAGTATCCCCGCCTCGTGTGTAAAGCACAAGACTAATTTTTTGAACATCACCGATCACATCTAAATGATTGACGAACAAATCGAATACATCAGCACTGATTTGAGCTTCTTGGTTTGGTCTGTCACCTGTGACATAGCATAATACTTTTGAATTACGTGCTTGTTCCAGTTGCGCGTACAGAGCTTTACGCTGCTCAAACATTCAGATGTCCTTATGTTAAGAATTTTCAAACCAAGAGGTAACGTTCATTCAAAACTTACCACACAAGTGTATAGATGCTATCGGCAAAAAAAGCACATAAATTAGCGCATTTACGAAATTCATTGAGAATTTGCAATCGCACAGTGTGGATAACTTGTGTGCAAAGTGGCGTTGATTTTACTCATTCGCTTTAAAAAAACCATCGTTTTCCTCACGCGGTCCGCATTTTATGTATTACTGTGTTAAGAGTGGTTTCTACGCCACGGACTTAAAACGATTCCTAAACCTCGCCTCACCGGGGTTTTGTCATTTTTAGAGGCTGCCCACGGGCGGCCTTTTTTGTTTCCCCTCGTTCTGAGAGGACTCACGGCAATAAGAGGGGGCTAAATGTCCGATCCTGTTTCTGGCACTACGATAGCAGCTGGTGGTCTGATGGGGGCCAGCATGTTCGGCCTGGCAACCGGCATAGATTACGGTGTGGTGTTTGGCGCATTCGCTGGTGCGGTGTTCTACGTCGCCACGGCGGTTAATATCAGTCGCCTTAAGCTGGTGGGCTACTTCATCACCTCATTCATCTTCGGCGTTATCGGCGCTCCACTGCTTGGCTCTTACTTCTCCAAATGGACGGGGTATAGCGACAGGCCACTTGATGCGCTTGGCGCGGTAATCGTAGCCGCTATTGCTATTAAGCTGCTGACGTTCGTCAACAGTCAGGATTTGGGTAGCCTGTTTGGAATTCTCTCGCGTTTACGTGGTGGAGGGGCCAGCAATGGTAACAAGTGATCCGAGTGCGATGGCAAACGCAATTATCTCTGCTGTGATCGTTATTGCACTGATGTTCTACCAGCGCGGCGGGGCGAGACATCGCCCTCTGATATCGCTGATGGCTTATTTCACGGTGCTGGTATACGCCAGCGTCCCTTTCCGTTACCTGTTCGGCCTGTACCATGAATCGCACTGGTTCGTGGTGCTGGTGAACGTCCTGATATGCGCCGCCGTTCTATGGGCTCGGGGAAACGTTGCGCGCCTGGTTGACGCACTGAGGCACTAATGAACCAATCACAATTTCAAAAGGCGGCTGGGCTAAGCGCCGAGTTAGCTGCGCGCTGGTTTCGGCCGGTGAGTGAGGCGATGAAAGAGTTCGGCATCACCAATCCGGTTGACCAGGCGATGTTTATTGCTCAGGCAGGGCACGAATCAGCTGGCTTCACTCTGCTGGTGGAAAGCTTCAACTACCGCATTGCAGCACTTGTTAACTTCATTCGTGCAGGACGTCTCACAGCAGACCAGGCAAACACGCTTGGCCGCCGTCCTGAAGAGCGGACATTACCGATTGAGCGCCAGCGCGCCATTGCGAACCTGGTATACAGCAAACGCATGGGGAACAACGCACCCGGTGACGGCTGGTTATACCGTGGGCGTGGACTTATCCAGATTACCGGCCTCAATAACTACCGTGATTGCGGGAACGGACTGAAGGTTGATTTGGTTAAGCAGCCTGAGCTGTTGGCCGAAGACGTTTATGCAGCCAGAAGCGCGGCGTGGTTCTTCGTTACAAAGGGATGTCTGAACTATTCAGATAACCTGCTGCAGGTGACGAAGATTATCAACGGCGGAACGAACGGCCTGGAAGATCGCCGTGCTCGTTTCGGAAAAGCAAAAACCGTACTGGTGTGAGGTTGAGATGGGGCTTGAAACAATCATTGGCATTGCTGCACTGGTCATGGCTGCCATCGCTGGTGCTTTTGGTATTGGCCATTCTCGCGGCACCAGCAAAGCAGAAGCGAAAGCTGATCAGCAGCGCACCGAAGAGAAAGCCGCTGCCACTGAAGCAGTAGCCGAACGCCGGGTAGAAGCAACGAAAGAGGCCAGCAATGTACAGCAAACTGTTAACCACATGCCTGATGACGATGTTGATCGCGAGTTGCGTGACACGTGGAAGCGTCCCGGTGGTGGTTGATACCGCCTGTGACTGGGTAAAGCCAATCTACCTGACTGAACACGACATTGACGTTATGGACCGCCAGACGAAGAAAGACATCCTGGCTCATAACAAATTATCGAAGGCAAACTGCCTTACGAATGAAAGCTATGTAGCGAAGTAGAATTTTTAGTATCGATGGGGATTTTAATGAACGTGTTATCTAACGAAACAGTGAGGATGGTATTCAATCTCGGCATTGCTTCTCTCGAAAAAGAAGAGGATTTAATAATAAGCAAGCAAATTATTGTTGCTGCGTTTGCTGAGATTATTGAATCTCGAAAAAATTGCCAGCCAACTCTGTACGAGAAACTTTTGGCTGATAGTAATGGCAGGATAAAATGGGAGACTCCTCAAGATCTTGGTAGGTCTGTGTGAACAAAGCTTCAAAATTGATATGCTAATCCCATTGAGTCCTACATGATGGTGAGGAGCATTTGTAAATGCAGAACGTTCATGGCTTATCGCTGATTACAACATTGGTTAACCTCAGACTCAGGGGTAAACCTGTATCAATCGGGACAGGTTTCTTTTACAAAAATGAAAAAGGCTTTATCTTTTTGGCAACAAATTACCATGTCATTACAGGTATTAGTCCATCAGATAAAGCTTCAAAAGCCGTACACGGTGATGAGATCGTAATACAGTTAAGAGACAAAGAGGGGAAGGCATACGATCAACACATCCCGTTATTTATCTCTAATTCCAATAATTGGCTCGAACACCCAACTGATGGTGAAGCGGATATTGTTTTAATTCCTCTCCCATCTAAACTTTTGGAAAATGCTGACTTCGCTTATATCAGCAAAGAAACTACTTTAAATGACGTTTCATTACATCCATCTTTTCCTGTAGTTATGATTGGTTATCCACATGGATACAGAGATTCTGTAAACAATCTCCCCATTTGGAAAACAGGTAGCTTAGCAAGCGAGCCAGAGTACGATTTTGATGGTAAGAAAGTTATTGTCGTTGATATTTCTGCTTTCCCTGGGATGTCTGGGTCACCAGCGATCTATGTGTCTCACAACGGTTATGCCAACAAGAAAGGGGACGTTTTCGTGGGGGGTGGTATGGCTGTTCATTTTTTAGGCATTTATGCAAGTATGCAAATGCTTAACAGTGATCTGTACCTCGAGCAAGTACAGAATCAGTCAAGTTACAAAGTATCACATAGCGAATCTTTACAGCTTGGACATGTCTGGAAGGCTCAATTATTAGAGGAAATTGCAGATTCTTTTGATCCAGAGACTTACTTTAGTGAATCGCCACGGGTTTAACAGACACCTCAGAGTCATTTAAGATGGCTTAAAGAG
>OLRM01000230.1_pt1 | contig 61292 bp, 50 predicted proteins | sample 1643211 | NCBI WGS metagenome assembly OLRM01 (sample SAMEA3136690, study PRJEB25190) | human gut metagenome | biome: human gut; feature: human-associated habitat; material: faeces | place: Austria | collected 2013
GCACCGGCCGTAAAGGTCGTATCCTGCGCGAAGACGTTCAGGCTTACGTGAAAGACGCGGTGAAACGCGCCGAAGCTGCACCTGCGGCAGCCGCTGGCGGCGGTATCCCGGGCATGCTGCCATGGCCGAAAGTGGACTTCAGCAAGTTCGGTGAAATCGAAGAAGTGGAGCTGGGCCGTATCCAGAAAATCTCTGGTGCTAACCTGAGCCGTAACTGGGTGATGATCCCGCATGTTACGCACTTCGATAAGACCGATATCACCGATCTGGAAGCGTTCCGTAAACAGCAGAACGCCGAAGCTGAGAAGCGTAAGCTGGACGTGAAGTTCACCCCAGTGGTCTTTATCATGAAGGCCGTTGCCGCTGCCCTTGAGCAGATGCCACGCTTCAACAGCTCCCTGTCCGAAGACGGCCAGAAGCTGACGCTGAAGAAATACATCAACATCGGTGTTGCGGTTGATACGCCAAATGGTCTGGTGGTTCCGGTCTTCAAAGACGTGAACAAGAAGAGCATTACCGAGCTGTCCCGTGAACTGACCACCATCTCCAAAAAAGCGCGTGATGGTAAGCTGACTGCCGGCGAAATGCAGGGCGGCTGCTTCACTATCTCCAGCATCGGCGGCCTGGGTACCACCCACTTCGCGCCGATTGTAAACGCGCCGGAAGTGGCTATCCTCGGTGTGTCCAAGTCCGCGATGGAGCCGGTGTGGAATGGCAAAGAGTTCGTGCCGCGTCTGATGATGCCAATCTCTCTGTCCTTCGACCACCGCGTAATCGACGGGGCTGATGGTGCGCGTTTCATCACCATCATCAACAACACCCTGAGCGACATTCGCCGCCTGGTGATGTAATCGAAAAGCCGGCCAGTCGGCCGGCTTTTTTCTGATAATCTCATGGGGTTTTTGAGGTTATTGGTGAAAGCGATAATTCGTGAGCCGTTTGTTGTTTCAAAATTGTTAACAATTTTGTAAAATACGGGCGGATAGAACGACCCGGTGGACGACGGGTATACATTAAGAGGTCATGATGAGCACAGAAATCAAAACTCAGGTCGTAGTACTTGGGGCAGGCCCGGCAGGTTACTCCGCAGCATTTCGCGCCGCGGATTTAGGTCTGGAAACCGTCATCGTAGAACGTTACAGCACCCTCGGCGGTGTTTGTCTGAACGTCGGCTGTATCCCTTCTAAAGCGCTGCTGCACGTAGCGAAAGTTATCGAAGAAGCCAAAGCGCTGGCTGAACACGGTATCGTCTTCGGCGAGCCGAAAACCGATATCGACAAAATTCGTACCTGGAAAGAGAAAGTTATCACTCAGCTGACCGGCGGTCTGGCGGGTATGGCCAAAGGCCGTAAAGTGAAAGTGGTAAACGGTCTGGGTAAATTCACCGGTGCGAACACCCTGGAAGTGGAAGGCGAAAACGGCAAAACCGTGATCAACTTCGACAACGCGATCATCGCGGCAGGCTCTCGCCCAATCGAACTGCCATTCATTCCACATGAAGATCCACGCGTGTGGGATTCCACCGATGCGCTGGAGCTGAAAACCGTTCCTAAGCGTCTGCTGGTTATGGGCGGCGGTATCATCGGTCTGGAAATGGGTACTGTGTACCATGCGCTGGGTTCAGAGATCGACGTGGTTGAAATGTTCGACCAGGTAATCCCGGCAGCCGACAAAGATATCGTTAAAGTCTTCACCAAACGCATCAGCAAGAAATTCAACCTGATGCTGGAAACCAAAGTGACTGCCGTTGAAGCGAAAGAAGACGGTATTTACGTTTCCATGGAAGGCAAAAAAGCCCCATCCGAACCACAGCGTTACGACGCCGTGCTGGTGGCTATTGGCCGTGTGCCGAACGGTAAAAACCTCGACGCGGGCAAAGCTGGCGTGGAAGTGGACGACCGTGGCTTCATCCGCGTTGACAAACAGCTGCGTACCAACGTGCCGCACATCTTTGCTATCGGCGATATCGTCGGTCAGCCAATGCTGGCGCACAAAGGTGTTCACGAAGGTCATGTTGCCGCTGAAGTTATCGCCGGCATGAAGCATTACTTCGATCCGAAAGTGATCCCATCTATCGCGTATACCGAGCCAGAAGTTGCATGGGTTGGTCTGACTGAGAAAGAAGCGAAAGAGAAAGGCATCAGCTACGAAACTGCCACCTTCCCGTGGGCTGCTTCTGGCCGTGCTATCGCGTCCGACTGCGCAGACGGTATGACCAAACTGATCTTCGACAAAGAGACTCACCGCGTCATCGGTGGTGCGATTGTCGGTACCAACGGCGGCGAGCTGCTGGGTGAAATCGGTCTGGCTATCGAAATGGGCTGCGACGCAGAAGACATCGCGCTGACCATCCACGCACACCCGACTCTGCATGAGTCCGTGGGCCTGGCGGCAGAAGTGTTTGAAGGTAGCATTACTGACCTGCCAAACGCGAAAGCGAAGAAGAAATAAGTTTCTTCAGATGAAAAAAGCGGCCTCAGGCCGCTTTTTTTATGCGCTGCGTTCAGGGTGTGACAGGCTGCCAGGTCTTATCCGGCTGGTATTCACTAAGAGCCTGCGCTTTCTGCGCCGAATCGTTGCCGAGATCTGCCTGATAAACCGCGTCATCCTGGTTAATTACAAAGCTCATTACCCCCGTCTGACCGTAGTTCACCGGCCAGGCGACCATGGCAAAGCCATTTTTATCCGGCAGGATGCGGAATCGGTAACCATGGTAACCCGCCCCCGACTGTGGAGGACTGAACGCCGGACCCAGTGGGCTGGGCGTTTCACCGGGAGCGACGGGCCAGTACAGTCCATCCTTTTTACCTTCAGAACTGACTATCTTCTGCGCGTACTTTTGGTTCATCGCAAAATAGCTCTGCTGGGCATCAACATAGGCGTGAAGCGCTTCGATGGCTGCGAGTTCGTTGCGCCCGATTTCGCGGGTCAGGATCTCTTCTGCGGCTTCCTGCATATCAAACTGCCAGCCAGATGCCGTTTTGACCACCGGGATCGGTAGCTGCCAGCCGTTATCGCCCACCACCAGGTGCGCCACGTTGCCACTGATGACGGTTTTATGATGAACGTTCCAGTCGCGCAGGAAGCGATCGACCGCTTCGGGATCAACGCCTTCGGGCGGCAGGAAATCGCGCCAGTTTTCACCGAGCAAATTGTTCATCGCACTTTCGTTTTGCTCGCTGATGGCGCTTGCCAGCGCACTGGTCGCCTGTTCTGGCGAACTGAACGATTGCTGTGCCATGACGGCCGCCGAGACCATGAACAACACCATTCCACTGAGTAATTGACGTTTCATGTCGGCTCCCTTAACGATGACGGAATTCATGGCGTTCAGCGCGTTCACCAGTGAGCTGGCGCGGCTGATGTTGACGAGTAGCGAGCTGCCGGCTTTGCGCCCCGCGCTGCTGTTGGGCTTGCCAGTTGGCGGAGCGGCTGTCGTTGCCGCTCAGGGCATTGGCCCGATGCAGCCTGGCTGGCTGCTGTACCGTCTGTGAAACCCGCTTCTCCTGTCTGTGCATGTCAGTCTGATGATGTTCACGCTGCGGCGTGCTCGTCCGTTTTACGGCCTGCGGCCTGGTGTCATATCCACGATAGTTATTTCGCTGCGAGATCTGCTTCAACTGTTGCGTTGAGGCCAGACGTTGTGCGTCCCGCGTGGCTGTATGTACTGAGTGTGGGAGGGTTTTACCCGTTGATTTTTCCATCTGGCTGAGAGCGGCCTGGCGCTGGCTGTCGCGATTGACTGGTTTTTGCTGCGTCGCGCTTAGCCCGGTGGCTGTATGTGTAGAGTGGAAGCGGTTAGCCAGCTGGTTATTCGGGTAAGGCACGCCTTCACGATAGGCAGGATTGTGCTGCCAGGTGTGGTTATTACCGTTCAGGTGCTGCCCGCTGATTCTGTTGAAATTATCCACGTTGATATTGATGTTGTTATCACCGTTGCGGTTATAACCGCCGTGATTGTCCCAGTCATCATCGTGATGATGGTGATCCCAGTCGTCGTCATCCCAGTCAATATTGCTGAAAATGGCGTAGGTTGTAGCGACCCCGAGGCTAAAACCTAATCCTTTAACCAGACTGTCCGTGAATTGCTCGCCGGGTGAGGGCGGAAGATAGACCGGCGGGTAAGCGGTGTTAGGCCAGGTACCATAAACCGTATTCGGGTTATACGTGGGAACATACACCACCTGCGGATCGGCGGATTCAATCTTGATCACCGTTGGGCTGGTAGGCGTTGCGGTTGTCGTGGTTTTTGTCGATGCAGGTTTCGTGACGGTGGTGACCGTCTGCTGCGGTGTGGATTGCAGCGCACCCGTTTGTTGGGCCAGCAGGCGCAGCCGCTGTACGGAATCCATCACATCTTTCGGCTGTGCAAGGAAGGCGTCTCCCAGATTTTGTACCCATGGCGGATTTTCGCCCATCAACGACATCAGCTGAGGAAACGCAACCAGGGATTTTACGCTGGGATCCCACGGCTGGGTGGCTACCGCCTGCAGGGCGGCATCACCCTGCATTTTAGGATTGTCTTTCGACCACTGCGCGGCCTGAATAACATTTGACGGGTAGGTCGACGCCATCAAGATTTGCGACAGCAGGGCATCCGGGTAAAGCGCGACAGGGGCAACCCATTGGTCGATTTGCGCCGCAGTGTAGACCGGGGCAGCGACGGGCGCAGGCTGGGCTACCGGTGCGCCAGGTTGTTGTGTAACCGGAGCAGGCGTAGCAGGTTCCGTTGCGCGACTTTTAACGTACATGACACCCGAGGCGGCAAACAGCCCCGCACTGCAAAGCAGAACAAGAAGATGTGGCTTAAAAGGCAACTTCATAGATTGACTCCAACGAGACGAGTGCAGTGCCGTGAGGCGTTGCTGTTGCCGCGAGTATCATTCACTCGTGTTTTACAGTTTTGACTATTGTTGGGAAACCTACCGGAGCGTCCGTATAAAGAGTGTGAGTATTTATTACACAATTATATCGGATAGCTGAAAAGGCGACGGGAAAGAGGATAAGATTCGCCTCGTCTCCCCGCTACACCATGCTTAACGATTCAGCAAATAATTTAATGTTGCTTTTTTGTAAACAGATTAACACTGTGCAGAAATCCTGCTATGCTGCCCGACGCGGTATCGGGCATTTACCCTACAAACTGCTGTCTCACAGGAGCGTGAAGAGAACGCCCGCCGCATATGACAATGAGAGCGAGGAGAACCGTCGTGCTAGAAGAATACCGTAAGCACGTAGCAGAACGTGCCGCCGAGGGAATTGTACCCAAACCTTTAGATGCAACCCAAATGGCCGCGCTCGTCGAGCTGCTGAAGAACCCGCCTGAGGGCGAAGAAGAATTCCTGTTAGATCTGCTGATCAACCGCGTACCGCCTGGCGTAGATGAAGCTGCCTACGTAAAAGCCGGATTCCTTGCTGCTATCGCCAAAGGCGAAGCCACCTCCCCACTGGTTACTCCTGAAAAAGCCATTGAACTGCTCGGCACCATGCAGGGCGGCTATAACATTCATCCGCTGATTGACGCGCTGGACAACGAAAAGCTGGCACCGATTGCTGCCAAAGCGCTCTCTTCAACGCTGCTGATGTTCGATAACTTCTACGATGTAGAAGAAAAAGCCAAAGCAGGCAACGTTTACGCGAAGCAGGTGATGCAGTCCTGGGCCGATGCCGAATGGTTCCTGAACCGCCCTGCGCTTGCTGAAAAAATTACCGTGACCGTCTTTAAGGTTACCGGTGAAACCAACACCGATGACCTCTCTCCGGCTCCGGACGCGTGGTCTCGTCCTGATATCCCCCTGCACGCCCTGGCGATGCTGAAAAACGCCCGTGAAGGCATCGAGCCGGATCAGCCGGGTAGCGTTGGCCCGATTAAACAGATCGAAGCGCTTCAGGAGAAAGGTTTCCCGCTGGCCTACGTCGGTGATGTGGTTGGTACCGGTTCTTCCCGTAAATCCGCCACCAACTCCGTGCTGTGGTTCATGGGCGACGACATTCCGCACGTGCCGAACAAGCGCGGCGGCGGCCTGTGCCTCGGCGGCAAAATTGCGCCAATCTTCTTCAACACCATGGAAGATGCGGGCGCTCTGCCAATTGAAGTGGACGTGAGCAACCTGAACATGGGCGACGTGATTGACGTTTACCCGTATAAAGGCGAAGTGCGCAACCACGAAACCAACGAACTGTTGGCAAGCTTCGAGCTGAAAACCGACGTGCTGATCGACGAAGTGCGTGCCGGTGGTCGTATTCCGCTGATCATTGGCCGTGGCCTGACCACCAAAGCGCGTGAAGCGCTGGGTCTGCCGCACAGTGACGTGTTCCGTCAGGCGAAAGACGTGGCGGAAAGCAATCGCGGCTTCTCACTGGCACAGAAAATGGTCGGTCGCGCCTGCGGCGTCGCTGGTATCCGTCCTGGCGCGTACTGCGAGCCGAAAATGACCTCCGTGGGCTCTCAGGACACCACCGGTCCAATGACCCGTGATGAACTGAAAGACCTTGCGTGCCTGGGCTTCTCATCTGACCTGGTCATGCAGTCCTTCTGCCACACTGCGGCATATCCGAAGCCGGTTGACGTCACTACGCACCACACGCTGCCTGACTTCATTATGAACCGTGGCGGTGTCTCCCTGCGTCCGGGCGACGGCGTTATCCACTCCTGGCTGAACCGCATGCTGCTGCCGGATACCGTGGGTACCGGCGGTGACTCCCATACCCGTTTCCCGATTGGTATCTCCTTCCCTGCGGGCTCCGGTCTGGTGGCGTTTGCCGCAGCGACCGGCGTGATGCCTCTCGACATGCCTGAATCCGTGCTGGTGCGCTTCAAAGGCAAAATGCAGCCGGGCATCACTCTGCGCGATCTGGTGCACGCAATCCCGCTGTATGCCATCAAACAGGGTCTGCTGACCGTTGAGAAGAAGGGCAAGAAAAACATCTTCTCTGGCCGCATTCTGGAAATTGAAGGTCTGCCGGATCTGAAAGTTGAGCAGGCGTTCGAGCTGACCGATGCCTCTGCCGAGCGTTCTGCGGCGGGCTGTACCATCAAGCTGAACAAAGAGCCGATTATTGAGTATCTGACCTCCAACATCGTGCTGCTCAAGTGGATGATTGCGGAAGGCTACGGCGACCGCCGTACGCTGGAGCGTCGTATTCAGGGCATGGAAAAATGGCTGGCGGATCCGCAGCTGCTGGAAGCTGACGCTGACGCAGAGTACGCGGCGGTGATCGACATCGATCTGGCGGATATCAAAGAGCCAATCCTGTGTGCGCCAAACGATCCGGACGATGCGCGTCTGCTCTCTGACGTACAGGGCGATAAGATCGACGAAGTGTTCATCGGCTCCTGTATGACCAACATCGGCCACTTCCGTGCTGCCGGTAAGCTGCTGGATACTCACAAAGGCCAGCTGCCGACCCGTCTGTGGGTGGCGCCGCCAACCCGTATGGATGCGGCGCAGCTGACCGAAGAGGGCTACTACAGCGTGTTCGGTAAGAGCGGGGCGCGTATTGAAATTCCGGGCTGCTCCCTGTGCATGGGCAACCAGGCGCGCGTGGCCGACGGTGCGACAGTGGTTTCCACCTCCACCCGTAACTTCCCGAACCGTTTGGGTACCGGGGCGAACGTCTACCTGGCTTCTGCGGAGCTGGCAGCGGTTGCGGCGCTGATTGGCAAACTGCCAACGCCGGAAGAGTACCAGACCTTTGTGGCTCAGGTAGATAAGACGGCGGTGGATACCTATCGCTATCTGAACTTCGACCAGCTCTCTCAGTACACCGAGAAGGCTGACGGGGTGATCTTCCAGACCGCGGTATAAAAACCAACCCCTCACCCCTAACCCCTCTCCCCTAAGGGGCGAGGGGGATTTTATTCCCTCTCCCTTTGAGAGAGGGCCAGGGTGAGGGGTATTTTTTTTATTTTCATTCCTCCCACCTCTCCCGCTTTTTTTCTTCCTCTCTGCTGCGATAATTACCCTAATGGCTTTGCAGAGGAAAACGCTATGGATTACGAATTTTTGCGCGACATCACCGGCGTGGTGAAAGTGCGAATGTCGATGGGGCACGAAGCCGTTGGACACTGGTTTAACGAAGAGGTGAAAGAGAACCTCGCGCTGCTGGATGAAGTCGAACAGGCAGCGGAAACGGTGAAAGGCAGTGAACGCTCCTGGCAACGCGCCGGGCACGAATACACCCTGTGGATGGATGGCGAAGAGGTGATGGTGCGTGCCAACCAGCTTGAGTTCTCGGGTGATGAGATGGAAGAGGGGATGAGCTACTACGACGAAGAGAGCCTGTCGCTGTGCGGTGTGGAAGATTTCCTGAAAGTGGTGAACGCCTACCGCGACTTTATGAAACAGAAGTAACTCCCCGAAGCGTCCCTGCTTCGGGCCACGATTACACGGTCGGAATGTTACGGCCGTAGTAAATTTCGCGCATCTCTTTCCAGAGCAGGTCGGTAATGACCTTACGCTCTTCTTCGCTTAAATCTTCCGGCTTCGTGTGGAACATGTAGTGCTTAAGGTCGAATTCCTTAAGTAACATTTTGGTGTGGAAGATATTCTCCTGATAGACGTTCACATCCATCATGTCGTATAGCGACTTCATGTCGTCGGACATGAAGTTCTGAATGGAGTTGATCTCATGATCGATGAAGTGCTTCATGCCGTTGATATCACGGGTAAAACCGCGTACGCGATAATCAATAGTGACGATATCGGATTCCAGCTGGTGGATTAAATAATTCAACGCATTCAGCGGTGAAATCACGCCGCAGGTCGACACTTCAATATCCGCGCGGAAGGTACACAGTCCGCCTTCCGGGTGGCTTTCCGGGTAGGTGTGCACGCAGATATGGCTTTTATCCAGGTGGGCGACAACCACTTCTGGCAGTGGGCCGGGGTGCTCGGTTTTGTCGATAAGCTGCGGGTCAACCGGCTCTTCACTGACCAGAATGGTGACGCTTGCTCCCTGCGGCTCGTAATCCTGGCGCGCGATATTCAGGATGTTGGCGCCGATAATCGAGCAGGTCTCTGTCAGGATCTCGGTCAGACGGTTGGCGTTGTAGAGTTCATCGATATAGGCGATATAACCATCGCGCTCTTCTGCTGTTTTGGCGTAGCAGATATCGTAAATACAAAAACTCAGGCTTTTGGTCAGATTGTTAAAGCCATGCAGTTTAAGCTTTTTCAATTAGTTCACCTCCTTTGAGGACAGCGCGTCTTGCAGATATTGAGGCAACGCAAAGGCTGCGGTGTGGATCGCCGGGTTGTAGTATCGGCATTTGAGTCCGGCCTGGTGGAAGCGGGCCTGGATAATTTCGGTGGAGAGATGGCGCAGGACGTCGTTATCCGTCGCCCAGGCAAAGGTCATGATCCCGCCGTAGTAAGTGGGGATCGCCGCCTGGTAGAAGCTGACGTCAGCAAAATAGGTGCTCAGCTTACGGTGGCTATCAAGCGCTTCATCCTGTTGCAGGAAGCAAACGCCGTTTTGCGCCACAAAAATCCCGCCAGGCTTCAGGCAGCGCTTGCAGCCTTCGTAAAACGACGAGGTAAACAGCGACGCGCCGGGGCCGATAGGGTCGGTACAGTCAGAGATAATGACATCAAACGTTTGCGTGGTCTGGTTAACAAAATTGACGCCATCGTCGATAACCAGATTAAACCGCGGATCGTCATAGCTGCCGGCATTGTGGTTGGGCAGATACTGGCGGCAGAACGACACCACACCGGCGTCGATTTCCACCATGGTGATGGTTTCGACATTCTGATGACGCGAGACTTCACGCAGCATCGCGCCGTCGCCGCCGCCGATAATCAGCACGTCCTTCGCGTGGCCGTGGGCCAGCAGCGGGACGTGGGTCATCATTTCGTGATAGATAAACTCGTCGCGCTCGGTGGTTTGCACCACGCCGTCCAGCGCCATTACGCGGCCAAAGGCGGCGTTTTCGAAGATTATCAGATCCTGATGATCGGTTTTCTCATGATAGAGCACGTTATCCACGGCAAAATACTGACCAAACTGGTCATGCAGCGTTTCTTGCCATACCGTTTTTTCGGTCATGGGGAGCACCTCCTTCGTTAACATCCATTACATCCGGCAGATGGGCGCAACACAACACCGCCGTGAAGCGGTTAGCGGGTCAACAAGGGGCGTCGGGAAGGTTACTTCACGTAGGCGAGCAGGCTGAGTGAATCGCGAGCCAGCGCTTTGCATTTTTTAGCAGTGGGAATGCCAATACCGCTTAAATCACGGTAGCTGTCTTCACCGAGCGCCTTCATGTCGAAGCTGTCGTAGTTGCTGAGGTCCCATTGGTTCTGCTGGGCAAAAAAGACCAGTGCGCGACGAATTTGCCCATTGGGTAAATTCTGGTAACCACAATCGTTTTTCAGAAAAACAAAAACTGCCGTCAGATCGGCCATATCTTCCGCTTCGTTTTCACTTAGCGCGTAACTGTTCGCACACATCGCCATCAGGCTGGCGAACAAAATTGTTCTGAAAAACGTCTTCATTGCCTTTACCACTGCATCACGGAAAATTAACGTTAGCATACTTGATGCCAGGCCGACGATCTTTATTATTGCCGCCGTGCTTGACCTTCCGGTAAGGGGAGGGTTTATGCTCAAAAGATCGCCTGCTGGAAATAAGGAAATGCACATGCAACGTCGTGATTTTTTAAAATTTTCTGCCGCGCTGGGGGTTGCCAGCGCGTTACCTCTCTGGAGCCGCGCCGTTTTTGCCGCCGACAGACCTGCTTTACCCATACCTGAATTACTCGCCGCAGATGCCCGCAGCCGCATTCAGCTTGTGGTGCAGGCCGGTAAAACCACGTTCGGTCAGCATGCCGCCACGACGTGGGGTTATAACGGCAATTTGCTCGGCCCTGCGTTGCAGTTACGCAAAGGGAAGGCGGTGACGGTAGACATTCATAACACGTTAGCGCAAGAGACCACGCTGCACTGGCATGGGCTGGAAGTCCCGGGCGAAGTGGATGGGGGGCCTCAGGGCGTCATCAAGCCTGGTGGTAAACGCAGCGTCACCTTTACTCCTGACCAGCGTGCGGCGACCTGCTGGTTCCACCCGCATCAGCATGGCAAAACGGGCCATCAGGTGGCGATGGGGCTGGCCGGTCTGGTGCTGATTAAAGACGATGAAAGCCGCCTGCTGCGCCTGCCAAAACAGTGGGGTATCGACGATGTCCCGGTGATTGTGCAGGACAAAAAATTCAGCGCTGACGGGCAAATTGACTATCAGCTGGACGTAATGAGCGCGGCGGTAGGCTGGTTTGGCGATACGCTGCTGACCAACGGCGCAATCTACCCGCAGCATGCCGCGCCAAAAGGCTGGCTGCGTTTACGCCTGCTAAATGGCTGTAACGCCCGCTCGCTGAACTTCGCCACCAGCGATAAACGCCCGCTGTATGTGGTGGCAAGCGACGGCGGCCTGCTGCCGGAACCGGTGAAGGTGAGCGAGCTGCCGATGCTGATGGGCGAGCGCTTCGAGGTGCTGGTGGATATCAGCGATGGCAAAGCGTTTGACCTGGTGACCCTGCCGGTCAGCCAGATGGGGATGGCCGTTGCGCCGTTTGATAAACCCCATCCGGTCCTGCGCATTCAGCCGCTACAGATCGCCGCTTCCGGTACGCTGCCGGACGCCCTCACCACGCTACCCGCACTCCCGTCGCTGGACGGGCTTACGCAGCGTAAACTTCAGCTCTCCATGGACCCGATGCTCGACATGATGGGCATGCAGGCGCTGATGAAGAAGTACGGCAAGCAGGCCATGGCGGGAATGCACCACGGCCAGATGATGGGCCATATGAATATGGACCACGGTAAAATGGGCGGCATGGATCACGGCGGCCATGGTTTCGATTTCCACAACGCCAACCGCATCAACGGCAAAGCGTTCGATATGAACACGCCCATGTTCGCCGCCACGAAAGGGCAGTTTGAACGCTGGGTGATTTCAGGCGAAGGCGACATGATGCTGCACCCGTTCCATATCCACGGCACGCAGTTCCGTATTCTCTCTGAGAACGGTAAAGCGCCGGACGCGCATCGCCGGGGCTGGAAAGATACGGTGAGGGTGGAAGGCGATGTCAGCGAGGTGCTGGTTAAGTTCGACCACGAAGCGCCGAAAGAGTTTGCCTATATGGCCCACTGCCATCTGCTGGAGCATGAAGATACGGGGATGATGCTGGGCTTTACCGTATAAAAAAAGCCGGGTGGCGGCTTCGCCTTACCCGGCCTATATAGGACACCCGAAAGCCCGGTAAGCGTTAGCGCCACCGGGCTTTTTCATTACTTAGCGTCGTCAGGCAGTGCATACGCGACAATATAGTCGCCCATCTTCGTGCCAAACGAACCGTGACCACCTGCGGAGATGACAACGTACTGCTTGCCATTCACTTCATAGGTCATCGGCGTTGCCTGTCCACCGGCTGGCAGACGGCCTTGCCACAGTTTTTCACCGTTGGTCATGTTGTACGCGCGCAGGTAGTTATCTGCGGTTGCCGCGATGAACAGCACGTTACCGGCGGTGGAGATTGGGCCACCCAGCATTGGCATACCCATATTGAACGGCACTGGAACAGGCATCGGGAACGGCATGCTGTCCTGTGGCGTACCAATACGTTTCTTCCAGACGATCTTGTTGGTCTTCAGATCCAGACCGGAGATGTAACCCCAGGCAGGCTGTTTACACGGCAGACCGAACGGAGAAAGGAACGGATTCAGGGTCACACCATAAGGAACGCCATACTGCGGCTGGATACCGGCTTCGGTACCGCTGCCTTTCGCATCTTTCGGCTGCTCCATTGGGTTACCCGGACCACGAGGGATCAGACGGGAAACGAACGGCAGCGCCATTGGGTTAGCGATGGCGACCTGACGGTTAGGGTCAACGGAGATCCCACCCCACTCGAACATCCCCAGGTTACCCGGGAAGACCAGCGTGCCCTGCTCTGACGGCGGCGTGAAGATGCCTTCATAGCGCAGCTGGTGGAACATCACGCGGCATACCAGCTGGTCAAACATCGTGGCACCCCACATGTCTGCACCGCTGAGGTCTTTCTCCGGACGGAAACTCAGATCAGAGAACGGCTGCGTTTTGGTGACGTAGTCGCCTTTGGCCGCACCCTGCGGAACCGGTTTTTCCGGCGCAGGAACAACCAGCTTACCGTTGCTGCGATCCAGCACGAAGATGTTGCCGGTTTTGGCCGGGGCGTAAATCACCGGAACGGTTTTACCGTTAACGGTAATGTCCGCCAGCGTCGGCTGGGACGGCATATCCATATCCCACAGATCGTGGTGAACGGTCTGGTAGCTCCATGCCAGTTTACCGGTCGTTGCGTTCAGCGCCACGATGGAGCTGGCGTAACGTTCCTGCTCCGGCGTACGGTTACCGCCCCAGATATCCGGCGTGGTCACGCCCATCGGCAGGTAAACCAGGTCCAGCTTCGCGTCATACGCTGCCGGTGCCCAGGAGTTCGGTGAGTTAAAGGTAAAGGTGTGTTCATCCGATGGGATCGCGTTGGGATCTTTCGCGCCCGGGTCGAAGGCCCACAGCAGTTTACCGGTGTTCACGTCGAAACCACGGATAACGCCGGAGGTTTCGCGGGTAGAGAAGTTATCCGTTACCGAACCGGCAATCACGATGGTTTTATCGGTAATGATTGGCGGGGAGGTCGGCTCATACAGACCCGGCGTAGTGTCCGGCATGTTGGTCTGAAGATTCAGAATGCCTTTGTTAGCGAAGGTTTCGCACAGCTTACCGGTCTCAGCGTTGATGGCAAACAGGCGGCCATCGTTCACCGGCAGCATAATGCGGCGAGGACAGTCGGCAATGACTTCCGGGCTGGCATTATCAGCGCGCGCTTCGTGGTAAGAGACGCCGCGGCAGGTGATGTGCTGGAACGACGGGTTGGAGTTCAGCTGTGGATCAAAGTGCCATTTCTCTTTACCGGTGGCCGCGTCGAGCGCGAACAGACGCTGGTGCGCCGTACACAGGTAGAGCATGTTGCCCACTTTAATCGGGGTCACTTCGTTGGTCAGCTCACCCGGATCGTTCGGCATTTTCAGGTCGCCGGTACGGAATACCCAGGCTTCCTTCAGGTTTTTCACGTTGTCCGCGTTGATCTGCTTAAGCGGGGAGTAACGTTGACCTTCCTGATTTCGACCATAGGCTGGCCAGTCGCCGTCAGCCACCTGCGAAATAGCCGCAGCCGGTGTGGATTCAGTGTTCAGCGTACCGTGGATCTCCTGCGGGTCGTTGAATCCGGCCCAGGTCAGGATGCCGCCACTAATCAGCAGGGCAACGACCAGACCGGCTACAGCACCACTGGAAGGGACGATCAGACGACGCCAGACAAACGGCAGGATCAGCCAGATACCGAAGAAGACCAGAATGTCGCTGCGCGGCGTCAATGCCCAGAAGTCGAACCGGACTTCCCAGACGCCCCAGATCATGGTTGCGAGCAGTAACGCTGCGTACAGCCACAGAGCAGATTGTTTTCTGCGTAAAAGCAGGACGGTTACGCCAACCATAACCAGACCCGCAATCGGGTAGTACCAGGAGCCGCCAATCGCGACCAGCCATACGCCACCGATTAACAAATACAGCGCGCAGAATGCGGCAAACGCGGCTGTTAATGTCACCAGTAGACGCGGCTGTTTAGTTTTTGTTTCAGCCATAGAAAAGTACTCGTCAGTTTTGTTAATTATTTGCTAGCAATTAATTATAGGTATTAACAACTGTGATCGGAATCACAAATATTGCTTTTTATAACTCATACGCCAGGGCAATCCATTTACTGGTATAATGGCTGGCTTGCGTATCGATGCCGGAGCGAGAGTCATCCGCATTGAGAGATTTTCACTAAAATCATTTGGTTAGTAATATGAAACATACTGTTGAAGTGATGATCCCGGAAGCCGAGATCAAAGCGCGTATCGCCGAACTGGGTCGTCAAATCACCGAACATTACAAGGACAGCGGCAGCGAAATGGTGCTGGTCGGTCTGTTGCGTGGTTCTTTCATGTTCATGGCAGACCTGTGCCGTGAAGTGCAGGTGCCGCACGAGGTCGATTTTATGACCGCCTCCAGTTACGGCAGCGGCATGTCCACAACCCGTGATGTGAAAATCCTGAAAGATCTGGATGAAGATATTCGTGGCAAAGATGTGTTGATTGTTGAGGACATCATCGACTCCGGCAACACGCTCTCTAAAGTGCGTGAGATCCTGAGCCTGCGTGAACCAAAATCACTGGCGATTTGTACCCTGCTGGATAAGCCTGAGCGCCGTGAAGTGCAGGTGCCGGTGGAGTTCGTTGGTTTCTCCATCCCGGACGAATTCGTGGTGGGTTACGGCATTGATTACGCGCAGCGTTATCGCCATCTGCCGTATGTTGGGAAAGTAGTGATTCTGGACGAATAATTGCGGGCTGATGCCCTCACCCCAGCCCTCTCCCACAGGGAGAGGGTGAAAACCTCCGGCTTTGTTATTTATGGTTCACATGCTTAAGCTTGAGGTTGGCAATTCCCGAGCGGTAACGCTGTTCCAGCGTTTCGCGGTTGGTGGCGGTCACTTCCAGATTGCGCAGCAGACCGTCGTGAATACCGTACGCCCAGCCGTGGATGGAGACCTTCTGCCCGCGTTTCCAGGCAGACTGCATAATCGTCGAGTGGCCCAGGTTATAGACCTGCTCCATTACGTTCAGCTCACACAGGGTGTCGAGACGGCGCTCCTGCGGCATTTCGCCCAGCAGTGAGCTATGTTTGAACCAGATATCACGAATGTGCAGCAGCCAGTTATCGATTAACCCTAGCTCTGTGTTTTCGACCGCCGCCTGCACGCCGCCGCAGCCGTAGTGGCCACAAATAATGATGTGCTCAACCTCAAGAACGTCAACGGCGTACTGCACAACCGAAAGGCAGTTGAGATCGGTATGAATAACCAGGTTAGCCACATTGCGGTGAACAAACAGTTCGCCAGGTTCAAGACCCGTCAGACGTTCGGCGGGGACACGGCTGTCAGAACATCCAATCCAGAGAAAGCGCGGGTTCTGCGCTTGCGCGAGTTTTCCAAAAAATCCGGGGTCTTCCTCCACCAGCATTTTTGACCATAGTGCATTGTTGCTGATGAGTGTATCTATGTCGTTCATGGAGGTTAGCGACCTGTAACCAAGTGATTGCGTTGCGCTACTATAGGGTAACCCGACTTTTAATGAAACCACACAACGTGTGTCAGAACTTAAGGTAAGTTGAATTCATGGCGATTGCACTGGAGCTTGAACAGCTCAAAAAAACCTACCCGGGGGGCGTTCAGGCGCTGCGCGGGATAGATCTTAAAGTCGAAGCGGGAGATTTCTACGCGCTTCTGGGGCCGAACGGGGCGGGGAAATCCACCACCATCGGGATCATCAGCTCGCTGGTCAATAAAACCTCCGGCCGCGTCAGCGTGTTTGGCTACGATCTGCAAAAAGATGTGGTCAACGCCAAGCGTCAGCTGGGGCTGGTGCCGCAGGAGTTCAACTTCAACCCGTTTGAGACGGTACAGCAGATTGTTGTTAACCAGGCGGGTTACTATGGCGTTGAGCGCAAAGAGGCGCTTGAGCGCAGCGAAAAGTATCTGAAACAGCTCGACCTGTGGGAGAAGCGTAACGAACGCGCGCGGATGTTGTCCGGGGGGATGAAGCGCCGCCTGATGATTGCCCGCGCGCTGATGCACGAGCCAAAGCTGCTTATCCTTGATGAGCCGACTGCTGGCGTGGATATTGAACTGCGTCGTTCCATGTGGGGCTTCCTGAAAGATCTGAACGATAAAGGCACCACCATCATTCTGACCACGCACTACCTGGAAGAGGCGGAAATGCTGTGCCGCAATATCGGCATTATTCAGCACGGTGAGCTGGTGGAAAACACCTCGATGAAGAATCTGCTCTCCAAGCTCAAATCAGAGACCTTTATCCTCGATCTGGCGGCGAAAAGCGCGCTGCCGAAACTGGAGGGCTACAACTATCGCCTGGTCGATACCTCGACGCTGGAGGTAGAAGTGCTGCGCGAGCAGGGTATCAACAGCGTGTTCTCACAGTTGAGTGCGCAGGGCATTCAGGTATTAAGCATGCGTAACAAAGCAAACCGACTGGAAGAGCTGTTTGTCTCTCTGGTGCACGACAAACAAGGAGACAAGGCATGACGCATCTTTACTGGGTCGCGCTGAAAAGCATCTGGGCAAAAGAGATTAACCGCTTTATGCGTATCTGGGTGCAAACCCTGGTGCCGCCGGTGATCACCATGACGCTCTACTTCATCATTTTCGGTAACCTGATTGGCTCCCGCATTGGTGAGATGCACGGTTTTACCTATATGCAGTTTATCGTGCCGGGCCTGATCATGATGGCGGTGATCACCAACGCTTACGCGAACGTGGCGTCGTCGTTCTTTAGCGCCAAGTTCCAGCGCAACATTGAAGAGCTGCTGGTGGCCCCGGTGCCAACGCATGTGATCATCGCCGGTTACGTGGGCGGCGGCGTAGCGCGCGGGCTGTGCGTGGGGATTCTGGTGACGGCGATTTCGTTGTTCTTCGTCCCGTTCCAGGTGCATTCGTGGCTGTTCGTGGCGCTCACATTATTGCTGACGGCGATCCTGTTCTCCCTCGCCGGGCTGCTGAACGCGGTGTTTGCTAAAACGTTTGATGACATCAGCCTGATCCCGACCTTCGTGCTGACGCCGCTGACCTATCTGGGCGGGGTGTTTTACTCCCTGACGCTGTTGCCGCCGTTCTGGCAGGCGCTGTCGCACCTGAACCCGATTGTCTACATGATCAGCGGCTTCCGCTTTGGCTTCCTCGGCATTGCCGATGTCCCGCTGTTCACCACCGTTGTGGTGCTGGTGGTGTTTATCGTGGCATTCTATCTGCTGTGCTGGTATCTGATCCAGCGCGGACGCGGGCTGCGTAGCTAACCTTCTGCCCGGCGACGTTCTGTTTGCCGGGCACTTTCTTTGACAGTTATCACCGTAAACTAACCTTCACCTGGATAAACTACTCGCCTGCTAAGGAGAGACGTTATGCTGGGATGGGTGATCACCTGCCACGATGAAGAGGCACAGGAAATGCTGCTTAAGCTGGAGGCCCGATTTGGCCCCCTGGCGCAATGTCGTGCGGTAAATTACTGGCGAGGGCTGAGCACCAATATGCTCAGCCGGATGATGTGTGACGCGCTGCATGAAACGGACACCGGCGATGGCGTGATTTTTCTCACTGACAGATCCGGCGCGGCGCCATACCGTGCGGCTGCCCTAATGAGCCATAAGCACGATAACTGTGAAGTAATCTCCGGTATCAGCCTGCCTTTACTCGAAGCGATGTATCCGCTGCGCGCAACGTTGAGCAGCGCTGAGTTTCGTCACGCCATTGTGGCGCAGGGCTCGCCGGGCGTGAGCAGCTTGTGGCACCAGCAGCAGAAGAACCCGCCTTTTGTTCTGCTTCACGATCTGTATAAGCATTAAACATTGGTATTGATGCCGCTTTTGTTACAATGGCGGCTGATTTTCTGTGTCGATTTATATTCCATGCTCAAACGCGTTATCTTTATCCTTCTGCTCGTGGTTTCCGGTGGTGCGTCTGCCAGCCTGACCAGTCAGCAAGGCCTTCCTGCCCAATATATGCAAACCACCGAAGATGCGGCCATCTGGGCGCAGGTGGGAAATGCCGTTGTGAATGTGGGGAATGTCCGCGCCGGGCAGATCCTCGCTGTCTTTCCGGCCGCGGCGGATTACTATGAATTTCGTTTCGGATTCGGTACGGGGTTTATTGATAAAGACCACCTTGAAAAAGTTCAGGGCAAACAACGCGTTGAGGATAGTTTGGGTGACTTGAACAAGCCGCTCAGTAATCAAAACCTCATTACCTGGAAAGACACGCCGGTGTATAACGCCCCCAGCAGCGGAAGCGCGCCCTTTGGCACCTTAAGCGCTAATCTTCGCTATCCGATTCTGAATAAGCTGAAAGACCGCCTGAACCAGACCTGGTTCCAGATCCGTATCGGTAATCGTCTGGCATGGGTAAGCAGCCTGGATGCGCAGGAAGATAACGGGCTACCGGTTCTGACCTACCATCATATTTTGCGTGATGAAGAGAACACCCGTTTTCGACATACCTCCACGACGACCAGCGTACGTGCGTTTAATAATCAGATGGCATGGTTACGCGATCAGGGCTACACCACGCTGACGATGTACCAGCTTGAAGGGTACGTGCGTAACAAGATGAACCTGCCCGCGAAAGCGGTGGTGATCACCTTTGATGATGGCCTCAAATCGGTGAGCCGCTATGCGTATCCGGTGCTGAAAGAATATGGCTTCAACGCGACGGCGTTTATAATTTCATCCCGAATCAAAGGCCATCCGCAGAAGTGGGATCCAAAATCGCTACAGTTTATGAGCGTTCAGGAAATCAAGGGCATCCAGGATGTGTTCGACATTCAGTCTCACACTCATTTCCTGCATCGCGTGGATGGCTATAAACACCCCATCCTGTTGAGCCGTAGCTATCACGTGATCCTGTTTGATTTTGAACGCTCACGTCGTGCACTGGCTCAGTTCAACCCGCGCGTATTGTATGTGTCGTATCCATTTGGCGGCTATGACAATAAAGCGATAAAGGCAGCGAATGACGCTGGTTTTCATCTGGCAGTGACGACGATGAAAGGGAAGGTGAAGCCGGGGGATAATCCGTTCCTGTTGAAGCGTTTGTAAATCTTAAGAACGGATTCACTGGAGACGATGTCGCGGCTGATCAGTAATCAGCCGCAGGGATAGCGGTTAGTCGTATGAAAGGGTGAATACGCCGGTGGCTTTAAACGACCCCGGTTTCACTGTGTTTCCGTTTGCTACCAGTTGAGCAACATAATTAATTTGCTTGGATTCAGGGGTTTGGTAATCCGTTATGACATAGGATGAGTCAGGATTATTCGGCAGGAGTTGAGAGGTTCCGTTATACATGATTCTCACGCCTGCGCCCTCAGCTCCGGACGAAAGCGTATTACCAAGAAGTTCATTATTTTTTCCGGTTAGCTTTGAGGTGGTGAGTTTGGTTGTGATATTTGCCACACCGGTACAATTGCTTAGGCTAATTGAAAAAGGGATATCCTTAACCCGATTGTTTTTAATGTCTGAAACATAATATTCTCCCAGGTTAACATTATTAGTGCCATCCGATAGCATGGCCATGTCGCAGGTTGGAAGAACGATCGGGATCTGGAATGAGTCCTCGTTGACCACAAATGTCCATGGTTGGTTGTTAGAATCATTTGGATTACCAATAGCCATTTTCCCCAGAGTGCCGGGTTTGGGTCTGATTGAGGTTTCTTTGTTCGGGTTGCCTCTGTAACCTTCATCAATATAAATTTGAACTGAGGTGTTTATCCATTTGTCATCCCAGGGGTCAGATTTTCCGGAGGATGCAACGGTAGTCCAGTCAGTCGTATTCATAGCGAAATAGCCACCCATGCCTCCAGTGCTTTCTGCGGTGTGGACCCTTACGGAATAATAAATCCCAGGAATATTTGTTTCAAACATAGCCCTGCCATAACTGCTCCCCATCAGCAAGGTCGGGTTTGTTTGTGACACGAGGTTAAAACCATCGTCCCCTGCACCACATTCGGCCTGAATGCCCGGTGTCAGGTTAACGTTAAAAAGAGTACTGGCATAATTACCCGGAGGGGGAAGACGTACGGTGCCACCTGAGTAGTCGGAATTGATCAGCGTGGTTGTGCCGCCTTTTCCATTATTCATTCGGCACTCCCCTGCCCAGCAGGAGTGGCTGAGGGTAAATAACACGCTCGCCATGGCAAACGCCATTGTGCCTTTCACGTTGAAACCCTGTCTTATAAAGTTGAACATTCTCATCCTTTTTCCTGTTCTGATTATTATTCGTAAGTGATGTCAACCAATACTTTACTGGTAACGACACCACCAGCCACTACGCCAATATTTTGATATCGGGCATAGAACTGATAATCCGTTAAAAATGCAGTATCCTGACCGCTTACGTCATAAGTGATTTTTGACGTGCCGTCGTTGTTTAAAACATTCTTTTTATATTTTTCAGAGAAAACGACGACGCCGACATTTTTTGCCGCGCCTGCGGCGGTATCATCACTTTTGAAAACCTGATTTTGTCCTGGCCAGAAACCCGACTGCGGCGAAAAGCTAAAACTCAGCTTTTTAGCCGTACCGCTGTCTCCATAGCAATCATCTACATGGATCTTAAAAGGCGTACCGCCTGCATCATCGGTTGCAGTAAAACGATCGCTACCATCCGGGTTATAAAACCAACTGCGCATCGCATTGGGGAGATAAATTTCGCCGTCATTTTCCACGGTCATCTTACAGGTGCTATTAACAATGTTAGCGGTAATATTTACGTCTAATCCTGAGCTTGCCTGGCTTACGCCAGGCAAGATGCCACCAGCCAAGCCCATAAGCAACACAAGACCGGGCTGGTATAAAATAAACGGTGATTGTTGCATACTGGTTCCTGGTATTATGGATAAGCGATAGTAAACGTGACTGGCGCAGTAACCGCCCCCGCGCCTACATCAGCAATGGTTTGGCCTTGCCCGATAACGATACGGGAATTCATCGGGAATTCACCGGTACCATCAGTAATGGTGACATCCTTAGCAGCCGGAGGCGTGTTACAGCTCATAAGCTCGCCAGTATCGACAACACCCGACCAGATCTCAAAGCCCGTTGCTAAGCCGCCAGAGTAAGAATCACCCGTCTTGTTGACGCCACTGCATTCACCACCAGCGCCTTTCGCAGCGGACACCGTTGCCTTGGTTACTCCAGAACAGTTGGTGAAACTAATCTTGAGCGGCTCGACACGGGTTTTGTTCACCAGATCGGATTTGTATACGTCGCCGAACGCAATTTCAGTGGAGGCTGTGCCTGCATCGTTAAGTACTTTTGCGGTACATGTGCCTGATACAATTTTTGATTTAATCGTTAATTCGACACTAGGGGTGCCTGTAATTGCTGCGCTTGCCATTCCCGAGAACAGAAGAGCAGAAACGGACAGGGCGATAAAAGTAGAATTGAATTTCATAATGTTGCTCCGTTTTCCTGCACTAATCACTCGTAGCTAAATTCAAAGGTCGCCACGGCCTGAAAATCACCAATGGTCATGCTGTTTTCTTTTGTTTCACGTAAGGTGGCCACCAGAGCAACTTCCTTATTCTGGATTTCTGTCGGACTCCAGACCAGGCGCTCTGAATCCAGGGTTGAGTTAATGATAAAAGGAGTATTTGGTGCATCGGCTCTGGCGATTTCAGCCGCAGAGTAATCAGCGCCACCGTTAGTTTTTGCAATCTGGTTAACAAGGCCGCTAGCTAAATAACCTGATTTGGTTCCTTTTACGGTTGTTTTTAACGAGGTCAGCGACGCCGGGCATTCAACGAGCACAATTTTGAAATTGGCATTTGCCGTTCCGGCTTTGACATCATCTAAACGTACCTGACCGTTATTACCGATAGTCAGCGTTTGCTGCGTATCTGAACCCGTACCGCCGACCAGTTTCATATCGCAGGTGGTTTCGCGGATATTGGCAGTGAAGTTAACATTGAGATCGGCTGCCGCAGCAGAACCTGACATCGCTAACATTGCTAATGCGATTAATGAATAACCGCAATGATTTTTCTTCATATTATTTCCCATGGGTGTGATTCCCTGTTTTAACATCATTACATTTGGCACTGTTGATTACTCAGAATCGTGGTTAAGCCTGCTTTCTTCGCATTTTCAGGAATCTGATAATGCACCGTGCAAGAGCTGGATCCATCGCTTCCCCATACCACCCGGAGAGCGCCTTTGTCTTCCACACCGCGTACATAAGCTTGTCCTGCCTGGCCTACCGTTCCGATAGATTCGTTTTTCTCATTCAGAACGTCTGCACCTAACGGAATAAAGCCGTTATCAGAACGTTGTAATTCCAGAACAAGCGAACGACCTTCATCCGTTTCAAAATTCACTAATACAACGGAGCCATTGCGAGGTACGGCAACAGCGCTGGTATTTTTGATTTCAACGTCTGCTTCGAGAGTGCTGATATCGAGCGATACTCGGTTTTCTCTGTAGGCTGACATATACGGCATAATCCCGTACCCGGAGCTGTTAATGCGGCTTTGGCCGTAACCCAGCCGAGCACCCGTTGCGCCACTTGCTTTTACCAGCGCAAGTGAATCCGTTTCGCCGATACTGCCGGATGTAAATACAACGCCACCCGAGTGAACAACCATTCCGCCGTTATAACTCGCGGAATACTGTTTACTATTGTCATCGCCAAAGGACGCTGAGACACCGAGCGGCCCGTAAGGACTGTTCCATGAGCTATAGCCACTGACCTGGTTCAGGTTGCCGTAGTTGCCCCCGCTTGATGAGGCGCTAACGGAATAGCTCACTTCACTGTTTTTGGAGTTGCCGCTTGCCGTAGAGTTAAAACTGGTACCGCCTTTTAAATCAGTGCGCAGGCTCATGTTGACGTTATTAAATCCGCCTGACTGCGCGCTATCTTTATTGAATATGCTGAATGGAATACTGACGTTTAAATAAACGCTGTCATCCTTTTCCCCTGTTTCGTTGTACGTGCGTTGCACAGAAACGCTATAGCTACCGTAAGCAAAACTATTGTTGTAACCCACGCTGTAGTCGGAGGTGGAGCTAGAGTCATTCCAGTAATCCTGCCAGGTGCCGCTAATATAGAGTGAGCCGTATTCATCACCGTTAACATTCAATGGCTGATTCAGGCTGACCTGTATCTGGTTTTTGGTACGCTGATAATCAGCATAAAGCTCGGCATTGCTGTCATAAGATCGATTGCCATATTCCTCGTGATGAATACTGTCCTGCAATGAGGCGGCATCGTTAAGGCTGAGATAATCTTCTGTAGAGAAGCGATAAGCTGCCACGTTAAGAGATGTGTTAGTGGCTTCAAGCATTTTGCTGTAGGTCAGCCGATAACTCTGCCCTTTAAGCGTGTCCAGCCCGTCGATATCGGCATAGGACCCGGTAACATCTAATGCGAATGCACCAATACGGGTATTCATAGCCAGACCAAGCAGGCCGGCGTAGAAATCCATATCCGTATATTGCGCACCCACGTAACCGGTAAAGGTATTATTCAGACCATACGCGTAAGTTGCGTAGCCAACGTTTGGCTTATCGTGCAATGAATCATCATTCAGCTCACCTAAACCCACATCCCAGCGGCTGGAGCCTGGGCGGAGCATTTGTGTAACTGAGGAGAACGGAACGGTAAACGTCCGTTTACTTCCATCGGCTTCCTCTACAGTGACAATCAAATCATTGCCATAGCCTGTTGTACTGAGGTCATTGATCTCGAAAGCACCGGGTGGAACGGTGGTTTCATAAATTTTATTGCCGCTTTGCGTTACGCTAACTTTGGCGTTACTGTTTGCCACACCACGAATTACTGGCGCGTAGCCAGAGGTGCCTTCCGGGAGCATGCGGTCATCGTTATACATACGCGCACCACGCAGGCTCACCGAGTCAAAGACATCACCGCGTGTGTAGGAATCACCCATTACCATCTGTGCGTTAAGTGGTGTGATATCTCGCTGGAGGTAGATATCCTGGCTGGAATAATGTGTGCCATTATCGCTGTCCCAGTTCAGACTGCCGCGAGAACGTAAACGCCACGGCCCCACGTTCAGGCCATAATGCAAGCCCGCATAAGCGGTATCTGAATTGGTGCCGTTTGACTCGCTGTGCCAGGTATTAAGATCGTATGAGAGTAATCCGGCCGGAACACCATTATCCCATAATGAAGGATCGACATACCCTGCTGGAAGCTTAAGCACGTAGATTTGCGGAAAATTAAGATCCATTTCCTGCTTGCTACTATCAAAATTTTCAGAAGCACCGGGATAATATTTTTTGATATCTACGCAAGACGTTTCGTCGTTTTTGACATCATCGCCTAATATGCTGGTATCAACGCCTGCTTGTGTCAGCGTGAGTTTAGTCAGACATGCTGAGGCACGTGGCGTTTTGTTATCAATGAATGTCATCTCGACCGTGGATTTTGAATTGCCATTCAAATTCACTTTTACACGGTAAGTACCTGGCAGAACTGGGTTGCCATAAGCATAACGATCGACATTGATACCTCCACCATTATCGATAAGGAACTGGTCATTAAATTCAATGGCCGATTCTGTTTCGGATGAGGTGTCTACAGCTTTTTTTTCAGTCTCGCTCGCATGCAGAGGAAATGCTGCACAGATTGCGAGACATAAAATTGATCGTTGAAATAGCATGCTTCATCCAGACAAGTCGTCGTATGAATGCTATGAATCATTCATACGTGTTATATTTATAATGTGGCGGTGGTGCGGTTATTAATTTACTTTGCTTTCAAAAGTATCAGAGCCGCCATTGTCATTAATGGTTTCGTAAGCAACAGTGCCGGTGGCAGTACTACCTAAACCTTTTACCTGCATAATTTGAGTACTAAACGGTAAAATAGATTTATGCTCAACCTGGTACTCTTTATTTGCTGATTTCAGCTTTACATTTGAAATAGAAACGTTGTAAGGGGAATCATTGTGTGCGATCAGGTTTAGCGTATTACCTTGTTTTTGTTGTGACCACGTTACTTTGGCTGCTGCATCTCCTGGCGTACCTTTCAGGCCGTCAGGTCGGAAAAAGAGTTTAATACGTGTGCGGAATGCCAGCTGGAGCTGGTTAGGATTTTCACCGTCTTTCACTTTTGACTTCGGTGGAATCTCGAGCACATTGAACCAGAATAGGGATTCGCGATCTTGCGGCAATGAACCACCCAGGTATGAGATCCGAACGGATTGACCTTTTTGCGGATCAATTCGGGATACTGGTGGAGTAATAATAAACGGTAGTTTTAATTCCTGTGGGTTGGTGTCATCGCGACCGTCATCGAGCCATGATTGAACTAATAGTGGCTTTTTGCCACGGTTGTCTAAAGAAACGATGACATCTTTTTGCGACTGCTGATAAACAATACGTGTTCCCGAAATAACGATATCTGCGCTTGCCTGGAATGACGCGACAGCAGCAGCTGTAAAGCAGGCAGCTTTAAATCCTTTATAAAATGATGTGCTTAACATTTTTCCACTTCCTGTTGGAATGATATCAATAGTCCCCTGACGTACGTCAGGGGATAATATGAGCATTTTATTTATGCGCTTAAAATTACTCGTAGATCATGGTGAATGCAGCTTGTGCCTGAACCACACCAGCTGACACTGGGTTGTTGGCCGCATCCCAGTTCTGACCCTGGGTATACGCTACACGGTAGTAAAGTGCGCCTGCGCCTGTGGTATCAATCGTTGCTTTCTGGGTATTGTTGGTCTGATCCAGTTTGATCTGATCGGTAGCGGAGTTGCCATCGTTTGACAGTACCAGATTGACGTTTTTAGCGGCGCCTTGAGTATTTGATGGTGGAACCAGCAGACCGCCGGAAGTTGAAGAAGAACCCGCCCAGGAATCAAACTGAGCAGATGCCTGGTTGACGGTAGCAGAATCACAACCTGTCAGGGTGAGGGAGAATTTCTTTTCTCCCAGGGTGCTGGTGGTACCCAGCGCATTAGCGAAGTCTTTTACAAACACGGTATCCAGGTTAACGTCAAAATCATTACCCTCCTGGTCAATCTTCTGATCCAGGGATACTTTACAGGTGTTATTAGAAACCATACCGTGGAAAGTAATAGTGCCTGTATCTGAAGGAATATCAGCTGCCATTGCAGAACCCGCACTCAGAACCATTGCTACTATAGTTGCCAGACCTAATTTATTAAAAGACATTTTTTATATCCATATTTAAATGCTAGAAAAGTGAACATAAGCAAGGCTTATGTTCGTTCCGAACAGATGCTTCGGGAAAAGGATTCTAAGTGATGAGTAATGGTTGTGAGAAGCCGTTAGGCGTTAGAAATACTTAAACGATCTTTAAGTCAATATGATTATTTAATAGTGAATGATAATAATTGTTCATCATTTTGATGAGCAGGTGTTCGGCAGGTTGACTTTAATATATTAATAAAAATATATAAAAAGAATGCTATTCATTTTAATTATGTATAAATTACCCAACCTATTTGTCGGGTAATTTATAACAGTACTATTGGCTTAGGCAACCTGAACCGGAATTGCCTTCGCAATACGTTTCATTTCATTATCGCCTTCAAAGTATGCCACTTTTGGCTGCCAGCGACGTGCCTCTTCGTCAGACATCATCACAAAGCTGGCAATAATGACGATATCACCCACGTCCGCGCAGTGCGCCGCTGCCCCATTAACGGAGATGATTTTAGACCCGCGTTCAGCGGCTATCGCGTACGTTGAAAAGCGTTTGCCGTTATTAACGTTCCAGATATCAATAGCTTCGTTTTCGAGAATACCCGCCGCGTCGAGAAAATCCTGGTCGATCGCGCAGGAGCCTTCATAGTGCAGGTCGGCCTGGGTGACTTTCACACGGTGAAGCTTACCTTGTAGCATTTTGCGAATCATTACGTTTACCTTTCACTTCCGGGTAGTAAAACTACGCCAGTTCAACCACTTTGTTGTCGATAAGGCGGGCCTGGCCGAGCCAAGCCGCCACCAGAATTACCGCACGTTTGCTGGTATCTGAGAGTTCCAGAAGCGTATCGGCATCCCGAATTTGAACGTCGTCAGCACGAAGACCTTTCTCGTTCAGCGCCTGTTCAGCCAGAGCGATGATTTCTTCTGCGGTTAATTCTTTTGCCAGCAGTTGCTCTGCCATGGTATTCATGACTTTGCTTAAGCCTGGCGCAATTTTACGCTGTTCCGCAGTCAGATAGCCGTTACGGGAGCTAAGCGCCAGGCCATCTTTCGCACGTACAATCGGCACGCCGACAATCTCTATGTCGTAGCCCATATCGGCAACCATTTTGCGGATCAGCGCCAGCTGCTGGAAATCTTTCTCGCCAAAGCAGGCGATGTCCGGCTGCACCAGGTTAAACAGCTTGCTGACGATGGTGGAAACGCCGCGGAAATGGCCCGGACGGCTGGCACCCTCCAGCATGGTCGAAATACCCGGTACGTCGACGTAGGTCGCTTCAGTGGTACCCTGAGGATAAACATCTGCGGGGGCCGGTGCGAAGACGATATCCGCATGACGTTTTTTGAGCTTCTCGCAATCTTCCTGCAAGGTACGTGGATAGCGCGCCAGATCGTCTTCGCGATCGAACTGCATCGGGTTAACGAAGATACTGACTACCACGATATCTGCACGGGCTCTCGCTTCATCGACCAGCTTCATATGGCCGTCGTGCAGATTGCCCATGGTCGGGACGAGGGCGATACGTTTACCTTCCTGACGTGCACGGCGGATATGCTGGCGCAGCAGCGGCAGAGTTTCTATGATTAGCACACCTGGACTCCTTAATGGAAACTGTGTTCTTCGCCCGGATAAACGCCGGACTCAACCTCGGCAATATACTGCCGCACAGCAGCACGCATGTCGCCTGCTTCTGTCAGGAAATTTTTAGCAAATTTTGGAATGTGACCGCCGGTGATCCCGAAGGCGTCGTGCATGACCAGAATCTGGCCATCGGTGACGTTGCCCGCGCCGATGCCGATCACCGGAATCGACAGCGCCTCAGTGATACGCTTAGCCAGCTCAACCGGCACACACTCCAGCACCAGCAGCTGTGCACCAGCGGCTTCCAGCGCCAGGGCATCATCAAACAGCGTCTGCGCCGCATCGCCACGCCCCTGAACTTTATAACCGCCAAAGATATTCACGGACTGCGGCGTCAGCCCTAAGTGCCCGCAAACTGGCACGGCCCGTTCGGTAAGCATTTTCACCGTATCGACCAGCCAGTCGCCGCCTTCGATTTTGACCATATTGGCGCCGGCGCGCATCACTGTTGCCGCATTTTCAAAGGCCTGTTCCGGGGTGGCATACGCCATAAACGGCAGATCGGAAAGTAGCAGGCAGGCGGGCGCACCCCGGCGCACGGCGCGGGTATGGTAAGCAATATCCTCGACCGTGACCGGCAGAGTAGAATCATGTCCTTGTACCGTCATCCCTAACGAGTCTCCGACCAGCATGACGTTGATCCCTTCTTCGGCAAACAGTTTTGCGAAGCTGTAGTCATACGCGGTGATAGTGGCGAAGCGTTTCTTTTCCTGTTTGCATTTCTGCAATAAGGAGATGGTAGTTGGTTTCATACTGTTTCCTGATGGCCCAAAAGCGGATCTTTGCGCATTCTAACAGTAACATTCGAGGGAACAATGATTTTAGGCAATCGATTAACCATATTTAACACATGGCTAATCGGGGGTGACACGGGATTACCAGCGGACCGGTTTTTCCGCGTTGAGGCTTTGCAGAACGGCGTTCAGCGAGGTGCCGTCAGGGAAGGTGAGATCGGGGGCGACTTCAAACAGTGGCCAGAGCATAAACGCACGGTTTTTCATGTCATAGTGCGGAACGGTGAGGCGCTCGGTGTTAATCACCTTGTGGCCGAAAAGCATAATATCGAGGTCGAGCGTGCGCGGTCCCCAGCGTTCGGCTTTACGTACGCGACCCTGCTGTAGCTCAATACGCTGGGTATTATCCAGCAGCGTTTCTGCGTCAAGGGCTGTTTCCAGCACCACGGCGGCGTTCAGATAATCAGGCTGATCCTGCGGGCCGAGCGGGGGCGTACGGTAAAAGGAGGAGACCGCCGCGATACGGCTTTGCGGGATCTCCCCCAGCGCCTGAACGGCAGCGTTAACCTGATCAAGCGGAGAGGCCAGATTGCTGCCGATGGCAATATACGCAAGGGTCATGCTGTGCCTTCACGACGCGGCGCGCGCTTGCGCGGGCGACGGTGACGACGGCGCGGTGCCGGCTCGTCATCCAGATCCGTGAGCATATCTTTTTGCTCCGGTGGTGCAGAGACCTGAAATTCTCCCCACCACTGCGCCAGACGCTGTAGCTCCTGGTTTCTTTCGACTTCAGCACGCAGAGAGAGCAAATCGAACGCGGCGCGGAACTTAGGATGCTCCATCAGTTTCCAGGCACGTTTACCCTGACGGCGGGACATACGCAGCTGAAGCTGCCAGATATCACGCACCAGCGTGGTAATACGTTTCGGGATCGCCAGCGTGCGACAGCCTTCGTCCAGCACGTCGTTTGCCGCCAGCGCGAACGCATCATAATAGGCGAGGCCGCTCTCCTGGGTAATGCGCTGCGCCGTTTCCAGCAGCGGATACCAGAACATGGCCGCGAACAGGAACGCCGGATTCACGCGCATATCGTTATGAATACGGGTATCCGTGTTCTTCAGCACCTGTGCAATCATCCGCTCCATTGCGCTGTCACCGTTTTCGGTGAAGTAGCGGGTAATGGTCGGGAACAGCGGCTGGAACAGGTTGTATTCACGCAGCAAATTGTAGGTTTCAAACCCGTAGCCTGCCTGGAGCAGCTTTAACGACTCCTCAAACAGACGGGCAGGGGGGACGTCGTTAATCAGCGTCGCCAGGCGCGGGATCGGCTCTGCGGTTTCCGGGCTGATACGCATGTTTAGCTTGGCGGCGAAACGCACGGCGCGCAGCATTCGGACCGGATCTTCGCGATAGCGCGTTTCCGGCGTGCCGATCAGGCGAATCAAGCCGTCTTTCAGATCCTGCATACCGCCGACGTAATCGCGCACGGTAAAATCCGCCACGCTGTAGTAAAGGCTGTTGATGGTGAAATCGCGACGCTGAGCATCTTCTTCAATAGAGCCGAAGATGTTGTCGCGCAGCAGCATGCCGTTTTGGCCGCGCTGGGAAGTTGTGCGATCGTTGACGCCCGCTTCGTGGTGACCGCGGAAGGTCGCCACTTCAATAATTTCCGGTCCAAACATCACGTGCGCCAGACGGAAACGGCGACCAACCAGACGGCAGTTGCGGAATAATTTACGCACCTGTTCAGGCGTGGCGCTGGTCGTCACGTCGAAATCTTTTGGTTTTTTGCCCAGCAGTAAATCGCGCACCCCGCCGCCGACGAGATAGGCCTCGTAGCCTGCTTTATTCAGACGATAGAGCACCTTGAGGGCATTTTCACTGATATCTTTGCGGGAAATATTGTGCTGCTCACGCGGAATGACCGACATGTGTGGCTGTGCAATAGCATCATTCGCCATGCTCTCTTCGCGGCTCAGCACTTTACGGCAAAAATTAGCGACTCGGGTAAAAATAGTACACCTCGTAGTGTGTTTTGTTATCAAAAAAGCGGCTAATCATAGCTCAGCGCAACGCATTTGAGAATGCTGGATTTTTGGCACGGCCATAAGCGTCCAGTCAGCAATGGCCGTTTTCAGCAATTCATCCAGACTCAGATCCTGCCATTCCTGCGTTACATTCTGGTTGAGAAATCGCAGCGCGTCGATCAATACCGGGCGCGGATCGCCGTCAGGCAGCGCCGGGGCATGATTCTGTTTTGACAGCTTACTCCCCTGTTCATTGACCGCCAGCGGCAGATGGATGTAATCCGGCACCGTCCAGCCAAACTGCTGGTAAAGCGATATTTGCCGCACGGTAGGCTCAACCAAATCCGCCCCACGCACGATTTCCGTGACGCCCTGGAAATGGTCATCGACAACCACCGCCAGGTTATAGGCAAACAAGCCATCGCGACGGTGAATAATAAAATCTTCACGCGCCAGACGATCATCCGCCTGAATGGTTCCTGAGAGGACATCGGTAAACTGCGTCACCGGAGCGCGCTGTATCAGCCGTACGGCGGCATTCTCAGGGCCGTTGTGCCGCGTACGGCAGTGGCCGTCGTAAACGCCACCCACGCTCTGAATTCGCGCACGCGTGCAGGTGCAGTTATAGGAAAGGCCCTGTTCAGCAAGCCACGCCAGACGTTCACGGTAGGCATCATGGCGTTGAGACTGCCAGAGTACGTCGCCGTCCCAGTGAAGACCGTAATGTTCCAGCTGACGCAGAATAGTTTCTGCCGCACCGGGAACTTCACGCGGAGGATCGATATCTTCAATGCGAACCAGCCATTTACCCTGACGGGCGCGAGCCTGTAGGTAGCTGCCGAGCGCGGCAATTAATGAGCCGAAGTGTAATTCACCGGAGGGAGATGGCGCAAAGCGCCCGATATAGTGAGATTCAGACATATCAACGGTAACAAGGCGGGAGAAACTCCCGCCTTAGCAGAGTAGTGAGAGGGAAGGCGTTAGCCAGCCATCTGTTTTTCGCGGATTTCTGCCAGCGTTTTACAGTCGATGCACAGATCGGCTGTTGGACGCGCTTCCAGACGACGAATACCGATTTCAACACCGCAGGATTCGCAGTAGCCAAAATCTTCGTCCTCGACCTTTTTCAGCGTTTTCTCGATCTTTTTGATCAGTTTGCGCTCGCGGTCACGGTTACGCAGTTCGAGGCTGAACTCTTCTTCCTGAGCGGCACGGTCGACCGGATCCGGGAAGTTAGCAGCTTCATCCTGCATATGTGTAACGGTGCGATCGACTTCATCCCTGAGTTGATTACGCCATGCTTCCAGAATACGACGGAAGTGCGCCAGCTGGGCTTCATTCATATACTCTTCGCCCGGCTTCTCCTGATATGGTTCCACCCCAGCGATGGCGAGAATACTCAGGGACGATGTTTTACGGTTTTGCCCTTCTTGCATGTTGCTTCTCCTTAACACGCACTATCGATCCCCGTGTTGGGGGAAAAATCAGGTCGCTATAAATAGCAGATGCTTTTCCGTATGGCAATTATCTAAACGTAACACTTGACAACCCTGTGAGGAAAAGCGTATTTGCGCACGCGGCCAGAACACTTATTAGTCAATCGTCTAATCCCTTATAGGACAATGGGAAGAGAGGATCTCAGAGTCATATTATCGGCAGAAAGTTCCGCTTTATAAGCGAAAATCTCTACCCCCTGCTTTTGTGCCTCATTCAACAATTGCGCGTATTTAGGATCAATATGACGGGCCGGGGAAAACCGTTCAATGGCTGAATGCAGAACCGCAAACAGCAACACGGCGCGCTTGCCCGCCGCCGCTACACTCATTAGCTCCCGCAGATGCTTCTGGCCACGTAGCGTTACCGCATCCGGAAAGAAGCCGTTTTCCTCTTCCGCTAACGTCACTGATTTCACTTCAATATAGCACTCAGGGCGGTCTTCCGCCTGTAACATAAAATCAATTCTGCTGCTTTCATCGCCATATTTCACTTCGCTTTTTTGCGTGGCGTAACCCACCAGTTCAGGAAGGATTCCATTTGTCAGGGCTTCCTTAACCAGCTGATTTGCGCGCAGGGTATTAACGCAAATAAATGCCCCGCTTTGCGTCTCGGTCATTTCCCAGGTATGAGGATATTTGCGTTTAGTATTTTCTGATGTGGAATACCAGACCGTGTCACCCGGCGTGGCGCAACCGGTCATGGCGCCGGTGTTAGGACAATGCAGCGTGAGCGTTTCGCCCTCAGGCGTGATCACGTCAGCGAGAAAGCGTTTGTAACGCTGGATCAGCGTGGCGGGCTGGAGTGCAGGGCTAAACTTCATCAGGATTCCTTAACGTGTCGCCCAGCGTCCAGCGCTGGAGCGGAGTATAGCGGGTGCGTCCTTGTACAAAGGCAGATTCGTACAGCGCAAATTCATTCACCTGAAAGGACCAGTGGAAGCCCGGTGGCGGGATGGCAACAGCCTGACCCGCATCGCGCAGCAGGGTAATGTGGGCATGAAACGGCTGCGGGCTCTGATAACAGCCGCTGCGCGCGGCCTGTGCCCGCAGCATGTTGGCGAGCTGGAGCAGTCCGCGAGGGGGCTGCCGCGTCCCCAGCCAGACCACCCGAGAGCGCAGCCATTGCCCGGCATCGTCAAGATGCAGCGTAAAACCCGGCTGAGAAATGCGTCCGGCCATTGCGCTTAACGCGCGCTGCTTTTCTGCGCTCACCTCGCCAAGAAAAGCTAACGTCAGGTGCATATTGGCGGCGACGACAGGGCGGCCCGCTTCCGCGGGGAAGTGGCTGGCGCGCCAGCGAACAATTTGCCGTTGAAGCGTGGTGGGTAATTCAATGGCGAAGAATAGCCGTTTTGACTCAGACATGCGCAAGACTCGGTAATGATATGCGCCGATGCTACAATGTACGCCGATTAATGTTAACCCTCTGGAGCCGTAAGTGTCCTCTTTGCCCGTCGCCGTCGTCCTTCCTGAGCTTCTCGCAGCCTTAGAACATGCGCCACAGGTTTTGCTCAGCGCGCCCACCGGAGCGGGTAAATCCACCTGGCTGCCCCTGCAAATTCTGCGCGAGGGGAGCATCAGCGGGAAAATTATCCTGCTGGAACCGCGCAGGCTGGCGGCGCGCAATGTGGCGCAGCGCCTGGCGGAACTGCTGAATGAAAAACCGGGCGAGACGGTAGGGTACCGGATGCGCGCCGAAACCTGCATCGGCCCGTCTACGCGGCTGGAGGTGGTCACTGAAGGCATTCTTACCCGTATGCTGCAAAACGATCCGGAGCTGAGCGGCGTCGGGCTGGTGATCCTTGATGAATTTCACGAGCGCAGCCTCCAGGCCGATCTGGCCCTTGCGCTGCTGCTCGACGTTCAGCAGGGGCTGCGCGACGACCTTCGGCTGCTGATTATGTCGGCGACGCTGGATAACGAGCGGCTCCGGCAGACGCTCCCTGACGCGCCGATGAACTCCTCTGAAGGGCGTGCGTTCCCGGTCGAGCGCCGCTATCAGCCGCTGCCTGCCCATCAGCGTTTTGACGAAGCCGTTGCCATCGCCACCGCCGAATTGCTCCGTCAGGAACCCGGCTCGCTGCTGCTGTTTTTACCCGGCGTAGGCGAAATCCAGCGCGTACAGGAGCAACTGGCATCCAGGGTGAGCAGTGACGTTATGCTGTGCCCGCTCTACGGCGCGCTGCATTTGGCTGACCAGCGCAAGGCGATCCTTCCCGCACCGGCGGGGCAACGCAAAGTGGTACTGGCGACCAATATCGCCGAAACCAGTTTGACCATCGAAGGCATTCGCCTGGTGGTGGACAGTACGCAGGAGAGGGTGGCCAGTTTTGATCCGCGTACCGGGCTGACCAGGCTACTGACGCAGCGCATCAGCCAGGCCTCAATGGTGCAGCGCGCAGGCCGAGCTGGGCGTCTTGAGCCGGGTATTTGCCTGCATTTAACCAGCGCCGAGCAGGCGGAGCGTGCGGCATTGCAGAGTACGCCTGAGATTTTACAAAGCGATCTCTCCGGGCTGGTAATGGATCTGATGCAGTGGGGCTGCCCGGACCCTGACCAGCTCACCTGGCTTAATCCTCCGCCTGTTGTGAACCTTTCCGCCGCGCGCAGCCTGCTGACCCAGCTTGGCGCGCTGGAAGGCGAGCGACTGACGGCGCGCGGCCAGAAAATGGCGGCGCTGGGCAACGATCCGCGTCTGGCAGCGATGCTGGTGGCAGCACAAGGCGACGATGAAATTGCCACGGCGGCAAAACTGGCGGCTATTCTTGAGGAGCCGCCGCGCGGTGGCAGCAGCGATCTGGGACAGGCCTTTTCACGCCAGCAGGGAAACTGGCAACAGCGCGCGCAGCAGTTGTGTCACCGCCTGAAGAGCCGGGGAGGATCGCCTGACAGCGATAAAGTTATCCCTCTTCTGGCCCAGGCCTTCCCGGACAGAATCGCGCGCCGTCGCGGGCTGGATGGTCGTTATCAACTGGCAAATGGGATGGGCGCGATGCTGGACAGCGATGATGCTCTGACGCGTCATGAATGGCTGATCGCGCCGCTCTTACTCCAGGGCAGTCACTCCCCGGATGCGCGCATCTTGCAGGCGGTTGCCGTAGATATTGACGCCCTGACGCGTGCCTGCCCGCAGCTGCTTCAGCAATCTGACATTGTCGAATGGGATGATGCCCAGGGCACGCTGAAGGCGTTCCGTCGTAGCCAGATTGGCAAACTGACGCTCGGGACAAAACCGCTGGCGAAGCCGTCGGAGGAAGAGTTACACCAGGCGATGCTGAACGGCATTCGGGAAAAAGGGCTGAGCGTATTGAACTGGACGCCTGAGGCTGAACAATATCGTATACGTCTGCACTGCGCCGCGAAGTGGCTGCCGGAACAGGGGTGGCCAGCGGTGGATGATGAGACGCTGCTCGCGACGCTTGAACAGTGGTTGTTGCCGCAGATGAGCGGCGTACACTCCCTGCGCGCCCTGAAGGCGCTTGATGTTAAGGCAGCGTTACAGAATTTACTGGACTGGTCGTTACGTCAACGTCTGGATAGTGAACTGCCTGGGCATTACACTGTGCCAACCGGGAGTCGGATTGCCATTCGTTATCATGAGGATAATCCGCCAGCGCTGGCGGTTCGGATGCAGGAGATGTTTGGTGAGGCCACCACGCCGTCCATCGCTGAAGGGCGCGTGCCGTTAGTGCTTGAGCTGCTTTCGCCTGCGCATCGTCCCTTGCAGATTACCCGCGATCTGAGGGCGTTCTGGGCGGGGAGCTATCGTGAAGTGCAGAAAGAGATGAAGGGGCGATATCCCAAACACGTCTGGCCGGACGATCCGGCGAATACCGCGCCGACACGGCGCACGAAGAAATATTCGTAATGGGGGAGTGCGGCCTGAAAGGTAAAGTGCGGCCTGATGCCCTCACCCCGGCCCTCTCCCACAGGGAGAGGGAGGAAACACTGAAGACTTTCCTGTCAGGAAAGTCTTGCTGTTTATTTTGAGAGATTTCTTCTTTCACTGACCTGTGCAAGATAAGAAAATCTGGCCTTTGCGCCTGAATGTTGCGGAGAAAAAGCATGGCGGGGAATGACCGCGAGCCAATAGGACGTAAGGGAAAGCCGACGCGTCCGGCGAAAGAAAAGGTAAGCCGTCGTCGCCTCAGAGATGAGGAGTATGACGATGACTATGAAGACGATTATGAGGATGAAGAACCGATGCCGCGTAAAGGGAAAGGCAAAGGGCGTAAGCCTCGTGGTAAGCGCGGCTGGTTCTGGCTGCTGCTGAAGCTGTTTATTGTTTTTGTTGTCCTGATCGCGATTTACGGCGTTTATCTGGATCAGAAGATCCGCAGCCGTATCGACGGGAAAGTCTGGCAATTGCCTGCGGCAGTGTACGGCCGTATGGTGAACCTTGAGCCGGACATGTCCATCAGCAAGAATGAGATGGTGAAGCTGCTGCAAGCCACGCAGTATCGTCAGGTCACGAAAATGACCCGTCCGGGTGAATTTACCGTCCAGGCGAAAAGCATTGAGATGATCCGCCGTCCGTTCGACTTCCCGGACAGTAAAGAGGGGCAGGTGCGCGCGCGTCTGACCTTTGACGGCGATCGCCTGGAAACCATTGAGAACATGGATAACGATCGCCAGTTCGGTTTCTTCCGTCTCGATCCGCGTCTCATCACCATGCTGTCGTCCGCAAACGGCGAACAGCGCCTGTTCGTGGCGCGTAACGGCTTCCCGGATCTGCTGGTGGATACCCTGCTGGCAACCGAAGACCGCCACTTCTACGAGCACGACGGGATTAGCCTCTACTCCATTGGTCGTGCGGTACTGGCGAACCTGACCGCGGGGCGTACGGTGCAGGGGGCGAGTACCCTGACCCAGCAGCTGGTGAAAAACCTGTTCCTCTCCAGCGAGCGCTCTTACTGGCGTAAAGCCAACGAAGCGTACATGGCCGTGCTGATGGATGCGCGCTACAGCAAGGATCGTATTCTTGAGCTGTACATGAACGAGGTGTACCTCGGTCAGAGCGGCGATAACGAGATCCGCGGCTTCCCGCTGGCGAGCCTGTACTACTTTGGCCGTCCGGTAGAAGAGCTGAGCCTTGATCAGCAGGCGCTGCTGGTGGGCATGGTAAAAGGCGCGTCGATCTACAACCCGTGGCGTAACCCGAAACTGGCGCTGGAGCGTCGTAACCTGGTGCTGCGTCTGCTGCAACAACAGCAGGTGATTGACCAGGAGCTGTACGACATGCTGAGCGCGCGTCCGCTGGGCGTTCAGCCGCGCGGTGGGGTGATCTCTCCGCAGCCTGCCTTTATGCAGATGGTACGTCAGGAGTTGCAGTCTAAGCTCGGAGATAAAGTGAAAGATCTCTCCGGGGTGAAGATCTTCACCACCTTTGACTCCGTGGCGCAGGATGCGGCAGAAAAAGCGGCGGTTGAAGGTATTCCGGTTTTGAAGAAGCAGCGTAAGCTGAGCGATCTGGAAACCGCGATGGTGGTAGTTGATCGCAACACCGGCGAAGTTCGCGCCATGGTGGGCGGCGCCGAGCCGCAGTATGCGGGCTATAACCGCGCGATGCAGGCGCGTCGTTCGATTGGTTCTCTGGCAAAACCGGCAACCTACCTGACCGCGCTGAGCCAGCCGAATCTCTATCGACTGAACACCTGGATTGCCGATGCGCCAATCTCCCTGCGCCAGCCTAACGGCCAGGTGTGGTCTCCGCAGAACGATGATAAGCAGTTCAGCGGCCAGGTGATGCTGGTGGATGCGTTAACCCGCTCGATGAACGTGCCGACTGTTAACCTCGGCATGGCGCTGGGCCTCCCCGCCATCACCGACACCTGGCAGAAGCTGGGCGTACCGAAAGATCAGCTGCACCCTGTGCCAGCGATGATCCTGGGGGCGCTTAACCTGACGCCAATCGAAGTGGCCCAGGCGTTCCAGACCATCGCCAGCGGCGGTAACCGAGCGCCGCTTTCCGCCCTGCGTTCGGTGATTGCCGAAGATGGCTCCGTGCTGTATCAGAGCTTCCCGCAGGCGGAGCGCGCTGTTCCGGCGCAGGCGGCCTATATGACGCTGTGGACCATGCAGCAGGTGGTCCAGCGCGGTACCGGGCGTCAGCTGGGGGCGAAGTATCCTGGTCTGCATCTGGCGGGTAAAACCGGGACTACCAACAACAACGTCGATACCTGGTTCGCCGGTATTGATGGCCGTGAAGTGGTGATCACCTGGGTGGGCCGCGATAACAACCAGCCGACCAAACTGTATGGTGCGAGCGGCGCGATGTCGATTTACCAGCGCTATCTGGCCAATCAGTCTCCGGTGCCGCTGAACCTCGTTGCCCCGGAAGATATCGTCGATATGGGCGTGGACAGCTCGGGTAACTTCATCTGTGGCGGCGGCGTGCGTTCGCTGCCGGTCTGGACGACCAACCCGGATGCGCTGTGCCAGCAAAGCCAGCCAGAAGAACCGACAGGTAACCCGTTCGATCAGTCTTCTCAGCCTCAGCAGCCGCAGCAGCAACAGCCGCAGCAGCAGAACGAGAAGAAAGACAGCGACGGCGTCGCCGGCTGGATCAAGGATATGTTCGGCGGCAACTAGCCCTTATGACACCCCCTTCCCTGGAAGGGGGTATTTTTTCACCTCAGCAACTCATTTCCTTAACCCTGTTTTCAATCCTTATTAACGACCCGTTTTCCGTTGATTATTTCTTAAACCCTCAATTCTTGTAGGGCCGCATATCGCTTGCTATGCCGTCAGCGTTTCGCATATTATTCTGCGGTCATAATAATAATTCTCGTTTACGTTATCATTCACCTTTTTCATCAGAGATCCATCATGGCGCTTTCCAATACTGCTCAGCCAATTAACACGTCGCTGCGTAAAATCGCAGCCGTCGTAGCCACAGCGGTTGCCGGCATGTCTGCTTATGCACAGGCCGCTGAAACCCCCAAGAAAGAAGAAACCATCACCGTGACTGCCGCACCGGCTGCACAGGAAAGTGCCTGGGGTCCTGCACCGACGATTGCGGCAAAACGCACTGCAACGGCGACGAAAACCGATACACCCATTGAGAAAACCCCGCAGTCTATTTCTGTTGTGACTCGTGAAGAGATGGACATGAAACAGCCGGGGACGGTTAAACAGGCCCTGGCCTACACCCCAAGCGTTTTCGCAACGCGCGGCGCCTCAACAACTTACGATGTGGTTTCGATTCGTGGTTTCACGACCTCCAGCACCGTGAATACCAACCAGTATCTGGATGGTATGAAGTTGCAGGGAGACAACTACTCTGAAGCGTCCATGGACCCGTACTTCCTTGAGCGCGTAGAGCTGCTGCGTGGCCCGACGTCTGTACTGTATGGCAAAAGCCATCCGGGCGGCGTAGTGAGTATGGTCAGTAAGCGTCCAACCACGGAACCGTTGAAAGAAATTCAGTTCAAAATGGGGACGGATAACCTCTGGCAGACGGGGTTTGATTTCAGCGACGCGATTGACGATGACGGCGTGTGGTCCTACCGTCTGACCGGTCTGGGACGTAGTGAGAACGCGCAGCAGGAAATGGTGAAATCTACTCGTTACGCGATTGCGCCGTCTTTCAGCTGGCGTCCTGATGATAAAACCGATTTCACCTTCCTGAGCAACTTCCAGAGCGATCCGGATGCGGGTTACTACGGCTGGCTGCCACGTGAAGGTACCGTTGTGCCTTACTATGATGCTAACGGAAAAGCGCACAAACTGCCGACCGACTTCAACGAAGGTGATGAAGACAATAAGATCTCCCGTCGTCAGAAAATGGTGGGTTACAGCTTCGCGCATGAATTCAACGACACCTTCACCGTGCGTCAGAACCTGCGTTATACCAAAATCAACACGCTGTACCGTTCAGTTTACGGTAACGGCTATATCGCCCCGGCCCAGATCAGCCGTGCCTACGTGCGCTCAGATGAAGACCTCAACTCGTTCACGGTTGATACACAGCTCCAGTCGAAATTCGCGACCGGCGCCGTTGACCATACCCTGCTGACGGGTGTGGATTACCTTCGTATGCGAAATGACATTGATGCTGACTACGGCACCGCCGATCCGATCAGCATGAACAATCCTCAGCACGGCAATGCGAACGTCAATGTGAACTTCCCGTATGCCATGCTCAATCGTCAGGAGCAGACCGGGCTCTATGCGCAGGATCAGGCTGAATGGGATAAGTGGGTACTCACCTTGGGTGGCCGCTATGACTTTGCGAAAACGTCTGCCTTTAACCGTAATAACGGAACCACCGCGGAAATTAACGATCAGGCATTTACCTGGCGCGGGGGGATTAACTACCTGTTCGACAACGGGATTACACCATACTTCAGCTACAGTGAATCCTTTGAACCGCTCTCTGGCACTACTCAGGGTGGTAAACCGTTCGATCCGGCACGCGGCAAGCAGTATGAAGCGGGCGTGAAGTATGTTCCAAAAGATCTGCCTGTTGTGGTGACGGCAGCGGTATACCAGCTGACCAAGAACAATAACCTGACCGCGGATCCGGCGAACCCGACCAGCGGCTTTAGCGTGCAGGGCGGTGAAATTCGCTCCCGAGGCTTTGAGCTGGAAGCGAAAGCGGCGGTGTCGGCTAACGTGAACGTGACGGCGGCCTACAGCTACACTGATGCACAATACACCCACGACACCTGGTATGAAGGTCGTCGTCCGGCAGAAGTACCGCGCAACATGGCATCACTGTGGGCGGATTACACCTTCCACGAGACGGCGCTAAGTGGCCTGACCGTTGGTGCGGGTGCTCGCTACATCGGTAACACGGTGACGTACTACTCCTCAGCGTCGCCTAAAGCCTATGAGTCCTTTAACGTCGCGGGTTATGCCCTGGCGGATGCGACCGTGAAATACGATCTGGCGCGCTTCGGTCTGCCGGGCTCTTCCGTCGGCGTCAACGTGAACAACATCTTTGATCGTGAATACGTCTCCAGCTGCTACAGCGAGTATGCATGCTACTGGGGAGCAGGACGCCAGGTTGTTGCCACGGCGACCTTCCGCTTCTAACCTCTTTATGGGCACGGTTCGCCGTGCCCTTTTTATTTAAGTTGGCTGACATGCAGGATACTAAAACGCAATCCGACTCCACCTTCACGCTCAACAATCTCTCCTTTCGCGTACCCGGGCGCACCTTGCTGCATCCGCTCTCTTTGACGTTTCCCGCAGGTAAAGTGACCGGTTTAATCGGGCACAATGGTTCCGGTAAATCGACGCTGCTGAAGATGCTGGGCCGTCATCAGCCGCCGTCCGAGGGCGACATTCTGCTGGATGACCAGCCGCTGGCGAGCTGGAGCAGTAAGGCCTTTGCCCGCAAGGTGGCCTATCTGCCGCAGCAGTTGCCGCAGGCGGAGGGGATGACGGTGCGCGAGCTGGTGGCGATTGGACGTTATCCGTGGCACGGTGCGCTCGGGCGTTTTGGCGTCGCTGACAGAGAAAAAGTGGAAGAGGCGATCGCGCTGGTTGGGTTAAAACCGCTGGCGCACCGTCTGGTGGATAGCCTGTCCGGTGGCGAGCGTCAGCGCGCATGGATCGCGATGCTGGTAGCGCAGGACAGCCGCTGCCTGCTGCTCGACGAACCCACTTCAGCGCTGGATATTGCTCATCAGGTTGACGTCCTGGCGCTGGTGCATCGCTTAAGCCAGCAGCGCGGCCTGACTGTGATTGCCGTTCTGCATGATATCAACATGGCGGCACGCTACTGCGACTATCTGGTAGCGCTGCGCGGCGGTGAAATGATCGCTCAGGGTACGCCTGCCGAACTGATGCGCAGCGAAACGCTGGAACATATCTACGGTATTCCTATGGGCATTCTGCCTCACCCGGCCGGGGCTGCACCCGTGAGCTTTGTCTACTGATGCTGGATCCAACATTAATTAGCCGCCGTCGCCTGCTGACGGCCATGGCACTCTCACCGCTGCTGTTAAAGATGGGCCCGGCCCGCGCTGCCGCAGTCGATCCGCACCGCATCGTGGCGCTGGAGTGGTTGCCCGTCGAACTGATGATGGCGCTGGGCGTGACGCCTTACGGCGTGGCCGATATTCCCAACTACACCCTGTGGGTGAATGAGCCAAAACTGCCGGACTCCGTCATCGACATCGGTCTGCGTACGGAGCCGAACCTCGAGCTTCTCACCCAGATGAAACCGTCTTATTTATTCTGGTCTGCGGGGTATGGCCCGTCGGAAGAGACCATGGCGAAGATTGCGCCCGGACGGGGCTTTTCCTTTAGCGACGGTAAAAAGCCGCTGACCATGGCAAAAAATTCCATCCACGAGATGGCGCAGTTCCTCAACCGTGAGGCTGAGGCGAAAAAACATCTCAATGAATTTGATGCGCTGATTGATTCCCTTAAGCCGCGCTTTGCCCACCGTGGCGATCGGCCTTTGCTGATGGTGACCCTGCTGGATGCCCGCCATATGCTGGTCTTTGGAAATAACTGTCTGTTCCAGGAAGTGCTCGACAGCTTTGGCATTCGCAATGCCTGGGAAGGCGAGATGACGTTCTGGGGCAGTACCGCCGTGGGGATTGACCGTCTGGCGGCGTTTCGTGATGTGGACGTGCTGTGCTTTGACCACGGCAATGAGCGCGAAATGCAAACCCTGATGGCGACTCCGCTCTGGCAGGCAATGCCGTTCGTCCGCGAGCAGCGCTTCCTGCGCGCGCCAGCGGTATGGTTCTACGGCGCGACGCTGTCGGCCATGCATTTTGCCCGCGTGCTGGACAATGCACTGGGAGGCAAGGCATGAGCACGCGTATGGCCCGTTTCCCGATGTTACTGTTAGCGCTCATTTTTCTGGCTGCCCTGGCATTAACCGGCTTTAACCTGACCACGGCGTTACCGCGCGATCAGTGGGCAGCCGCGTTTGCCGCACCGGATATCGACAATATTCAGCAAATGCTGTTCCACTACAGCCTGCTGCCGCGTCTGGCTATCTCCCTGCTGGTCGGGGCGGGACTGGGACTGGTGGGCGGACTGTTTCAGCAGGTGCTACGTAACCCGCTGGCGGAGCCAACCACGCTGGGCGTGGCGACGGGGGCTCAGCTGGGGATCACCATCACCACGCTCTGGACCCTGCCGGGAGCGTTAACCTCGCAGTTTGCCGCGCTGGCAGGCGCATGCGTGGTCGGTGCGCTGGTCTTTGGCGTAGCCTGGGGAAAACGTCTCTCACCGGTCACGCTGATCCTCGCGGGGCTGGTCGTCAGCCTCTACTGTGGGGCGATCAACCAGCTGCTGGTGCTGTTTCACCACGACCAGCTGCAAAGCATGTTTATGTGGAGTACCGGCACGCTCACCCAGACCGACTGGAGTATCGTCCAGCGCCTGTGGCCGCAGCTGTTTGGCGGCGTGGTGCTGACGCTGCTGCTGCTGCGTCCGCTCACGCTGATGGGCCTCGATGACGGCGTGGCGCGCAATCTCGGGCTGGCGCTGTCGCTGGTCCGTCTGGCGGCCCTGACCCTGGCGATTGTGCTGAGCGCGTTACTGGTTAACGCCGTCGGCATCATCGGTTTTATCGGCCTGTTTGCGCCATTGCTGGCAAAAATGCTCGGCGCGCGCCGTCTGCTGGCGCGTCTGATGCTGGCGCCGCTGATTGGTGCGCTGATCCTCTGGCTTTCCGATCAGCTCATTCTCTGGCTGGCGCGCGTCTGGATGGAAGTTTCCACGGGCTCGGTGACGGCCCTGATCGGCGCGCCGCTGCTGCTGTGGCTGCTGCCGCGCCTGCGCAGCATTAGCGCTCCGGCGATGGATGCCGGCGATAAAGTGCATGCCGAGCGTCAGTCGGTGGTGTGGTTCAGCCTTGCCGGGCTGGCAGTGCTGGTTATCGCCTCGTTTGCCGCACTCTCGCTGGGACGCGACGCCACGGGCTGGCACTGGGCAACGGGGGATTTGCTGCATGAACTCATGCAGTGGCGCTGGCCGCGGATTTTCTCCGCGCTGATTGCGGGCGTCATGCTGGCGGTGGCGGGCTGTATTATCCAGCGTCTCACCGGCAACCCGATGGCAAGCCCGGAAGTATTAGGGATCAGCTCCGGGGCCGCGTTTGGCGTAGTGTTGATGTTGTTCCTCGTACCGGGAAATGCGTTCGGCTGGCTGATGCCTGCCGGGAGTATCGGTGCGGCAGTCACGCTGATGATTATCCTGATCGCCTCCGGGCGAGGTGGTTTCTCACCTCACCGCATGCTGCTGGCCGGGATGGCGCTCAGCACCGCGTTTACTATGCTGCTGATGATGTTGCAGGCGAGCGGCGATCCGCGCATGGCGCAGATCCTGACATGGATTTCCGGTTCAACATACAACGCCACCGGCAGTCAGGTGGTGCATACCGGGATTGTGATGATCGTGCTGCTGGCGATTGTGCCGCTGTGCCGCCGCTGGATGACCATTCTGCCGCTGGGTGGGGATACCGCCCGCGCGGTCGGGGTGGCGCTGACGCCAACGCGCATTGCGCTGTTGCTGCTGGCCGCGTGCCTGACGGCGACGGCCACCATGACTATCGGCCCGCTCAGTTTTGTCGGATTAATGGCGCCGCATATCGCCCGTATGATGGGTTTCCGCAGGACTTTGCCGCATATCGTGATCTCTGCGCTGACGGGCGGGGCGATCCTGGTCTTTGCTGACTGGTGCGGAAGGATGGTGCTGTTCCCGTATCAGATCCCGGCGGGCCTCCTGTCGACCTTTATCGGCGCGCCTTACTTTATTTATCTGTTGAGAAAGCAGAGTCGGTAATAAAAGTAAACGGCAATCCTTAGATTGCCGTTTTAGTGTTTGCTCCCTCTCCCTGTGGGCTGAGGGTTGGGGTGAGGGCATCAAGCCGCACATTTTACAGCTTCGCAAATACCTTACGCGCTGCGTCGATGGTGTTATTGATATCTTCTTCGCTGTGCGCCACGGACATAAAGCCCGCTTCAAACGCTGACGGGGCAAGATACACGCCTTCTTCCAGCATCAGGTGGAAGAAGCGTTTGAAGCGTTCCACGTCGCATTTCACCACGTCCTGATAGCAGGTCACGGTTTTCGCATCGGTGAAGAAAATCCCGAACATCCCGCCCACGTGGTTCACCACCAGTGGAATACCCGCATCTTCTGCGGCTTCCAGCAAACCGTTTGCCAGTTGCGTCGTCCGGTCCGTCAAGGTTTCGTGGATACCCGGCTGCGCCACTTCGGTCAGACAGGCAAAGCCCGCCGCCATCGCAATCGGGTTACCGGAGAGCGTACCCGCCTGGTAAACCGGACCGGTTGGCGCCAGCGCGTCCATGACGTCCTTACGGCCGCCAAACGCGCCGACAGGCATGCCGCCGCCAATGATTTTGCCGAGGCAGGTCAGATCCGGCTCCACGCCATAATAAGACTGGGCACCCGCCAGCGCCACGCGGAAGCCGGTCATCACTTCGTCGATGATCAGCAGCGCGCCGAACTCATCACACAGGGCGCGCAGGCCCGGCAGGAAGTCAGGCTGCGGTGGGATACAGTTCATGTTGCCCGCAACTGGCTCAACGATGATGCAGGCGATCTCCTGCGGATACTGCTCGAACGCGGCGCGAACGGTGTTCAGATCGTTATAGGTGCAGGTCAACGTGTGTTTCGCGAAATCAGCCGGCACCCCCGGGGAGTTCGGCTGGCCGAGGGTCAGCGCGCCGGAACCGGCTTTCACCAGCAGACAGTCGGCATGGCCGTGATAACAACCTTCGAACTTGATGATCTTGTCACGGCCGGTAAAACCGCGCGCCAGACGGATAGCGCTCATGGTCGCTTCGGTACCGGAGTTCACCATACGCACCATGTCCATCGTTGGCACCAGTTCGGTGACCAGCTCCGCCATTTTGACTTCCATCTCGGTTGGCGCGCCGAAGCTCAGGCCGCGCTGAGCGGCTTCAATCACCGCATTGCGGATCGCCGGGTGGTTGTGGCCCAGTACCATCGGGCCCCAGGAGCCGACGTAATCGACATAGGCTTTACCATCCACATCATACAGATATGCGCCATCCGCACGTTCGATAAACAGCGGGGTGCCACCCACGCCGGTAAAGGCGCGCACGGGTGAGTTTACGCCGCCTGGGATTAGCTCGCGGGCTGCGCTGTAGAGGTTTTCAGACTTGCTCATGGCGTCGTTCCTGGTTCGTAGAAATGAGTTAAGGCAACTATTCTAAGTGATTCGGAAGAGGTTATAAAATTTTTGCCCCATAGAAGGCTTAACAATTGTTAAGTATTTTTCAGGGGACGAGGGGATTGTCTCTGGTAGAATCCCTGCGGCCTTTTGTATGACGAAACAGAACAGGTAATGAACGAGAACACGCCTTCTTTTGAACAACAACAGTTTACGCGCGCGAAGCACCGGGTCAGTATCCGGCGGCTACTCAATCGTGACAAAACCCCGTTAGCCATTCTGGTGGCAGCCGCCGTTGTGGGCACGCTGGCCGGGCTGGTAGGCGTCGCGTTTGAGAAAGCCGTCAATGCGGTGCTCAACTGGCGCATAGGTACCGTCGCCAGCTTTGCGGATCGTGAATGGCTGGTCTGGGTGTGGGCTTTTGGCCTTTCGGCCCTGTTTGCCATGGTGGGCTATTTTCTGGTGCGTAAATTCGCACCTGAAGCAGGTGGCTCGGGGATCCCTGAAATTGAGGGGGCGCTGGAAGAGCTACGCCCGGTTCGCTGGTGGCGCGTGCTTCCTGTGAAATTTATCGGCGGGATGGGAACGCTCGGAGCGGGCATGGTGCTCGGTCGGGAAGGACCAACGGTACAGCTGGGCGGTAACGTCGGGCGCATGGTCGGCGATCTGTTCCGTATGCGCAGCGCCGAAGCGCGCCATACGCTGCTGGCGACGGGGGCGGCGGCCGGGCTGTCTGCCGCGTTTAACGCGCCGCTGGCAGGTATCCTGTTTATCATTGAAGAGATGCGCGCCCAGTTCCGCTACAACCTGACCTCCATTAAAGCGGTGTTTACCGGCGTGATTATGTCGAGCATTGTCTTTCGCGTCTTTAACGGCGAAGGGGCGGTGATTGAAGTTGGCAAGCTAACCAATGCGCCGGTCAATACTTTGTGGCTGTATCTGATTCTTGGGATGATTTTTGGCGTCGTTGGCCCGCTTTTTAACACCCTGATTTTACGGGCTCAGGATATGTTTCAGCGCATCCATGGCGGAAATACCACGAAATGGGTGCTGGTGGGGGGCCTGCTTGGTGGCGTGTGCGGGATCCTCGGTTTTATCGAACCGAATGCGGCGGGCGGCGGTTTCGGTCTGATTCCCATTGCCGCGGCGGGGAATTTCAGCGTAGGCCTGCTGCTGTTTATGTTTATTTCACGCGTCATCACCACGGTATTGTGCTTCTCCTCTGGTGCCCCGGGCGGCATTTTCGCCCCGATGCTGGCGCTGGGAACGCTGCTGGGTACGGCGTTCGGGATGGCGGCGGCGGCAGGCTTCCCGGCCTACCATCTGGATGCGGGAACGTTTGCGGTTGCGGGAATGGGGGCGCTGCTGGCGGCCTCCCTGCGTGCGCCGCTGACCGGGATCGTGCTGGTGCTGGAAATGACCGACAATTACCAGCTCATTTTGCCAATGATCATTACCTGCCTCGGCGCGACACTATTAGCCCAATTCCTGGGTGGAAAACCGCTATACTCGACCATTCTTGCCCGTACCCTGGCGAAACAGGAAGCTGAACAGGCCCTGAAGCAGAATACTTGAATGAATTACCAGGGTATTAGATAATGACAAAAAGAATTGGGTGATTTTTACCCAATAGCAGTCGCAGTATTCATGGGAGCATAAGATGAGTGATGACGTAGCGTTGCCGCTGGAATTTACCGAAGCAGCAGCGAAAAAAGTGAAAACCCTGATTGCCGACGAGGACAATCCGGATCTGAAACTGCGTGTTTATATTACCGGCGGCGGCTGTAGTGGCTTCCAGTATGGTTTTACCTTTGACGACCAGGTTAACGATGGTGATATGACTATCGAGAAACAGGGCGTCGCGCTGGTGGTTGATCCGATGAGCCTGCAATATCTGGTGGGCGGTTCAGTGGACTACACTGAAGGTCTGGAAGGTTCGCGCTTTGTGGTGACTAACCCGAATGCGACCAGCACCTGCGGGTGTGGTTCTTCATTCAGTATTTAACCTGAATGCAAATTGTAGGCCCGGTAAGCGAAGCGCCACCGGGCTTATAAACGATACCTATCTTGAATTTTCATCCAGTGCAAACGTCGGCAGCTTCAGGTGCCAGCGTATCGCCGCTAAACGGATCACCAGCGTTACCACCATCCCCAGCATCGCCGCGTTTTCCAGCGGGACAGCAAAGGTGTAATACGCCGTGGCGTGAACAATCCCCCCGATGATACAGGCCGTCGCGTAGATTTCCGTTCGCAGGATCATCGGGACTTCTCGCGCCAGAATGTCGCGAATAATCCCTCCGCCCACGCCGGTCAACACGCCCATACAGATCGCCACCAGCGGGCCAGTCCCGGCAATAAAGGCTTTATTCACGCCTATTCCCACAAAGACCGCCAGACCGACGGCATCCAGCACCGGCAATATCCATTTTGGTAGTCTGCGAGGCTGACGAACCAGCACGATGGTTAACAGGCAGGTGACCATCGCCACCACCAGATCCGTTGGATCTTTTACCCAGAATACCGGGCCGTTTGCCAGCGCCATATCGCGAATCGTTCCGCCGCCTACCGCCGTAACGACGCCGAGCACCAGTACGCCAAAAGGATCCATGCGTAGTTTTCCGGCAAGCAAAACGCCGGAGATAGCAAAAACGGCTGTGCCAAGAATATCCAGCCAATACACGAGCATCGTTAAATCCTCGAATAGGGTATTTATCTGTTTGAGTGACTCTTTGCCAGTTCGGCGCAGAGTTGTTTTGCGGCGAGGATAATACGCGGGCTGGCGCGTTCAAACCAGTCGCTGTTGAGTGCGATGACCGGAATTTTAAGCTGCCGATGCCAGAATTGTTCTATTTTAGGAATCTCGCTCGCATTTCCGACCACCACAATGGCCTGCGGTTGTCGCGCCAGAACCTGCTCACGACTGACCTGCGGCCAGGGGACCCGGCTTTCGGCAAAGATATTTTCACCTCCACAGATCTCAAGCACCTGGTTCTGGATCGAACCTTTCCCGGTAGTGAACAGCGGCTGGCTGCCAAATTGCAGAAAAACGCGTTGTTTCGGTTGCGTGCCGTATCGGGTTTTTAGCGCAGCATAGTCGTTGAGCATCTGCTGTGCAGCGTGCTCGGCGCGTTGGGGGGTAGGGCTGAAGGGCGCGAGGTCACGGAGGGTTTGCGCCACCTGTTCGATGCTCACCGCATCTACCCATTTTACCGTTATTCCCAGCGAAGAGAGCTGGTTCACCTGTCGTTCGGCATTACCACCGCGCCAGGCAAGAACCAGATCGGGCTTCAGCGCCACGATGCGTTCCAGGTTCATTCCCTGCCAGGTGGCAACCTGTTCGATTTGGGCGGCCTGCGGTGGATAATCGGAAAAGCTGCTCACCGCAACGGGCGTAATCCCGGCGGTAAACGCCAGTTCCGTATTGGCAGGGGAGAGTGTGATCACCCGCGGCGCGGCGATGAGCCAGGCCGGGGCGAGCAGAAGCAGGGCGACCAGCGCCCTGAATGACACCTTACCCACGCGCCAGTTTCTGCACCAGGGTTTCCACCATCACGGTGGACTGTTTGGCCGCAACGGCCAGGAACTCGTCGAAGCTGATGTGGGACTGCTGGTCCGCCACGTCAGAGATCGCGCGAACGACCACGAACGGCACGCTGAAGTTATGGCAAACGTGCGCAATGGCCGTGGCTTCCATCTCAACGGCCACAGCCTGCGGGAAGTTATGACGGATTTTCGCCAGACCAACAGAGCCGTTGATAAAGGCATCGCCGCTGACGATCAGGCCACGCACCGCATTGAGGTTCAGCTCGTTAATGCAGCTTTCAGCGGCGGCAATCAGCTTATCATCCGCTTTAAACCCGGCCGGGCAGCCCGGAAGCTGACCATATTCGTAGCCGAATGCGGTGACGTCTGCATCGTGGTAACGCGCTTCGTCGGAAACCACGATATCGCCCACTTTCAGCGTCGGCGCCAGACCGCCCGCAGAACCTGTATTAATGATAACGTCAGGCTTGCAGCGCTCAAGCAGCAGGGTCGCGCCCAGTGCCGCTGCAACTTTACCGATGCCTGATTTCAGCAGAGCCACGTCAACGCCGTTCAGCTGGCCGGTGTAGATCTCACAGCCACCGAGGGAGAGGGTCTGACGGTTCTCAATTTTGTCACGCAGCAGCGTAACTTCTTCTTCCATTGCACCAATAATGCCGATTTTCATAGATTTACTCGCGATGTGCCTTGTTAAGATGCATAGTCTATCATGCGGTTAAGGGGAAACGCATTCTCACGCGGGGGAGCACATGGCACCAATCGATTTTCGCACCAAAATTAACTGGCACCGACGTTTCCGTTCGCCACAGGGCGATAAGAGCGAACATGAGATCCTGCGCATTTTTGAAAGCGATCGCGGACGCATCATCAATTCGCCCGCCATCCGCCGGTTACAGCAAAAAACCCAGGTGTTCCCGCTGGAGCGTAACGCCGCGGTGCGTACGCGGTTAACGCACTCCATGGAAGTGCAGCAGGTGGGGCGCTACATTGCAAAAGAGATCCTCAGCCGTCTTAAAGAGCAACGTCTGCTGGAAACCTACGGGCTGGATGAACTGACCGGGCCGTTCGAAAGCATCGTTGAGATGGCCTGCCTGATGCACGATATCGGCAATCCTCCCTTTGGTCATTTCGGCGAGGCCGCCATCAATGACTGGTTTAAACAGCGGCTTTTTCCCTCTGACGCCATAAGCCAGCCGCTCAGCGATGACCGCTGTGTGGTACGCGATTTACGCCTGCGTGAGGGCGAAGATAGCCTGAACGATCTGCGCCGCAAGGTGCGTCAGGATCTGTGTCATTTCGAAGGTAACGCGCAGGGGATCCGTCTGGTGCACTCCCTGATGCGCATGAATCTGACCTGGGCGCAGGTGGGCTGTATTCTCAAATACACGCGTCCCGCGTGGTGGATGGGGGAAACGCCTGCCACCCATAGCTACCTGATGAAAAAACCGGGCTATTACCTGTCGGAAGAAGCGTACATTGAACGGTTGCGTAAAGAACTTTCGCTAACGCCGAATGGCCGTTTTCCATTGACGTGGATTATGGAAGCGGCTGATGACATTTCTTATTGCGTGGCCGATCTGGAAGACGCAGTGGAAAAAAGAATATTCAGCGTCGAGGAGCTGTATCAGCATCTTCACGATGCCTGGGGAGAGCATGAAAAAGGTTCTCTGTTTGCACAGGTCGTCGAGAATGCCTGGGATAAATCGCGTTCAAATTCGCTGAGCCGCAGTACCGAAGATCAGTTCTTTATGTATTTGCGGGTCAATACGCTGAATAAACTGGTGCCGTATGCGGCCGCCCGTTTCATTGATAATTTGCCGATGATATTTAGCGGGGAATTTAATCACGCCCTGCTGGAAGATGAGAGCAGTTTTAGTCAGCTGCTTGAATTATATAAAAACGTGGCTGTTCGCCATGTTTTCAGCCACCCGGATGTCGAACAGCTGGAACTGCAAGGATACCGGGTTATCAGCGGGTTGCTGGAAATTTATGGCCCGCTGCTCCAGCTGACGGTCGATGAGTTTTGCGAGCTGGTCGAAAATGAACGTGTTCGCCGCCTGCCGATTGAATCTCGTCTCTATCAGAAGCTTTCAACCCGTCACCGGCTGGCATACATTGAGGCCGTCAGTAAAATAGATCGTCATTCTTCCCAATGGCCAGTCATGGAATATTATTATCGCTGTCGTCTTATCCAGGACTATATCAGCGGGATGACAGATTTGTATGCCTGGGATGAATACCGCAAGCTTATGGCCGTTGAATAAGCCATGAGTTTTGTAAAGACGACCAATAAATTTTTACTTTTTCCATAAACTTAATCCCGGAACTAAGCGGTATAAAACGAATCTGAGTTACACAGCAATTTTGCGTTATCTGGTAAATCGAGATTGAGAAACATGAAAAAAACCACATTAGCAATGAGTGCACTGGCTCTGAGTTTAGGTTTAGCGTTGTCCCCTCTGGCGACGGCGGCCGAGACAGCTTCCTCGGCAGCGACTGCGCAGCAGATGCCAAGCCTGGCCCCGATGCTCGAAAAAGTGATGCCATCGGTGGTGAGTATTAACGTTGAGGGCAGCACAACCGTCAATACGCCGCGTATGCCGCGTAATTTCCAGCAGTTCTTCGGTGACAATTCGCCATTCTGCCAGGACGGTTCGCCATTCCAGAGCTCCCCGTTCTGTCAGGGCGGCGCAGGGGATGACGGTCAGGGCGGCGGCCAGCAGCAGAAATTCATGGCACTCGGCTCGGGCGTTATTATTGATGCAGCGAAAGGCTACGTGGTGACCAATAACCACGTGGTAGATAATGCTAACACCATTAAGGTTCAGATGAGCGATGGCCGTAAATTCGATGCCAAAGTGGTCGGTAAAGACCCGCGCTCCGATATCGCACTGATTCAAATTCAGGATCCGAAGAACCTGACGGCGATTAAGCTTGCCGACTCTGACGCGCTGCGCGTGGGTGACTACACTGTCGCCATCGGTAACCCGTTTGGTCTGGGCGAAACCGTGACCTCGGGTATCGTCTCCGCGCTGGGACGTAGCGGCCTGAATGCGGAAAACTATGAAAACTTCATCCAGACGGATGCGGCCATTAACCGCGGTAACTCCGGCGGTGCACTGGTTAACCTGAACGGTGAACTGATCGGTATCAACACCGCTATCCTGGCACCGGACGGTGGCAACATAGGTATCGGCTTTGCTATCCCGAGCAACATGGTGAAAAACCTGACTGCGCAGATGGTGCAATATGGACAGGTGAAACGCGGTGAGCTGGGTATCATGGGGACCGAGCTGAACTCCGAGCTGGCGAAAGCGATGAAAGTGGACGCTCAGCGCGGCGCATTCGTGAGCCAGGTCATGCCGAACTCTTCAGCGGCGAAAGCCGGCATTAAAGCGGGTGACGTGATCACCTCTCTGAACGGTAAACCGATCAGCAGCTTTGCCGCCCTGCGTGCGGAAGTGGGTTCTATGCCAATCGGCAGTAAAGTGACCCTCGGCCTGCTGCGTGAAGGTAAGCCAGTTAACGTGAGCCTGGAACTGCAACAGAGCAGTCAGAATCAGGTGGATTCCAGCACCATCTTCAGCGGTATTGAAGGTGCTGAGATGAGCAACAAAGGGGCAGATAAAGGCGTGGTGGTGAACAACGTGAAAGCGAACTCACCTGCTGCCCGTATCGGCCTGAAAAAAGGTGATGTGATCATGGGCGCTAACCAGCAGCCGGTGAAAAACATCGCTGAACTGCGCAAAATTCTCGACAGCAAGCCGTCCGTGCTGGCACTGAATATTCAGCGTGGTGATACCTCTATTTATCTCCTGATGCAGTAATCTTCTTAAGCCCCTGTTCGCAGGGGCTTTCTCTTTTCTGTGACCTTTCCCACAACTCCATACATCTCTCTCTGCCTTTGGGCATCTGCACAATGCAGCCTTAGCTGAACTTCCCTATGCTTGAGCTCTGCTCACGGGAGGGTTATATGGCTGGCTGGCATCTTGATACCAAAATGGCGCAGGATATCGTGGCGCGCACCATGCGAATCATCGATACCAATATCAACGTAATGGACGCCCGAGGGCGCATTATCGGCAGCGGCGATCGTGAGCGTATTGGTGAATTGCACGAAGGGGCGTTGCTGGTGCTCTCTCAGGGGCGCGTGGTCGACATTGATGACGCCGTGGCGAAACATCTGCACGGGGTCCGTCAGGGGATCAACCTGCCGCTGCGTCTGGAAGGAGAGATTGTTGGCGTTATCGGTCTGACCGGCGATCCTGAATCGCTGCGTAAATACGGCGAGTTGGTCTGCATGACGGCGGAGATGATGCTGGAGCAGTCGCGTCTGATGCACCTGCTCGCCCAGGACAGCCGCCTGCGTGAAGAGCTGGTGATGAATTTGATCCAGGCGGAGGAGCACACGCCTGCCCTGAGTGAGTGGGCGCAGCGTCTGGGTATCGACCTGAATCAGCCGCGCGTGGTCGCCGTGATTGAGGTGGATAGCGGCCAGCTTGGCGTGGACAGCTCCGTTTTCGCGTCGCGCTGGGAAATTACTTTACCGGGCCGGGAAGTATCGCCCGTTCATGGCGAACGGCGCGCACTACCATGATGGTGGGTAAACAGCGCATGCCGGAGAGCCGCAGTTATTTCTATCAGGATCTGATGCTGCCGGTCCTGCTCGACAGCCTGCGCGGTGGCTGGCAGGCCAACGAGCTGGCGCGCCCGCTGGTGCGTCTGAAAGCGATGGACAACAACGGGCTGCTGCGCCGTACGTTGCAGGCGTGGTTCCGGCATAACGTGCAGCCGCTGGCAACGTCAAAAGCGCTGTTTATTCACCGTAATACGCTGGAGTATAGGCTAAACCGGATCTCGGAACTGACGGGGCTGGATTTAGGGAATTTTGACGACCGGCTACTGCTGTATGTGGCGTTGCAGCTGGATGAACAAAGATGATGCTTTTTGCCGGCTGGCGGCTTCGCCTTACCCGGCCTGCATGCGTTCGTAGGCCCGGTAAGCGAAGCGCCACCGGGCAATAAAACGGCTCATTTGTTACGCGTCAATTTCTCAAGATCAGCTTCAATTTCGCTGATCTTATGGGTAACAACACTTTCCAGGTGACGCAGGTCGTCAAGGATCTTACGTTTCAGATCGACTTCGCTGCGATCGCGCTGGCAGATTTGATCGAGTTCGTCGATAACGTAGCGCAGGTTAGGGCTGATTTCCTGTACTTCTTTATATCCCTGACCGATACCGTCAGCGACAACGGTCTTACGCTGGCGTGGGTATTTAAATTTCACGCTTTTGGCGAAGAACTCTCCTTTGTCCTTGTGAAAATAGATTTTCAAAATATCGTTATTGGCTTCCTGGCGGAGACTATAACGATCAATTTCATCAGGATTGGTAATGCCCAGACTTTTCAGATTATCGTACATAGCGGTACCCTTGATCTCAACATAACCTATGAATAATTAACGAAAAAATCTATTTTCGCCACCTTCGGATATAAAAAAAGCGGGGTTGCCCCCGCTTTTTGTTATACCCGATTAATCGATGGTGCGCAGCAGTTCATTGATGCCCACTTTACCGCGCGTTTTCGCATCCACTTTTTTCACGATGACCGCGCAGTACAGGCTGTATTTGCCATCTTTAGACGGCAGATTGCCGGAAACCACAACGGAACCGGCTGGAACGCGGCCGTAGTGAATTTCACCGGTTTCGCGATCGTAAATACGGGTGCTCTGGCCAATGTACACGCCCATGGAGATCACAGAACCTTCTTCGACGATCACGCCTTCAACCACTTCGGAACGTGCGCCGATGAAGCAGTTGTCTTCGATGATGGTTGGGTTAGCCTGAAGTGGCTCCAGAACGCCACCAATGCCGACGCCGCCGGACAGGTGAACATTTTTACCGATCTGCGCGCAGGAGCCGACGGTAGCCCAGGTGTCCACCATGGTGCCTTCGTCAACGTAGGCGCCGATGTTCACGTAGGATGGCATCAGCACGGTGTTGCGTGCGATGAATGCCCCCTGACGAACGGCTGCCGGTGGTACTACGCGGAAGCCCTCTTTCTGGAAGCGCGCTTCGTCGTAATCCGCAAATTTCATTGGCACTTTATCGAAGTAGCGGCTTTCTGCTCCGTCGATAACCTGGTTATCGTTGATACGGAAAGAGAGCAGCACAGCTTTCTTCAGCCATTGATGAGTAACCCACTGACCGTCGATTTTTTCTGCCACGCGCAGCGCGCCGGAATCCAGCAGGGAAATAACCTGGTTTACCGCTTCACGGGTCACGGTATCCACATTTGCCGGAGTGATGTCGGCGCGACGCTCAAAAGCGGACTCAATAACGTTCTGTAACTGCTGCATTGTTTACTCTTTCCATTTCACTAAAAAACACGTCACCCTTTATCGTTTGGATTGAGGGCTGCTGTCAACCGTTGTTGCACTTCAAGTTGCAGGTCATTATTAAGGGCACGCCGGTCGGCCGTCGCGATTATAAATAAATCTTCTACTCGTTCGCCAATGGTTGTAATTCGGGCGCCGTGAAGCGAAATTCCCAGATCGGCAAAAACCTGGCCGACGCGGGCGAGCAGCCCTGGCTGGTCGAGCGCAATCAGCTCAAGGAACGATTTACGGTCGGTATGGGTCGGCAGGAAATTGACCTCGGTATCGACGGTAAAGTGGCGCAGTTTTGCTGGCTGACGTCGCGGCTGCGGAGGTTGCCAGCTGCGCTGCGTAATCGCCTGCTCGAGGCCAAAGCGTATCCCCTCATGCCTGTCCGACGACAGCGGGCTGCCGTCCGGCTCCAGTACAATAAAGGTGTCCATCGCCATGCCGTCGCGGGTGGTAAAAATCTGCGCGTCGTGAACGCTCAGGTTACGCCTGTCCAGTTCGGCGCAGACCGCCGCAAACAAATAAGGCCGGTCCGGGCTCCAGATAAAGATCTCCGTTCCGCCACGCGTGGCCTGCGGGCTGAGCAGAATCATTGGTTTCGTCAGGTCGTGCTTCAGCAGATGCCGGGCGTGCCAGGCAAGCTGGTTTGGGCTGTGGCGCACAAAGTAGTTGGCGCGACAGCGCGCCCAAATCTGATGTAGTGCCTCTTCGTTAATGTTATCCATGCGCAACAGGGCAAGCGCCTGCAACTGGTGGTGGCGCACGCGCTCGCGCATATCCGGGGTGTTCTGCATCCCGCGACGCAGCTGTTTTTCGGTGGCGAAGTACAGTTCGCGCAGCAGGCTCTGCTTCCAGCTGTTCCACAGGGTTTCGTTGGTAGCGCAGATATCGGCTACCGTCAGGCAGACCAGGTAGCGCAGGCGGTTCTCCGTTTGCACTTCCTCGGCGAACTGCTTGATCACTTCCGGATCCTGAATATCACGACGCTGAGCGGTAACCGACATCAGCAGATGATGGCGAACCAGCCAGGCAATAAGCTGCGTCTCACGTGAGTTCAGGCCGTGCAGCTCGGCAAATTTCAGCACGTCCTGGGCACCGAGTACGGAGTGGTCGCCGCCGCGACCTTTGGCGATATCATGGAACAGGGCGGCGATCAGGATCAGTTCGGGGTGAGAGAGGCGCGGCCACAAATCAACGCACAGCGGATGGCGGGATCGCGTCTCTTCTCTGGCAAAACTTTCCAGCTTGAGCATGACGCGGATCGTGTGCTCATCCACCGTATAGGCGTGAAACAGGTCGAACTGCATCTGCCCGACAATATGCGACCACTGTGGCATATAGGCCCACAATACACTGTGTCGGTGCATCGGCAGCAGACCGCGGCTGACGGCGCCCGGATGACGAAGCATGCTCAGGAATAGCGAGCGCGCCTCCGGGATGTAACACAGCGGCTGCTTCAGATGACGCCGCGCATGGCGTAAATGGCGAAGGGTAGTGGAGTAGATCCCGGTGATCGTGCTGTTGCGCACCATGGTATAGAACATTCGCAGGATCGCTTCCGGCTCGCGGATGAACAGCGTTTCGTCGCGAAGATCGATCAGCGTGCCGCGCAGCTGAAATTCGTCATCAATCGGACGCGGTTTTTCGTCTGCCGTCAGCGCGAGGATCGCCTCATCGAACAGCTGTAACAGCATCTGGTTCAGCTCAGAGACGCGGCGAGTGACGCGGAAGAAATCCTTCATCATTTGCTCGACCGGCTCGTTGCCCTCGCCCTGGTAATTCAGGCGCTGCGCCACGCTAAGCTGCCGGTCAAACAGCAGGCGGTTATCGTAGCGGGTGACCTCCAGGTGCAGCGCAAAACGGATGCGCCACAGCAGATGCAGGCACTCGTTGAGTTCGTTACGTTCGGCTTCGGTCAGAAAACCAAAACCGACCATTTCGTCCAGCGAGGTGGCCCCAAAATGGCGACGGGCGACCCATTGCAGCGTGTGGATATCGCGCAGGCCACCGGGGCTGCTTTTAATATCCGGTTCGAGATTATAGCTGGTGCCGTGATAGCGCTGGTGGCGCTGGTTTTGTTCTTCGACTTTCGCGGCGAAGAATTTTTCTGAAGGCCAGAAGCCGTCGCTAAAGATGTGCTTTTGCAGTTCGAGGAACAGCGCCACGTCGCCAATCAGCAGGCGGGTTTCAATTAAATTGGTGGCGACGGTCAGGTCAGATAACCCTTCCAGCAGACACTCTTCCAGCGTGCGCACGCTGTGACCCACTTCCAGCTTCACGTCCCAGAGCAGGGTCAACAGCTCACCGATTTTCTGCGCCCGATCGTCCGGCAGTTTTTTACGGCTTAAGATTAGCAGGTCGATATCAGAGAGCGGATGCAGTTCACCCCGGCCATATCCGCCGACAGCAACCAGCGCGACGTCGCTCACCTGCCCGAAACCGTAGTCGATCCACAGACGTTGCAGGAGCTGGTCGATAAATTCGGTGCGCGCTTCAATGAGCTGTTCGGCTGAGACGCCTGCATCAAATGCGCTACCCAGCCAGCGATGGAAAACCGCCATATGGGATTTGATATGTGCGCAGGTCAGCTCATGCGGTGGCCAGACGCCCGGGTTATCAGGCTGGTCGGGGAGGGTGGGAAGTGCTGTGTTAGCATACTGTTCGGGTAAGAGATTACTCATCGTGCGCCACCCATAAGAAAAAGCTATCGCCATTAAAAAAGCCGGCATTCGCCGGCTTCTTATCACTCAATGTTCGTCAGTATCGCCGGGATGGTGTCATCCTTGCGCAACGTCATAATTTCGCAGCCGTTGTCTGTAACCACAATAGTATGCTCGTACTGGGCAGACAAGCTTCTGTCTTTGGTTTTTACCGTCCAGCCATCTTTCATGGTACGGATGCGGTAATCGCCCGCGTTGACCATTGGCTCAATAGTGAAGGTCATGCCCTTTTGCAGCACTACGCCACCGTCGTCTGCATCATAGTGCAGAACTTGCGGTTCTTCATGGAACACACGACCAATACCGTGACCGCAATATTCACGCACCACGGAGAAACCTTCCGCTTCCACAAACTTCTGGATTGCGGCGCCGATGGTGCGCAGGCGGATGCCTGGCTTCACCATTTTCAGCGCCAGGTAGAGGCTGTCCTGAGTGACTTTACACAGGCGCTCGCCCAGAATCGTTGGCTTGCCAACGATGAACATCTTAGAGGTGTCACCGTGGTAGTCATCTTTAATGACGGTCACGTCGATGTTGACGATATCGCCATCTTTCAGCAGCTTCTCGTCATCCGGAATGCCGTGGCAAACCACTTCATTAATAGAGATGCAGACGGATTTTGGAAAACCGTGATAGCCAAGGCAGGCGGAGACCGCGTGCTGCTCGTTGACGATATAGTCGTTACAGATGCGATCCAGTTCGCCGGTGCTGACGCCCGGTTTCACAAACGGTTCGATCATTTCAAGCACGTCAGCGGCCAGACGACCGGCGACGCGCATCTTTTCAATTTCTTCAGGTGTCTTAATAGAGATAGCCATGTAATCTGTCCATCGGTGTCGATTTTTTCGACAATACTAGTGTAAGTGTTGTCAATGGTATCAGTCAGGCGCACCCCGTGCCAAATTGAGAATCATTAACAGCACACTCCGCCAACAATTATTGGTTTCTGGCCGTGTTTTGTGATATAAAGCGCGCCGGACTTCCGATCCATCTCAGATACACAGGCTGGACGGGAGCGACAAATCTCACTTTGTGTAACAACACACACGTATCGGCACATATTCCGGGGTGCCCTTTGGGGTCGGTAATATGGGATACGTGGAGGCATAACCCCAACTTTTATATAGAGGTTTTAATCATGGCAACTGTTTCCATGCGCGACATGCTCAAGGCTGGTGTTCACTTCGGTCACCAGACCCGTTACTGGAACCCGAAAATGAAGCCTTTCATCTTCGGCGCACGTAACAAAGTTCACATCATCAACCTTGAGAAGACTGTACCAATGTTCAACGAAGCCCTGGCTGAGCTGAGCAAGATCTCTTCCCGTAAAGGTAAGATTCTGTTCGTTGGTACTAAGCGCGCTGCAAGCGAAGCTGTGAAAGATGCTGCTAACAGCTGCGACCAGTTCTTCGTGAACCATCGCTGGTTGGGCGGCATGCTGACCAACTGGAAAACTGTTCGTCAGTCCATCAAGCGCCTGAAAGATCTGGAAACCCAGTCTCAGGACGGTACTTTCGATAAGCTGACTAAAAAAGAAGCGCTGATGCGCACTCGTGAACTGGACAAGCTGGAAAACAGCCTGGGCGGTATCAAAGATATGGGCGGCCTGCCAGACGCGCTGTTCGTAATCGATGCAGACCATGAGCACATCGCAATCAAAGAAGCTAACAACCTGGGTATCCCGGTATTCGCTATCGTTGATACCAACTCCGATCCGGACGGTGTTGACTTCGTTATCCCGGGTAACGACGACGCAATCCGTGCTG
>OLRM01000247.1_pt1 | contig 58310 bp, 55 predicted proteins | sample 1643211 | NCBI WGS metagenome assembly OLRM01 (sample SAMEA3136690, study PRJEB25190) | human gut metagenome | biome: human gut; feature: human-associated habitat; material: faeces | place: Austria | collected 2013
ACTATTTTCGACATGTCAGACTCCGTGAAATACCGACTGTGAGTTGAAACAAGAATAAAAGAGGAAAAACAATGATACAGACACCAATTCAGAAACTGGAATTTCCAAACGACAGAGGCGTCCGCCTGTACTGCAAGCGGGAGGATCTTCTTCCGTTTTCCTTAGGCGGAAACAAAGTCCGCATCGGACGTGCTTTTTTCCAGGATATGCAGGAGAAAAACAAAGACTGCATGATCATCTACGGAAACAGCAGATCCAACCTCTGCCGCGTGCTGGCCAATCTGTGCTGTGCCGAGAAAATTCCATGCTATATGATCTGTTCTTCTGAAGAAAACGAGGAACAACCGATCGAAACAAACAACAGCCGTCTGATGAAATGGCTCGGAGCCGAAGTCATTCCGTGCAGAAAAACAGAGATTGCACAGACCGTCGAGCAGACGATGAACCGTTTGACAGAAGAGGGATATCACCCATATTATATTTTCGGGGATAAATTCGGAACGGGCAATGAAGGCACACCGGTACAGGCCTACGTGGACGGCTACCGCGAGATTCTTGCGTGGGAGAAAGAACAGAACATTTCTTTTTCTCATATCTTTGCGGCATCCGGAACCGGCTCGACCCAGTGCGGCCTGGTAAGCGGAAAACTGCTCGAGCAGGGAACGGAGCAGATCATCGGCCTTTCGATTTCATCCCGCGAGTACGACCGCGCCATCCGCATCATGGAGAGCGGCATTTCCGATTATTTTGCGAAGAATCATCTCGTGCTGCCGGAAGGATGGGAGAGTGAACTTCATCTGGAAATGGGATACCGCCAGGGCGGATACGGCCAGTACGATGAGCGGATTTTACAGGTGATCCGGGAAGAGTTCTGCCGGAACGGCCTTCCGCTGGATCCGACGTACACCGGAAAGGCATTCTGGGGAATGAAGCAGTACATAGAAGAACATCAGTTACAGGACTGCGATGTGCTTTTTATCCATACCGGAGGCACGCCGCTGTTCTATGACTGCATTCTGAACGATACCGATGGAGGAAAAAAATGAAACTGATTTCAATAGTCATCCCATGCTACAATTCCGAGGCAACGATCCGGAAAGTTGTAGAGATGGTGATGGAAGAATTCAAGAAAATGGACGGATATGACTGCGAATTTGTCCTGGTGAACGACGGTTCCCCGAAAGACAATACGTATGGGGAGATCAAGAAGCTCGGTGAGCAGTATCAGAATGTCAAGGGCATCAACCTGCTGCGCAATTTCGGCCAGCACAATGCGCTGATGGCGGCACTCCACTACACCGAAGGAGACTTTATTCTCGGCATGGATGATGACATGCAGACACATCCGTCCCAGATCAGCAAACTGATCCACAAGATGGAAGAAGGATACGATCTGGTTTACGGCTGCTATCCGAAACGGAAAAATTCGTTCCTGAAAAATGTCACCAGCAAACTGAACGAAGTTTCCTCCCGGATTCTTCTCGGACGGCCAAAAGACATCGTTTCCAGCAATTTCTGGATGATTACCCGCCAGATCAAGGACGAGGTGGTAAAATACGACAGCTTCAATCCCTATATTGACGGCATTTTCTACCGCACGACACACAAAATCGGAAATGTAGAGGTGGAGCATTTCAAACGTGCAGTGGGAACTTCCAACTATACGTTAAAGAAACTGATCAAATTGTGGCTTGCCTACTGGAACTATTCTGTAATTCCGCTTCGCATATCGTCCGTTCTCGGCGGAGTTTCTGCAGCCGGCGGTTTTCTGGCAGCCATCATGATTGCCATCCGAAAGCTCATCGATCCGACCGTGATGGTTGGCTGGTCTTCGACGATCTGCGCCATCGTTGTTTTTTCCGGATTGATTCTGATGGTGCTCGGCATCATCGGAGAATACCTCGGAAAGATGATTCTGATTCTGAACCGCACGCCGCAGTATATTGTGCGGGAAACCATTAACGTATCTGATGAGGAAGAAAAAAAGTGAAAAAAATCATGATTTTAGGCGCCGGTATTTACCAGGTGCCGCTGATCCGGACTGCACGCAGAATGGGTCTTTACACGATCGTAGTGAGTATTCCCGGCGATTATCCGGGGTTTGCACTTGCAGATAAAATTTATGAACTGAATACGCGGGATAAAGAAGCGATTCTTGCGGCGGCGGAAAAAGAACAGATCGACGGAATCTGTACATCGGGAACCGATGTGGCCGTCAGCACAATCGGCTATGTCTGTGAAAAGATGCATCTGTCCGGCATTCCGTATGAGGCGGCGGAAATTCTGACCGATAAGGCAAAGATGAAAGACGCATTCCGGCAGGGCGGCGTTTCCGCGGCAGACGGGATGCGGGTAAGAAGCGCAGAGGAGGCACAAAAAGCCGCAGAACAGCTTGGATACCCGGTTGTTGTAAAACGGGTGGACAGTTCAGGAAGCCGCGGAATTACCGTGGTGGTGCATTCCGGACAGATCGAAGAAGCGTATGAAAATGCGAGAAACGGTTCGGCAAGAGATTATGTGCTGGTTGAAAAATTCCTCCGCGGAACGGAGATCGGCGTGGATGGATTTGTGCAGAACCACAAACTGGTCTTTCTGGCACCGCACACGAAATTTGTATACCGCGGTGCACACACGACCGTTCCGGTCGGCCACGCATTTCCGTATGGATGCAGCGGGGCACTGCGGGAAGAAATTGCCCGCCAGATGCAGCTGGCCGTCACCGCATCCGGTGCCGATCAGTGCTCCGTCAATGCGGATGTCTTTGTGGACGGAGAGAAGGTCTGGATCATTGAAATGGGCGGAAGAACCGGAGCAACCTGCATTCCGGAACTGATTTCAACGTATTACGGATTTGATTTTTATGAGCAGATGATCAAAAGCGCCCTCGGGGAAGAAACGGATTTTCAGCAGACGGAAAGCTGCCCGTGCATGGCAAAACTGCTGCTGAGTCCGGTAAGCGGAACCATCACACAAATCGACCGGGATCAGGTCGAACGTCTGCGTCAGGAAGGGCTGGAGCTTGTCCTGGATTATCCGGAGGGGCATGAAGTTTCTGCCATGGCAGATGGAACTGACCGGATCGGCCATGTGATTGTAAAGACAGACCGGGAAGCGGAACTGGATGAGCAGATGAAGCGGGTGTACCGCTGTATCTGGATTGATGGAAAAAATCTGGAGACAATCTGGGAAGAGAAAACAGCAAAATAAAAAACCCGGAATCTTTTCAAGACCTCAGAAGAGGAGCGGAAGGATTCCGGGTTTTGCGTTGCCAGGCATATCAATATCTGGGGGACCAATTTTGATTACACTGTTTTTACAGGCTTCATCATCATCCGATAGTAGACTGGAATCAGCAGTGCAATTGCACCGAACCAGGCAAGCGGGCTTGCGATGCAGACGGCAGTGTAGCCTAAGAAGCGTGACAGCCAGACGGTAGCAGCAAGACGCATCACAAGCTCGATCATGCATGCGGCAAACGGTGCGCGTCCGTTCTGCATACTCTGAATCGAGGTGCGGTAGACGGCGAGAAGGCCGAGCAGGAAGTAGAACGGCGCTTCGATCGTCAGGAATGCATCGGAGTAATGGTAAATTTCTGCGGTCGGATTCGAAAGAAACAGTTCGACGATCGGATGGCGCAGCAGAAGAATACCGATGCACATCAGAATGTTGAACGCTTCGGTCTGGATCAGCGAAGCGCGTACGCCGAGGCGGATACGGTCCTTCTTACCGGCACCGAAGTTTTGTGCAACGTAGTTGGAGATCGCCGTCATCATGGCATTATTCACAAGGACGGAGAGCTGGTCGGCTTTGGAAGCTGCCGTGTAGCCGGCAACCGCAGCCGTTCCAAGAGAGTTGACAACAGCCTGCATCGCGAGCTGGCCGATACACATGACGGACATCTGAAAGCCCATCGGAAAGCCGGTTTTCAGGTGAAGAACAGCAGCTCCTTTCAGGTCGTGGAAATCCTCACGGCGCAGGTGCAGAATCGGGAAATTCCGAAGTCCGACAACCGTGCTGAAAACGGCGGAGAGGAACTGCGAGAGAATCGTCGCCCAGGCAGCGCCCGCAACGCCCATGTGCATCGGAACGATGAACACGATGTCGAGGATGATGTTGAGCACCGACGAGAACACCAGAAAATACAGCGGTGTTTTGCTGTCGCCGAGTGCGCGGAGCATATTGGAAATCATGTTGTAGAACACGGTAGCGCCGGTGCCGAGCAGAACAACGAACATATAGGCATTCGCTTCCTCTGCGATGTCATCCGGAATCTGCATCCAGACGAGAATCTGGCGGGAGAGCAGACAACAGACGAGCGTCAGCACAACGGTGAACGCGATACTCAGCAGCGTGGAAACTGCGATGCTTTTGCGCATGCCGGAAAGAAAGCGGCTTTTTGTCACGAAAAATATGTTACATCTGTTTGATTGCCTGCAGCATTTCAAGATCCGAAGCAGTCACCTTGATATTGGAAACCATTGTTCGCCCGTCCGGCTTTTTCACCGTGACTTCGAGAATCGTTCCCTCTTCGATCTGGGAGGATGCGAGATCGCCCATGAATTTTACGAACTTCGGGTGGTTTTGGGCGAAACGGTCTCTTAGATTTTTTAATTCTATTAACTTCATTGGGTTAAATGCCATTCTTTTTTCTGTCCTTTCTATTCAAAACTTCTTTCGAAACATGAAAGTATTGTAACATGGAAAAGAAAAAATGCAAGCGGATAAAAAGAGAAAAGACAGAGATACTGGGAATAAGAGAAAAGATTCTCAATTAGAATGGGAGAAAAACGAATGAAAGCGAAGAAGTATCTGCTGTTTTTTCTTTTGGGCTACTGCATTTATATTGCCATCGAAGTCACCTACCGCGGTTACAGCTTCCGCCTGATGGGCATTGCCGGAGGACTGTCCCTTGCAGGAATCGGAATGCTGGAAGACGCCGGGCTGCGCCGCTTTCCGCTGGCGTTTCAGATGATGGTATCCGCCGTCCTGATTACGGCCATTGAACTGTATTCGGGGATGTTTTCCCTGAGGGTGCTGCATTACCGCATGTGGGACTATAGTACGCTGCCGTTTTCCTTCTGCGATGGGCTGATCTGCCCGTGGTTTTTCGGGATCTGGTATCTGCTCTCGGCGGTTGGGATTTTTCTTACGGACTATGTGAGCTATTATATCTTCCACGAGGGGACGCATCCGGTGTATCGAAAGAAGAAAAAGGGTTGTGCCGAAGGGGAGTTCGTTATAAAATAAGAAAAAACAACCCAGGCAGGAGGTCCTCATGGAAAACGAAAAAAATTATCTGGAATATCTCGCAGAATTGTACCCGACCATCGAAAAAGCAGCGACCGAAATCATCAATCTGCAGTCCGTTATCAACCTTCCCAAAGGCACGGAGCATTTCCTTTCGGATATTCATGGCGAATACGAAGCCTTTTCTCATGTACTCCGCAACGGTTCCGGTGCCGTGCGAAAGAAGATTGACGATGTCTTTGGCCATACGCTCGGCATTTCGGAAAAACGTGCGCTTGCAACCCTTATCTATTACCCGAGAGAGCGCCTGGAGATGGAGAAAAAGCAGCAGGAGGACATCGATGACTGGTACAAGGTCATGCTGTACCGCCTGATCGACGTCTGCAAAATCGTTTCTTCCAAATACACCCGCGCCAAAGTGCGGAAAGCCCTGCCGGCGGATTATGGCTATATCATCGAGGAGCTGATCACCGAAAAGCCGGAGGTGCTCGACAAAGAAGCATACTACGAGGCGATCATCCAGACTATCCTCGAAATCGGAAGCGCCGAGAACTTCATCATTGCCGTGGCAGAGCTGATTCAGCGGCTCGTTGTTGATCATCTCCACATTATCGGCGACATCTTTGACCGCGGTCCGGAGCCGTATAAAATCATGGACTGCCTGATGAATTACCATTCCCTTGATATACAGTGGGGCAACCACGATGTGCTCTGGATGGGCGCTGCGACCGGCCAGCCGGCGTGCGTGGCCAGCACGATCCGCATCTGCCTCCACTACGGCAATCTCGATGTGCTGGAGGACGGCTACGGCATCAATATGCTTCCGCTTGCCACCTTTGCTCTCGAGACGTACGGCGATGATCCGTGCGAATGCTTTGCCGCAAAAGGCGGCGAGGACAGCGGAAATTCCCAGCAGATGCTGGAGCGCCGCATGCACAAGGCCATCACCGTAATGCAGTTAAAGCTCGAGAACCGTCTGATCCGTGAGAACCCGGAGTACGGCATGGAAAACCGCCGTCTGCTGGAAAAGATCGATTACCAGAACGGAACGGTGACGATTGGGGAGAAAACGTATGCTCTGCGCGACAAGAGCTTTCCGACGATCGACCCGGCGCATCCGGACGAGCTGACAGAAAAAGAGGCAGAAGTGCTCGATAAGCTGATCTTCGCCTTCCGAAACAGCGAAAAACTGCAGGCGCACGTCGATTTCTTGCTCAAAAAAGGAAGCCTCTACCGCGTCTACAATGGAAATCTGCTGTACCACGGCTGCATGCCGATGAATGAGGACGGCACCTTAAAAGAGGTACAGGTCGACGGAAAGAAATACAAGGGAAAAGCACTGTACGATATCCTCGAGCACAACGTGCGCCGCGCATTTGTAAGCCGCGATCCGAAAAAACGGGAGCAGGGCCGCAATACGCTGTGGTATCTGTGGACCGCGCCGAATTCCCCGCTGTACGGCCGCGACAAGATGACAACATTTGAGCGGTATTTCCTCGCAGAAAAAGAGACCTGGACCGAGGTGAAAAACGCGTATTACCGCCTGATCGAGAAAGAGGAGACGGCGGACCGGATCTTACAGGAGTTCGGGCTTGCCGGTGAAAATGTACATATTATCAACGGCCACGTCCCGGTACACCAGAGTGCTGGTGAAAGCCCGGTCAAATGCGGCGGCAAGGTGCTGATCATCGACGGCGGCTTCTGCAGGGCGTACCACAAAGAAACCGGCATCGCGGGTTACACGCTGATTTACAACTCGTACGGCCTCAGCCTCACCGCGCACGAGCCGTTTGAATCGACGGAAAAAGCAATCCAGGAGGAGAAGGATATTGTCTCCCGCCAGGTGGCGGTGCGGTACAACATGAAGCGCCAGTTAGTCGGCGATACGGATCAGGGACGGCAGATCCGGCAGCGCATCCGTGAATTAAAGGAACTGATCGAGGCGTACCGCACGGCTCAGTTAAAAGAGCTTCTTTAAATCAAGGGTTTTCAACTGCGCCGGAAAATGGTATAATCAAAACAGTGTGCGCAGATGGAAACACTGTGCGCTGGAACAGATGGAAAGAAGGAAGAAACATATGAGGGCATGGATTGCCAGGATGACAGAAGATAACATAGATCAGAGCGCGATCGAAAAAGCAGGAGAGATTCTGAAAAACGGCGGTCTGGCGGCATTCCCGACCGAGACCGTATATGGTCTTGGCGGAAATGCGCTGGATGCCAAAGCTTCCGAGAAAATTTATGCGGCAAAGGGCCGTCCGTCGGACAACCCGCTGATCGTCCACATCGGAAGAATGGAGGACCTCGAAACCGTAGCGGCAAACGTGCCGGAGAGTGCACGCAAACTGGCAGCCGCATGCTGGCCGGGACCGCTGACGATGATTTTTGAGAAAACAAATGCCGTTCCGCTCGAGACGACGGGAGGCCTTACCTCCGTAGCCGTGCGCTACCCGAGCAACAAAGTGGCAAACGCACTGATCTTAGCCGGAGGCGGCTTCATCGCAGCACCGAGCGCCAATACATCAGGCCGGCCGAGCCCGACGAAAGCCGAGCATGTGATCGAGGATCTGGGGGACAAAATTGACTGTATCATCGACGGAGGAGACGCCGAGATCGGCCTCGAATCCACCATCGTCGATTTTACAGAGGAGATTCCGACGATTCTCCGCCCGGGCTATTACAACAAAGAGATGCTGGAAAAAGTGCTTGGAACCGTGCGTGTCGATCCGGGAATCCTTGCGGAGGACAGCCATGTGCGTCCGAAGGCACCGGGCATGCGCTACAAACATTATGCGCCGAAGGCAGACCTTACGATTATCCAGGGCGAGATGGAACGGGTGATTCCGGAAATCAACCGCCTTGCCGCAGAACAGGAAAAGGCAGGAAAGAAAGTGGGCGTAATCTGCACCGATGAGACACGGGAGCAGTACACCACAGGAGATATCAAGAGCATCGGGCTGCGCGCCGAAGATGAGACGATCGCGCATCACCTGTTTGCGATTCTGCGCGACTTCGATGAGGACGGCGTGGAGGTGATTTATTCCGAGGCTTTCGACACCCCGCGTATGGGGCAGGCGATCATGAACCGCCTGTTAAAAGCCGCAGGCCACAAAGTAGCAGAGGTATAACAGTGAAACATTACAGCAGGATTTTATTTGTGGACGCGGACGATACCGCGCGCGCACCGATGGCGAAGGCGATTCTGCAGAGCAAAGAGCTTCCGTGGCCGATGGAAATTGGTTCCCGCGGGCTTGTCGTTCTGTTTCCGCAGCCGGTCAACCAGAAGGTAGAGGCAGTGCTTGCGCGCAACGGGCTTTCGGCCAAAGACCACACCACCACACCGCTTACCGCGGGGGACATCAACGACGACACACTGCTTCTTGTGATGGAGGACAGTCAGAGGGAAAAGATCCGTGAGGACTTCCCGGATGCGCCCCATCTGCAGACGATCGCCGGATTTCTGCGGCTGGCAGGAGACATCCCCGCCCTTTACGGGGAACCGCTTACCGAATACGGAAAATGTTATGAAGCGCTGGAATTCCTGATTGAAGGTGTTCTTGCGCGGCTGAAAGAGGAGGAAGAACAATGATAGCTTTAGGATGTGACCACGGCGGATATGAGCTGATGCAGGAGGTAAAAGCATATCTGGATAAACAGGGACTGGAATATCAGGACTTCGGATGCTACAGCAACGAGGCAGTTGATTATCCGGTTTACGCCAGAAAAGTAGGCCATACGATCCAGAACGGAACGTGTGATAAGGGAATCCTGATCTGCGGAACCGGAATCGGCATTTCTATCACGGCAAACAAAATGGAAGGAATCCGTGCAGCACTCTGCACCGACTGCTTCTGCGCAGAGGCAACCCGCCTGCACAACGATGCCAACGTACTGGCGATGGGAGGACGCGTTGTAGGCCCTGGCCTTGCAATCAAAATCGTAGAAACCTTCCTGAACACTCCATTTTCCGGAGAAGAGCGTCACGAACGCCGTATTCACTTGATTGAGCATGAAGGCGAAAATGAATAAATTTTAAACAAAATAAAGGAGAAGGGAAAATGGCAAGAACAGTCATCATGGATCACCCGCTGATCCAGCACAAAATCGGTATTATCAGAAAGAAAGACACAAGCTCCAAGGAGTTCCGCGAGATGATCAGCGAGATTGCAATGCTGATGTGCTACGAGGCAACCAGAGAGCTGCCGCTCACAGACGTTGAAATTGAAACCCCGATCTGCAAAACAACCGTAAAAGAGCTCGAAGGAAAGAAAATGGCAGTTGTGCCGATCCTCCGTGCCGGTCTTGGTATGGTAGAAGGTATGCTGGCTATGATTCCGGCAGCAAAAATCGGACACATCGGTCTGTACCGTGATCCGGAAACTCTGGCACCGGTTGAGTATTACTGCAAACTTCCGTCAGACATCGCAAGCCGTGAAGTATTTGTAACCGACCCGATGCTGGCAACCGGTGGTTCTGCAACGGCAGCCATCACCATGCTGAAAGAAAAAGGCGCAAAGAAGATCCACTTCATGTGCATCATCGCATCTCCGGAAGGAATCGAGAAAATGCATGAAGTTCACCCGGATGTCGATGTTTTCGTCGGAGCACTGGATGACCATCTGAACGAGCACGGCTACATTGTACCAGGCCTCGGCGATGCCGGAGACCGTATCTTCGGTACGAAATAAGAGCGGAAGCAAAGTACGTTAAGAAAACACAGGGGAAATGGGTATGAGCGATAAACGAGAGGATTATATTTCCTGGGATGAATATTTCATGGCAGTTGCCCAGCTTGCCGGTATGCGCTCGAAGGATCCGCACACCCAGGTGGGAGCCTGCATTGTGAGCGAGGACAACAAGATTCTGTCCATGGGATACAACGGTTTCCCGAGAGGCTGCTCGGACGACGAGTTCCCGTGGGGAAAGACAAGTGAAAATCCGCTGGAAAACAAGTATCTTTACACAACGCACAGTGAACTGAACGCCATCCTGAATTACCGCGGCGGAAGCCTCGAGGGAGCCAAGCTGTATGTGACATTGTTCCCATGCAACGAGTGCTGCAAGGCGATTATCCAGACGGGAATCAAAACGGTGATCTACGACTGCGACAAGTACGCGGACACCCCGTCCGTGATCGCATCGAAACGGATGATGAAGGCGTCCGGAGTCACTTTTCAGAAATACCACCGCACAGGGCGGGAAATTACCATGTCCCTGTAGTAGAAAAGATAATAGAAGGAGCGCGCCTGAACGAACAGAAAGTTCAGACGCGCTTCGTCTGTATACACGAAAAGACAAGAAACGGGAGGGCACCATGGAGAGCAATTTCGAATGGATTACGGCAAACGGGGATATCGGCATCCGCTTTTTCCACAGCATCGACGACGGCGGCTACAGCAACCCGCCGCACTGGCACAACGATCTAGAGATCATTTATCTTCTGGAAGGCCGTCTGAAAGTGCGTTTCGGTGACGGCGGCGAGCGGCAGATCGGGGCAGATGAACTTCTCGTCATCAACTCCGGCACGATCCACGCCGTGACAGCCTATCCGAATCAGGCCATCGTCCTGCAGGTTCCGTACGAGATGCTGCTGCAGTACATGGAGCATTACGATCAGCTTTACTTTGTTGTGGATGAAAGACCGGCCAGGGAGGCGGAAAAACAAAAACTCGCAGAATTCAAAGCAGTTCTCCGGGAGATGGACGAGGTGTACGGTGCGCAGAAAGAAGGGTATCAGTTAAAATTCGACAGCCTTCTTCTTGAAGCGCTGTACCGCTTACTGGTGGACTATGCGGTGCAGATCGGAAAAGAACACATTCCGCAGAATCAGAAGGCCGTACAGCAGATCCGCGAGGTCATGCGGTATATTGAGGAGCATTACGCCGAAAAGCTGACGGTGGCGCAGGTCGCGGAGCACTTTGGTTATACGCCGAATTATCTGTCGAAGCTTCTGAAACGGTACCTCGGTCTGACGGTCTACCGGTATCTGTATGAAATCCGGCTCGACCGGATCTGCCGCGACCTGCAGCATCCCGAGGCGCGGATCATGGAACTTCTGCCGAAACACGGCTGCGAAAACTACAAGTCGGTGTCGCGTCTGTTTAAGGAGCGGTACGGCTGCAGCATGAAGGAAATGCAGAAGCGGTATGAAAAGGAAAAAGGAGACCGCCCGATGGGCCAGTGGGTAAGAATCAGAAAAGCGGAAATGCCCTAATTTTCTGCCGAAAAAGGCACTAAACAAGAAGAAGAGAGCATGGTATAGTGGAAGCATGAAACAGCGGATTTTCAGTAAATGCCGCAAAACATGTGAAAAATGGAGTGTGGAAAATGAAAGCAAAACAAATTACAACGTACCATGTAAAAGGGGAAGCAAAAACCTGGGAAAAAGCGCTGGCACCGGAAGACGAGTCCAAGAGCGTAAAAATGATTGAGTCGAACGTCATCAACCTGTATCCGGACTTTGCGTTCCAGACCATCGAGGGCTTCGGCGGCGCCATGACCGAGAGCAGCGCATACCTGCTGTCCCGTATGGATGAGGAAACACAGAATCAGGCATTACAGGATATTTTCGGACCGGACGGCCTTCATGCAAGATTTGTCCGCGTGCCGATCGACAGCTGTGACTATTCCCTTGAGGAGTATCAGGCAGTCGCAGACCCGATCGCAGACCCGGATCTGGCAACCTTCTCGATCGACCGCGACCGCAAATATGTCCTTCCGATGCTGAAAAAAGCCATCGAAATCTCCGCAGAGCCGATCAGTGTTCTGATGAGCCCGTGGTCTCCGCCGTATCAGTGGAAAACTGCACCGAAGATCGCAAAGAATGATGCTGCTGTTTACGGTGCAATGGGAATGCCGGTTCCGGAAGAGATTCCGCAGAGAAACCACGGCGGCAGCCTGAAACCGGAGTATTACGGAAGCTGGGCAAAATACGTCGTAAAATATCTGCAGGCATACCTCGATGAGGGAATCCCGGTGACGATGCTGAGCCTGCAGAACGAGACCGTAGCGGCTACCACCTGGGACAGCTGCGTATGGACACCGGAAGAGTCCAAAACCTACCTGAAAGATTATCTGTATCCGGAGATGAAAAAAGCAGGCCTGACGGACAAGATCGGCATCTTCATCTGGGATCACAACAAAGAGCGTATGATCGAGCACGTTCTGACCGTCCTTGACGAGGAGACCATGGACATGGTAGCCGGTATCGCATTCCACTGGTATTCCGGCGACCACTTCGAGGCTGTTGAGCTGATGAAACAGAAATACCCGGACAAAACCTTCATGCTTTCCGAGTGCTGTGCCCTTCACATGCCGGGCAGAATCGGTTTTGGCGACGGTGGTTTCGGACCGGTGAACTTCCAGACACCAGAGTACGTCGATTACCTTGACGCCGCAGATTATGCACACGATATGATCGGAAACCTGAACGCCGGCATGAACCGCTGGATCGACTGGAACTTCCTCGTAGACAAAGACGGCGGCCCGCGCCACGTACCGATGGGATTCACCTCAGGTCTGATTGTAGATGATGATTTCCATTACCGCAAACCGATCATGTACCACTACATCGGCCACATTTCCAAATATATTGCTCCGGGTGCAAAACGCATCGGCTGGAGCAAATACGGAGCAAACCTGGATGTAACGGCCGCAGTCAATCCAGACGGAAGCTACGTTGTGATCCTGCTGAACCGCACAAAAGAGGATTCCGGCTGCTTCCTGCGTGTCAACGGACATATCATGCGTGTCGATCTTCCGGCAGAGACACTCAGCACGGTTGTAATCGAGAAATAAAAAGCAAAAATAAGAAAATGCCTTCTGTGCAGAATGGAAACAGTCTGCACAGAAGGCATTTTTGTAAGATACGATTTATTTTTGATCGGAATCGGAAGAATCTGAGTTTTTCTCTTCGGTCGAAGGCTTTGCCGGTGTATACGGCGCATCAACCGGAGACTCTTCCGTGGTCAGCTTTGTCAGCGCTTTGCGCAGCCGGTAGCCCGGAAAGTGGAAGACTTCGGCCTCGTCGATCTTCTTTTTCTGATATGGGATCGCCTGTCTCGTTTCCGGATCAATGTGGTCCATGTGGAAGTAAAACGCATCGTCATCCGGCAGGTGATGTTTTTCAAGACGACGGTTGGCGAAGTTGCGGCAGACCGTGCAGATAATGGCACAGACCGGAACGGCGATGATCATGCCAAAGACACCCCAGAAGCCGCCGCCGATCAGAATCGAGATGATGATAAGGAAGCTGGACACGCCGGTCGTCTCGCCGAGGATTTTCGGTCCTAAGAAGTTTCCGTCAAACTGCTGCAGGAGAACGACGAAAATCAGGAAATACAGTGCCTGCAGAGGGTCGATCAGAAGGATCAGCAGAAGACACGGAATGGCGCCGAGGAACGGGCCGAAAAACGGAATGATATTCGTCACACCGATGATTACGCTGACCAGCAGTGCGTACGGGGTGCCGATCAGGCTCGTCACAAGATAGCAGATGGCACCGATAATGATCGAATCGATGACTTTTCCAACGAGGAACCCGCTGAATTCCTGGTTCACATACTGGCAGTCGCGGATCACGGCATTTCCGTGATCCAGACCGAGCAGCGCGTAGACTGCTTTTTTCAGCTTGGCAATGTAGCTTTCCTTGTTGTACAGCATGTAGATCGCAACGATCGCGCCAAGCAGAATGTTTTTGAAGAACGTAACCATGTTGACGAGCTGTCCGGAGAGGTTCAGAAGGAACGTATGGAGCATCGGCATCAGGTCATTGGTCAGCCAGTTGGAAAGCTTTGCGGAGAACGTGGAGATGTACTGGTCTGCCGTCTGCTGCATCTCCGGGTAATTCGCCAGCACTTTTGTGGCAAAATCCTGAATGTTGTTTGCGTAGTTGGAGAAGTTGGAGACGATGTTTGCGATACTTGAGAACAGCTCCGGGATCAGGGTCGCAATGAGTCCGTACAGCGCGAAAAGCATGGCGACGTACGTCAGAAGAATCAAAAGCGCCCGCACAAGCTTTTTGCAGCGTACCGACTGTGTTTTTCTGTGCCGGGCAAAGAGTCTGGCGATGATCCGCTGTTCTATGAAGTTAATGATCGGGCTGATCACATAGGCGAGAATCAGGGCTGCAATCAGGGGGGAGAGAATGTTGAGGACATTGTGAAAGGCGGTCCGCACAGAAGTCTGGTGGAAGAGCAGGTAGTAAAAAATCATGGACGCTGCAAGTACCAGAAAGGCAGTAACGCCGGCCCGGACATATTTTCGGTAACGATCCAGTTTCATAAAAATGTAAATCCCCTTTCGAATTTTATTAACCTCTATTATACACATGCAATCCCCAAAATACAACCGCAACCACACTTGCGGTAGAAAAAGGAAACTGCTATACTGGAAAAGCAGATTTAGAAAAAGGAGATAACAAATTTGAAGATAAAAATGCCGCCAAGCGTAAATATGGTAATCGATTCCCTGCATGCGAAAGGCTTCGAGGCGTACGCGGTCGGAGGCTGTGTGCGCGATACGATTCTTGCGCGGGAGCCGGACGACTGGGATATTACAACCTCTGCTTCCCCACAGCAGGTAAAAGAAATTTTTGACCGCACCGTGGATACGGGACTGGAGCACGGAACGGTAACAGTTCTGGCCGGAAGCGGCGCGCACGAGGTCACGACGTACCGCATCGACGGAGAGTATGAGGACGGCCGCCATCCGAAAGAAGTGGTCTTTACCTCCAGCCTCGCCGAGGATCTGCGCCGCCGTGATTTTACGATCAATGCGATGGCATACAACAACGAAGAGGGGCTTGTGGATCTGTTCGATGGAATCAGGGATTTACAGCGCAAAGTCATCCGCTGTGTCGGAAATCCGACCGAGCGGTTTAGTGAGGATGCACTGCGGATCCTGCGTGCCCTCCGCTTTTCCGCACAGCTCGGCTTCAAACTCGATCCGGCAACACTGGATGCCATCATAGCACTCGCGCCGACGCTTGAAAAAATCAGCGCCGAGCGGATCCGTGTGGAACTGAATAAACTGCTGATCTCGAAGCGGCCGGAGTACATGGAGGCCGTCTATGAGGCGGGTATTACAAAAATTGTGCTGCCGGAGTTTGATGAACTGATGAAAACGCCGCAGAACAATCCGCACCACTGCTATAATGTCGGTGAGCACACGATTGCCGCTCTGCAGCACGTTCCGGCAGATCCGATTCTGCGCTGGACGATGCTGCTCCACGACATTGCAAAACCGGCGTGCCGCACAACGGATGAGGCTGGCATCGATCATTTTAAAGGCCACGCACCGGCGGGGGAGAAAATGGCGAAAGCGATTCTGCGCCGTCTGAAATTCGACAACGAAACCATCCGCCAGGTCGCAGCATTGATCCGCTGGCATGACTGCCGCATGGCTCCGGAGAAACCGGTGATCCGCCGTATTCTGAACAAACTCGGCCCGGAGCTGTTCGGAAAACTGATGATCGTGCAGGAAGCCGATACGATGGCCAAAAGCCTGTACCAGCGGGAGGAAACCCTGGAACGGATCGGGAAGGTAAGGGAGTGCGTCAGAGAAATTCTCGATAACGGCGACTGCTTTACGTTGAAAACGCTGGCCGTTTCCGGCAAAGATCTGATGGAACTCGGTGTCCCGAAAGGCCCGAAAATCGGCGAATGCCTGAACGCGGCGCTGGAAGAAGTGATGAAAGATCCGGCGAAGAATACAAAAGAATACCTGACAGAGTACGTAAAAACACTGCTGTAAAGCCAAAACGGCAAACAAGAGAGCCGGGGACAGAACAATCCGTCCCCGGCTCTCTTTTGTTTTTTGCTGGTTTTATGCGTTCAGATCACGCAGCAGATCCGCATACCAGCAGAACACATGGGCAATGCGGTACAGTTCGCTCTCCTTGGAGACGGTGCGCCACAGCTCTTTATAGCTGTGCAGCCACCGTTCGAGATCTCCGGCGAGTGCAAAACAGTCTTCTTTCTCCGGCAGAGTGCCCTCGGAAAGAAGGGAAGCGCGCAGGAACGGCAGCAGGCGGTTCAGCACTTTCAGGCCGTCTGCGGCGAGCAGGTACGCATAGATCATCGGACGGTTCTCCGGGCGGACGGTGCCGGCTTTCTCGTACAGAACGGCGCAGAGCGCGTCGATTGAAGCATTTGCTGCATCCGCATCGCCTTCCGCGCAGGAGCGGAGCAGTTCGGCAGCCTCTTCTTTGTCCTGATGCAGTTCGAGTGCTTCCTGTACCATAACGGCAGTGCGCCACGGATACGCATCCTGATGGCAGAGAAGATCGAGCACGGAAACGAGTTTTCCGGAAGCATCACCAAATTCCAGCACGGAAATCTGGCGGTTGATTTCCTCCTCCGGCAGAATGTCTGCATTCCAGGAGAACGCCGCGCCGTAGATCATGCCGATGCGGGAGAAGTCCGGGTGATTGATGTGGCCGTAATCGCCCCAGTCAGTGTTCAGAAGTCCCATTGCATGGCGTTCATGGCCGTAGCGCGCCATTCTGGAAATGTTTTCATACGCCTCATGATACTTGTTGATGAGCTGGTTCCATCCCTGTACGCCAGGGCATACATACAGATGCTCGGCACCGGAATTGGCAAGGCGGGTCAGACGCTCCGATGAAACATTTGACGCATAATCCCAGTGGAGGCAGATCAGGTTCTTCGGCAGGAGATGGTAAACTTCCGGCTCCTGGCTGATGACATCACTCCAGAACATCGGCGTGCGGCCGGATTCAGTGATATAGTTGGCAAGCTCTGTCACAAACTCGGTGTAGATGACGGTGGTTCCCTTTTCCTCGGCGAGTGCGCGGGAAGCCCCTTTTCCAAGGTCAAACGTTTCATCCGCGCAGAGATTGAAATACTTCGAGGAGAAGAGCTGCATATATTCGGAAAGAATGTGTTTGGCAAGGGAGAGGCTCTCCGGGTTTGTGATATCGAGTGTATGGTGCGCCTGGCGGTCATAGAAGGAGAACGGAGCCGAAGCAGAGCCTTCCAGTTCGCACAGATGTGCATACGATTTCGTGCAGAGCAGCTTGTACAGATGGCCGAAGCTTGCAAGCGACGGAACGAGATCAATGCCAAGTCCCTTGCAGTAGCGGTCCAGCTCGAGGATGTCCTCTGCAGTGAGCGGCGTATCGTCGCGCCACATCTCGGTCAGATCGTCGAAGAGATAGCTGTGCTCGATGTAGAGCTGAAGCTGATTGATTTTATAGAAGCTCAAGGTGTCGGCAAGCTGTTTCAGATAGGAAAGCGTCGGAACACGTCCGCGGGTCGCATCGTGGTAGAAGCCGCGGTTTTCCATGGCCGGTTTGTCGGAGATCAGGACGGTTGGAAGAACAGCACCTGCCTGGCGGATCATCTGACGGAGTGTCTGCACGCCGTAGAGAACGCCGCTTTCCAGAGATCCGCAGATCGTGATGTTTTCCGGTGTGACAGCGAGGGTATAAGCCTCACGGGATAATTCCGGAGAGGCAGTCAGATAGATCAGGTGTGATCCCACCGGCTGATGACGGCGGCAGATGGCAGGACGGAATCCCGTCTGTGTCTCAATCTCCTGTTGCAGAAGCTGTGCTGCAGAAAAAAGCTCAGCCGGGCTCTCGGAGTCGAGAAAAATGCGGCTGTCATAGTGAATTGTAAAGGTGCCCTCTCCGTAGGAAAGGGAAGATGGCTGTGGTAAGAAAATCATAAAAACCCTCCTTAAAATAAAATGATTTTAGAGAACCCCATAACAGGTGTTTTCACCCTGTCAAGTTTGGAATATTTTACCATGCGGTGAAATTAAAAACAATAAAATAAGAGAAAAAGAAAATACTTTTAACATTGCTTTTGGGATGAAAGAAAAAACAGAAACCAGTATGCATGGCACAGGGCGGATACGCATACATTGAATCGTGACCCCAAAAACGATCACAACAGGGAAAGGAGTCAGGCTCTTGTATGATTATGGATTGAGTGTGCTGTCCCATTACGGTCTTACGGCTTCCGGCACAATGCGGGTGCGGGGCGCTTTATTGTGCCACACCGAACAGGGGGATAAGCTGATCAGCGAGTTCGGGACGGCGGAGGAAAAACTGGAGCAGCGGTATCTTCTACAGTGCCGCATCACGGAGTCGGGGCTCCTGCGGTGCGATCAGATTCTGCGGAACGAAGAGGGAGCGCTTGCAACGCGCGGGGACGACGGAGGAACGTACATTGTGCGGAACTGGTACCCGGGCCGGGAATGTGAGACGGGAAACAGTGAGGATCTTATCCGCGCCTCGGACGCGCTGGCGCGGCTACATACGGCAGCTCATCTGCCGGTGAAAATGGAATACCGGAGGGAATCCCTCGTGGAGGAGTGCATCCGCCACAATGTGGAAATTCGAAAGATCCGAAAGTATTTGCAGACAAAAAAGAAGAAAAATGAGTTCGAAAAACTGCTGCTGGCAAGCGCCGGTCCGTATCTGGAACAGGGAGAGCGGGCGGCCGCGGAAATGAAAGCTTCTTCCTATGAAAAACTGCGGCAGCGGGCGGACGAAGAAGGCGCCGTCTGCCACGGGGAATTCAGCCAGCACAATATTCTGCTGGAAAACGGCAGAGGCGAAACGGCGGTCAATTTCGACAAGTGGAACTTCGATCTTCAGGTGGCAGATCTTGGCTATTTTATGCGGAAAATTCTGGAAAAACATGGCTGGAGCGAGCGCGCGGCAGAACGGATCTTAAACGCCTACAGTGCCAGACGGCCGCTCGATGAGGGGGAAATCGAGACACTCCGCTTCTATCTTTCCTATCCGTGGAAATACTGGAAACTGGCAAACCGCTACTACGGAAGCAGAAAATCGTGGATATCCGGGCGGAATACGGAGAAACTAAAAACACTCAATGCGCAGCAGGCAGACTGGCTGCGGTTTGTTAAGGGATCCTTCTTTTAACCGTGCGGTGGAAAAGAGTCTGTTTTTGGCAGAAATCGCCATAAAACCGCTGGTATGGGGGACTTTTTTCTTGACAAGAGAGACGCATTAGTATATAAATATATACAGCTACGCGAAAAAGCCGGTCAACGTAACAGACTGATCATCCGGAAGAAAAACAGCCGGCAGGGCAGGTCGTGTGTATCAGCGGGCCCGCGTACCATGTAAAAAACAAATGTAAGATACAGGAGGAGTAAAACTCATGAACAAAACAGAATTAGTTGCAGCTATGGCTGAGCAGACAAATTTATCCAAAAAAGATGCAGAGGCTGCTTTAAAAGCATTTATCGATGTAGTATCTGAAGAATTAAAGAAAGGTGAGAAAGTTCAGCTGGTAGGCTTTGGTACCTTCGAAGTATCCGAAAGAGCAGCAAGAGAAGGAAGAAATCCGCAGACTGGCGAGACCATGGAAATCAAAGCTTCCAAAACTCCGAAATTCAAAGCAGGAAAAGCTTTAAAGGACATGATGAACTAAGTAAAAATCTATGCGCTTAGATAAATTTTTAAAAGTATCAAGACTGATCAAGCGGCGTACCGTAGCCAATGAAGCCTGTGATGCAGGCCGTGTCCTCGTCAACGACAGACCGGCAAAAGCATCCGCACAGGTCAAGGCAGGAGATGTACTGGAAATTCAGTTCGGAAGTAAATCCGTCAGGGTAGAAGTGCTGAATGTGCAGGAAACCGTGAAAAAAGAGGAAGCACAGGAGCTTTACCGCTACTTATAAGAAGTGCGGCAGGATTCATGTGCAGCGAATAAAAAGAGAAAACCTTCATATAATGGGTGTATAGACCATTGTATGGAGGTTTTTTGCATGGGGGAGATGAACGAACAGGTGCACCGCCTTTTGCTGGAACAGCGGAAAACACTTTCTCTTGGCGGCGTGCAGGATGTGAAAAGCTTTGATGAGAACGAAGTTCTGCTCGTGACCGTCTGCGGTGTTCTTACCATCCGCGGAAAAGAGCTGCATGTGGGCCGCCTGGAGCTGGAAAAGGGAGAGGCGGATATCGAAGGCAGCATCGACAGCCTGGTCTATACGGAACATGGGCCGCTGCAGAAGAAGGGGTCTGCGCTTGCGCGGCTGTTCCGGTAAAAATGAGTGCGTATGTCACCCGGGAGCTGATTCTGCTCGCCTGTTCCATCTGGCAGGGGGCAGTCCTGGGGTTCTGGTACGATCTGATCAAGACAGCGCGGAAACTGATCCGCCACAGCCATGCGGCGGTATCTGCAGAGGACCTCTGCTACTGGATTGCGGCAGCGCTGCATCTGTTTGTACGGATTTACGGAGAGAACAGCGGCATTCTCCGCGGATATCTGTTTGGCGGCATCCTTGGGGGCGCTGCATTGTACCACGCATCGTTTGGACGCTTTCTTCCGGAACTTCTGGCAAAGGGAATCAAAAAAGCAGGGCGAATCCTCGCTTTTCCAGGAAAATGGCTGGTAAAAAGTATGAAAAAACGGAGAAAAAGGTTGAAATTTCATGGGAAGAACGGTAAGATGTAACTACACATGTAAGAACAAAAGAAACAAGTCTGCGGACGAAAAACAACAGATAGTTTGGCTGCAGACGGTTGGAAAATAGAAAGCAAGGGTAAAGAAAAGAATGAAAGAAAGGGAAGAAAAGAATTCTGGCCGAAAGAAAAAAGTCAGAAAGAAGAGCCGTACAACAGAGTTCTCAATTACCATAGTCCTGTGCTGCCTGGTTGCAGTCCTTACCGTAAAGGGAATCAGCCTTCAGCAGAAGGTCAATGCAAATGCATCCCGTCTTTCCAGTCTGGACAGCCAGATTGAAGAGGAGAAGCAGCGCACCGATGATATTACCGCCTTGAAAGAATACATGCAGACCGATGAGTACATAGAAAAAACGGCAAGAGAAAAACTTGGCATGGTAAAGGATAATGAGATTTTATTTAAAGAATCCCAGTCGAAATAAACAAAACAGATAAAGAAAGGGCATGATTTCGCAGTCCCCTTTGAAGTCCAGAACAAAGAGAGGAGGAGCGGAACATGCCGGAGTGGATCATTGCCATGTTCCTGATCGGCGCATTGCTGTCAGCAGGGGACATGGCTAAAATTTTTTTGGAAGCCAGAAGAAGCCGCCGGGAAGCGGCCGTCTATGACAATCATCCGCAGAAACTGCAGATGGAGCACTACGCCGATTCGTTCCGCGTTCTGGCAGAGAGCTTTTACCAGATGCCGTCAAAAAGTGTGATGCCGGAGACGGGCCGGGTGGACAAGATTCTGGAAAAAGAACAGCAGGAAGTCTGCAGCCGCTGTGCGAAGGCGTCGTGGTGCTGGGAGCAGTACGGAAACCTGACGCGCGAGCGGTGCCAGGAACTTCTTCAGACAATCGCCGACGGGGATGAGGACGAGATCAGCCGTGCAAAAGGCGAATGGAACGCCTCCTGTCTGAATGGCTCCCGCTTTCTGGAACTGTTCTGGAACCGCTACCAGCAGGAACGCCAGACGGCGCTCTGGTCGGGGCGTGTGGCGGAGAGCCGCCGCGTGGTGGCAGAACAGTTAAGTGAAGTCGCCGGGATTATGGACCGCGCCGCGTGTGATCTGTACAGCCTCAACAGTCTGCCGGATGAGCTCTCGGAAAAAATCTGCCGCCAGATGAAGAAAAACGGGGCTTTCGTCCAGAAAATCTGGCTCCAGGAGCGGCCGAAAGAGCATTTACAGATCTATATGACGGTCAAAGCGGGCCGTCACTGCCGGATCACGCTTCGCCAGACGGCGGAACTGATCGGTTCCCTGTGCGGAATCCCGATGGTTGCGGTACGCGACGGGGCACAGGTCTTAAGCGGAGAATACCAGACGGTGCTGTTTCAGGAGGATGTGAAATTCCAGGTTCTCTACGGTGTGGGACGCATCACCAAGGAGCAGGAGAGTATCTCCGGGGACAATTACAGTGTGCTCTGCGAAAACGGCCAGTTTGTCCTCTGCCTGTCGGACGGCATGGGTTCCGGGATCGAGGCAAACAGGGAGAGCGAGACGGTGGTGGAGCTGTTTGAACAGTTCCTGCGCGCCGGATTCCCGCGGATCATGGCGGCACGGATGATCAATTCGATGCTTCTGCTGCAGCCAAAGGAAGGGATGTTTTCCACGTTTGATGTTGCTTCGATTAATCTCTACACAGGCGTCTGCAGCTTTTTGAAAGGAGGTGCATCGCCGACGTTCCTTAGGCGGGACACGTGGGTGGAGGTTGTGGAGTCAACCAGTCTTGCCGCAGGTCTCGTTTCCCAGACGGATTTTGATACCACAACGAAAAAGCTGTACGATGGTGATTACCTTGTGATGATGACGGACGGAGTGCTGGACGCGCTGCCCGGGGACAGGACGGAGCAGATGAAGCAGCTTCTTCTCGAAGTGAAAAACAGCGAGCCGCGGGAATTTGCCCGGGAGCTTTTGGAACGCGTGCTGCGCCTCGGCGGCTGCCGCGCACGGGATGATATGACGGTTCTGGTCGCCAGAATCTGGAAAAAATAGGAGTAAAAACGAAGGATGCGAGAGAAAGTAAGAGCCTTTATGGAACAGTATCATATGGTAACGGCAGGCGAACGCGTGCTGCTCGGCCTCTCCGGCGGCGCGGATTCCGTCTGCCTGTTTCATCTGCTGCGGGAACTGCAGGAGCCGCTTGGCTTTTCGCTGCTGGCTGTCCACGTCAACCATAACCTGCGCGGCGCGGAAGCCGGGCGGGATGCGGCATTTGCAGAAAATCTGTGCCGGGAATATGATGTTCCGTTCTATCTCTATTCCTGTCCCGTGGAGAAGATCGCAAAAGAAAAGCATCTCTCGACGGAGGAGGCGGGACGCGCGGCGCGGCAGGAAGTTTTTGCAGCGTGCGCAAAGGAGCAGAGGGCAGTGAAAATTGCGCTCGCCCATCACCAGGATGACGTTGCGGAGACGATGCTGCATCACCTGGCACGGGGAACATCGCTGGCCGGACTTGCCTCCTTACGCCCCGTGCGGGGGAATGTGATCCGTCCGCTTCTCTGCGTCGGACGAAAAGAGATCCGGCAGGAACTGGAAAGCCGGAAGTGTTCCTGGTGTGAGGACAGCACGAATGCAGAGGATGCTTACACGAGGAACGGAATCCGCCACCATGTGCTGCCGTATCTGACCGAAGAGGTCAATCCGCGTGCCGCCGCGCATATGGCACAGACATCGCTGGACCTGCTGGAAACGGAGGAATATCTGGAGCAGCAGACAGATCAGCTGATGGAGCGGTATGCATCCGCAGAGAAAAATGCGGTTGTGCTGCGTGATGCGGTGAGCAGCGAAGCGCCTCTTCTGCAGCGCTACGTGATCCGGCGCGTTCTGGAACAGCTGGCGGGAAAACGGAAGGATCTTACCAGGGAGCATCTGGAATCAGTGCGGGAACTTTTTGAAAAGCAGGTCGGAAAAAGTGTCTGCCTGCCGTATGGAATCACCGCCGTGCGCGGATACGAGACGCTCCGCCTGGAAAAGCAGGGAGTGCATTTAAAAGAAGAACGGAAAAGGAAAAGCGGCGAAGAAGTTCCAATTCCGGTTCCGGCCGGGTGGGAAGAGGAAAAAAGTCTCGCATTTGCAGAAAATCCAGTCACGATTGTGAAAAAAACATCGGTTTTTCCCGAAAGAATTGAAGAAAAAAAGTATACGAAATGCTTTGACTGTGATAAAATAAAAGACGGTCTTGTCCTCCGCACGAGAAGAAGCGGAGATTATCTGAGAGTAACCGCAAAAGGCGGGAAAAAGAAACTAAAAGATTATATGATTGATGCCAAGATACCGAAAGAGGAGCGGGATTCCATTCTGCTGCTCGCCGACGGACCGGAGATCTGGTGGGTCGTGGGGTATCGCAGAGGAGAGAGCGGCCGTGTCGGGGAAGACACGAAAGCAGTTCTGCAGATACAGATTGGCGTTGGTAAGGAGGAAAACAGATGAAAGAGACAATCAGAGTATTATTAAGCGAAGAAGAAGTAGACAGACGAATTAAAGAAGTAGCAGACCAGATCAACCGCGATTACGCAGGAAAGGAAGTGCACCTGATCTGCGTTTTAAAAGGCGGCGTATTCTTTATGTGCGAGCTGGCAAAACGCATCACAGTGCCGGTAAGCCTTGACTTTATGTCCGTATCAAGTTACGGCGATGACACCAAGTCCAGCGGAGTTGTCCGTATTGTAAAAGACCTGGATCAGCCGCTGGAAGGAAAAGACGTTCTGATCGTGGAGGATATCATCGATTCCGGAAGAACGCTTTACTATCTGATCGACATCCTGAAAAAGAGAAATCCGAAATCCGTACACCTGTGTACTCTGCTCGACAAGCCGGAGCGCAGAGTGCGCGATGTCAAAGTAGATTATACCTGCTTTAATATCCCGGACGAGTTCGTCGTAGGCTACGGTCTGGATTACGCACAGAAATATCGGAATCTTCCATACATCGGAGTAGTGGAGTTTCACGAAGACGAGGAGTAAAAAGAAAATATGAACAGACAGCGCAGTGGATTTGGACTCTACGCGGCGTTTATGGTGATTATCGTGCTTGCCATGTTCTACATCACCGGAAAAATCAGCGCAGGCAGCAGTCCAAGTCAGCAGAAATTTGAAACCGCCGTAAAAGACGGCAAAGTGACATCCGCGCAGATTGTCCAGAACAAAGAAGTGCCGACCGGCTCCGTCGTGGTACAGGAGCAGGGCGGTGACAGTTATACGGTCAATGTGACCGACGTAAACGCAGCTATCAGCCTTCTGGAGGATGCTGATGTAACGTACACCGTGCAGAATGTCCAGAGAGACAGCATTTTCATGACATCCGTCCTGCCGGCCCTGCTGCTCGGCATGATCCTTCTTTTCGGCATGTCGATGATGAACCGCTCCATGGGCGGCGGTGGAGGCGGCGGAAACAAAATGATGAATTTTGGAAAAAGCAACGCCCATATGTCCACCGACAAAGACAAAAAAGTCCTGTTCCGCGATGTTGCGGGCTTAAAAGAGGAAAAAGAAGACCTTGTTGAGGTGGTCGATTTTCTGAAAGCACCGGAGAAATATACACAGGTCGGTGCGAGAATCCCGAAAGGAGTTCTTCTTGTGGGCCCTCCTGGAACCGGTAAAACCCTTCTGGCGAAAGCTGTTGCAGGAGAGGCAGGCGTGCCGTTCTTCAGCATTTCCGGATCGGATTTCGTGGAAATGTTCGTCGGCGTCGGCGCTTCCCGTGTCCGCGACCTGTTTGAGGAAGGAAAAAAACATGCGCCGTGCATCATCTTCATCGATGAGATCGACGCCGTGGCAAGACGAAGAGGCACCGGCATGGGCGGCGGCCACGATGAGAGAGAGCAGACCTTAAACCAGCTTCTCGTTGAGATGGATGGTTTCGGCGTCAATGAGGGCATCATCGTGATGGCAGCGACGAACCGTGTCGATATCCTGGATCCGGCGATTCTCCGTCCGGGCCGTTTTGACCGCCGCGTGGTTGTAGGACCGCCGGATGTCATGGGCCGTGAGGAAATCCTGAAAGTCCATGCAAAGAACAAACCGCTGGCCGAGGATGTGGATCTGAAACAGATCGCGCAGACGACCGCAGGCTTCACCGGCGCAGAGCTGGAGAACCTGCTGAACGAGGCAGCGATTATGGCGGCAAAGGACCGCAGAAGATTTGTGCGCCAGTCCGATATCAAGTCTGCTTTCATCAAAGTGGGCATCGGTGCGGAGAAGCGCAGTAAAGTCATTTCGGATAAAGAAAAACGGATCACCGCATACCATGAGACAGGCCATGCGATCCTGTTCCATATGCTGCCGGATATGGAGGCGGTCTATACGATCTCCATTATCCCGACAGGTCCTGGCGCAGCGGGCTACACGATGCCGCAGCCGGAGAACGATGATATGTTCCAGACGAGAGGCAAAATGATGCAGTACATCACCGTATGCCTCGGCGGCCGTGTGGCAGAGGAGCTGATCTTCGACGATATCACAACGGGCGCATCCCAGGATATCAAACAGGCGACGGCTACCGCGCGTTCCATGATTACGAAGTACGGTATGTCTGAGAACCTTGGTCTTGTCGCTTACGATTCCGACTCGGATGAGGTCTTCATCGGCCGCGACTGGGGCCATACGAAGAGCTACAGCGAGAATGTAGCCGCAGCCATCGACGAGGAAGTCCGCCAGATGATCGAGAAATGCCACGATCAGGCGAAACAGATTATTCTGGAGCATTCCTATGTGCTGCATGAGTGTGCAAAGCAGCTGATGGAAAAAGAGAAGCTGAGCCGTGCTGAATTCGAAGCCATTTTTGAGCAGGAAGCACAGATGACAGGAACAGCACCGGAAGTTTCTGGAGAAATCTGATATCTTTTTATTTGCAATAGAAAACCTGCAGAGAACAAAAAAAGTTTTTTGCAGGTTTTTTTCTGCGATTTTACGGGCGTTTGTGCAAATTAAAACAGAAAATCCGAAACGCCGGAAAAATTCATCGTTATTTTGAATAAGAATCAAATGAAAAAAAATCGCGATTTGTGCAGACTTTTCGAGGGACGTATGGTACTATAATAACTGTAAAAACCCCCCAATACATTATATAGTTTTTGCTACACCCCATAAGAGAAATACCTTCTCCAAAAGAGCCAGCGTACCCCGCTGGCTCTTTTACTGTATAAAAATCCAATAAACACAATCGTTACATGTGTTCAGAAAAAGGTTGTATTACATGGCGGTGTGGGGTAAAATATAAGGAATGAATGATTGAGAAAGACAGAGGCGTTAGTTCATGGATAAAACAAGAATGCAGCAGTATATGTCACGGATGCGGGCGATGTTCAACAAGCATGCGCTCTACAGCGATGAATCCCCGCAGTATCAGATTCCGTTTGAGCCGAACCCGGGCGACACGGTGAAGATCCGGTTCCGTACCCTGAAAAATAATGTAGATGCGGTTTATTTCATCAGCGGTTCCACCCGTGCACAGATGCAGGTCGGTTTGGTCCGGAACGGTTTTGATTATTACGAGATCGAGATTCCGGTCGGAAATGAGCCGATCCGCTATTTTTTTGAGATTCAGGCAGGCCGCGTGGTCTGTTATTACAACAAGCTCGGTGTCACAAGAGAGCTGCAGGAGATGTACTCTTTCGGCATTATCCCGGGCTTCCATACGCCGGACTGGGCGAAGGGCGCTGTCATGTATCAGATTTTTGTGGACCGCTTCTGCAACGGAGATCCGTCCAACGATGTGCTGACGGGAGAGTACAGCTACATCGGTGAGCAGGTCAACAAGGTGGATGACTGGAACCGCTTCCCGGAGCAGATGGATGTCCGCAATTTCTACGGCGGCGATCTGCAGGGCGTCATTGACAAGATGGATTATCTGCAGGATCTCGGTGTGCAGGTCATTTATCTGAATCCGGTGTTTGTTTCGCCGTCGAACCATAAGTATGATATTCAGGATTATGACTATATTGATCCGCATTTCGGAAAGATTGTCTCCGACGAAGGCGATCTGCTCTGGCCGGGCGACAAGGACAATACGCGGGCAACGCGGTATATTGACCGTGTGACGAACAGGGCGAATCTGGAGGCGAGCAATGAACTGTTTATCCACCTGGTGGAGGAGGCGCACAAGCGCGGCATGAAGGTGATTCTGGACGGCGTTTTCAACCACTGTGGTTCGTTTAACAAGTGGCTGGACCGCGAGCGGATTTACGAGGCCGGAAAGGGCTATGAGCCGGGCGCGTATGTGGCGCAGGACAGTCCGTATCACACGTTTTTTAAGTTTTATAATGAGCATAACTGGCCGTACAATGAGTTTTATGACGGCTGGTGGGGCCATGATACGCTGCCAAAGCTGAACTACGAGGGTTCGGAGAAGCTGATGGAGGATATTATGCGCATCGGCGCGAAGTGGGTTTCTCCGCCGTTTAATGCGGACGGCTGGCGGCTGGATGTGGCCGCTGACTTAGGACACAGCCCGGAGTTTAACCACAAGTTCTGGAAGGAGTTCCGGCGCGTTGTGAAGGAGGCGAATCCGGAGGCGATTATTCTGGCGGAGCACTACGGCGATGCGATGAGCTGGCTGCAGGGCGACGAGTGGGATACGGTGATGAACTATGATGCGTTTATGGAGCCGGTTTCCTGGTTTCTCACGGGTATGGAGAAGCACAGTGATGAGTTTAACCAGGGGCTTCTCGGAAACAGTGAGAGTTTTATCGGGGCGATGACGTATCATATGCCGGCGTTTTATGCGCCTTCGCTGTATACGGCGATGAATGAGCTGGATAATCATGATCATTCGCGGTTCCTCACGAGAACGAATCATCGTGTGGGGCGTGTGGCGAATGTTGGGCCGTATGCGGCTGCGGAGAATACGAATAAGGCGGTGCTGCGCGAGGCGGTTGTGATTCAGATGACGTGGCCGGGGGCGCCGACGCTGTATTATGGGGATGAGGCCGGCCAGGTTGGGTTTACGGATCCGGATAACCGGAGGACGTATCCCTGGGGACAGGAGGATCAGGAGCTGATCCGATTCTATAAAGAAATGATTGCGGTGCATCGGAGATTTCCGGTGCTGGCGATGGGATCGCTGAAATTTTTGTACCATGATTATAATGTGCTTTCTTATGGACGGTTTAATCAGGAGGAGCAGGTAATTGTGGTGATTAATAACCGAAATGAGAGGGTGCATGTGGAGATTCCGGTGTGGCTTACCGGGATTAACCGGAGTTCGGTGGCGAAGCTGACGCAGGTGTTTGCGACGGATGCGGTGGGATTTTCTTTGGAGGAGAAAGAAATCGAGGCACCGGCGGGCATACTGGAGATGGATTTGCTGCCGTTATCGGGAGTGGTACTGCATAGATGCGAGGAGTGACGGACGCCTCGCCGCCGCATCACGTAAGACTGAACGGGCGGCGGCGAGGCTGGTAGTGGGGACGGGAGGTTGAAAAATAGAAATGGAAAAAGAGCTCCGATTCGTATGAATCAGAGCTCTTAATCGTGCCGCAAACCGGGATCGAACCGGTACGGGTATCACTACCCACGGGATTTTAAGTCCCGGGCGTCTGCCAGTTCCGCCACTGCGGCATATGGACGGAGATGGATTCGAACCATCGAAGCAATTTGCAGCAGATTTACAGTCTGTCCCCTTTGGCCACTCGGGAATCCGTCCATGTATTTTGTTTTGTGTCAGAATGACTTCCGACATTGAATGATTATACTGGATGTGGAGGGAAAATGCAAGGGTTTTTTTGAAAAAATAGAAAAAAGTTGAAAGGGGGGAGCAGGTCGGGTATAATATCAAATATATGGGCTTCTATATTGAGTAAAAATGGAGGATATAGGGTAAGTATGATTAAGATTAAGGATTATGTCCGGGTGGGGTCGCTGGAGGAGGCGTATGAGCTGAATCAGAAGAGAAGCGCCTGTATCCTGGGTGGGATGCTCTGGACGAAGATGGGGCAGAGGCAGGTGCAGACGGCGATTGATTTGTCCGGGCTGGGACTGGATCAGATTGAAGAGTCCGAGGAGGAGTTTTCGATTGGATGTATGGTGACGCTGCGGCAGATGGAGGAGCATGAGGGGCTGAATGCTTATACCGACGGTGCGGCACGGGAGAGTGTGCGGAGTATTGTCGGGGTGCAGTTCCGGAATCTGGCTACGGTGGGAGGCAGTATTTTCGGCAGATTTGGATTTTCGGATGTGCTGACGCTGTTTCTGGCGCTGGATACGGAGGTGGAGCTGATTCATGCGGGACGGATGCCGCTGGCGGAGTTTGCCTGTTCAAAGAGAGACAGGGATGTGCTGGTAAGGCTGATTGTGAAGAAGCATGAGGGTGTTACGGTTTATCAGAGTCATCGAAATTCCAGAACGGATTTCCCGGTGCTGACGTGTGCGGTGCGGGTGGAAGACGGAAAAGGATGTGCGGTGCTTGGGGCAAGACCGGCAAAGGCGGCACGTGTAGAGCTTCCGGCGGAGCTGGCGGAAAAGCTGGCGGCTGGAAAGGCATCTGCGGAGGAGCTGAAGGCGGCGGCTTCGGAGATTTCTGATCAGTTTACATATGGCAGTAATATGCGCGGAAGTGCAGAGTATCGTCATCATCTGGGACGGGTGCTGCTGCGCAGATGTATGGAAGAAATTCAGAAGAAGGAGGAGCAGTGATGAAGATTTCGATGATCTTAAATGGAAAGAAGACGGAAGCGGAAATTGATGCAGACATGCTCCTGATCGATTTTGTGAGAAGCCAGGGATGCTGCAGTGTGAAGCGCGGCTGTGAGACGTCGAACTGCGGGCTGTGTACGGTTTTTCTGGAGGGAAAACCGGTGCTGTCGTGTTCGGTGCTTGCGGCGCGGGCGAATGGATGTAAGGTGGATACGCTGGAAGGCCTGCAGGAGGAAGCAGAAGAATTTGGTTCCTTTATTGCCGGGCAGGGCGCCGAGCAGTGCGGGTTCTGCAATCCGGGGATGATTATGAATGCGATTGCGCTGTTCCGGGAAAATCCGGATCCGAGTGAGGAAGAAATTAAAGAATATCTGGCGGGAAATCTCTGCCGCTGTTCCGGATATGAAGGACAGCTTCGGGGAATTTTGAATTTCCTTGCCTGGAAAAAGCAGCAGGGAGGTGCGTCATGAGCAGAGAAAATCATATCTATGAACCGGACTGGTCGGGAAGAACCGATCAGCTCTGCAGTGTGAATAAGCCGGTGATCAAAAAGGATGCCCTCGCGCTGGTAACCGGAAAGCCGGTTTATGTAGATGATCTGGCGCCGAAGGATTGTCTGATTGTCAAGGTACTGCGGAGTCCGCATGCCAATGCAATCGTAAAATCCGTGAAAAAGACGGCAGCAGAGCGTGTTCCGGGCATTGAGGCGATTTATACCTGGGAGGATGTGCCGAAACAGCGTTTTACAATGGCAGGACAGACCTACCCGGAACCAAGCCCGTATGACCGTCTGATCCTCGATCAGCATGTGCGCTACGTGGGAGATCCGGTGGCGATTATTGCCGGAAAAGATGAAAAATGCGTGGACCGTGCGCGGAAGCTCCTGAAAGTAGAGTACGAAGTGCTTCCGGCCATTCTGGATTTTCATCAGTCCAAGGATAATGAACTGCTGGTGCATCCGGAGGAAAGCTGGAAATCGCTCTGTCCGGTCGGTGCGGACAATCAGAGAAATCTCTGTGCAAGTGCGGAAGATCACAACGGAGATGTGGAAGCCGTGCTCGCAGAGTGCGATGAGGTCGTAGAGCATACGTATCATGTACGCGCAGCCCAGCAGGCGATGATGGAGACGTTCCGGACATACTGCTTTATGGATACCTACGGACGGCTGAATGTGCTGAGCTCGACCCAGATCGTTTACCATGCGCGCCGCATTCTGTCCAATGCACTCGGCATTCCGAAATCGAAGATCCGTGTTTCCAAGCCGAGAATCGGCGGCGGATTCGGAGCGAAGCAGACGGTGGTTGCCGAAATTTTCCCGGCGTTTGTAACCTGGAAAACCGGAAAACCGTCGAAAATGATCTTTACGAGAGAAGAGTCTCAGACAGCATCCACACCGCGCCATGAGATGGAAGTAACGATCCGCCTCGGTGCGATGAAGGACGGAAGAATCCGTGCGATCGATCTGTATACACTTTCCAACACGGGTGCATACGGCGAGCATGGACCGACAACGGTCGGCCTTTCCGGCCACAAATCGATTCCGATGTATGGATCTCTTGAGGCTTACCGGTTTGCGTATGATGTTGTGTATTCCAACGTAATGTCAGCCGGTGCTTACCGCGGATACGGTGCGACGCAGGGTATCTTTGCCGTAGAATCTGCTGTCAGTGAGATGGCAGCGCGTCTTGGCATCGATCCGATCCGGATCCGGGAGCAGAACATGGTCCGTGAGGGACAGTTCATGCCGGCTTACTATGGCGAAACGGCAAACAGCTGTGCGCTTGACCAGTGCGTGGAGCGTGCGAAAGAGATGATCGGCTGGGATGAGAAATATCCGTGCCGTGATATGGGAAATGGAAAGGTGCGCAGCGTCGGCATTGCGATGGCGATGCAGGGCTCCTGTATTTCCAATCTCGATGTCGGATCGGCAACGATCAAAGTCAACGACGACGGCGGCTATACGATGCTGATCGCAGCGGCCGATATGGGAACCGGCTGCGATACGATTCTGTCCCAGATGGCGGCAGAGTGTCTGGAGTGTGATGTGGATGACATTACCGTTGTCGGCGCAGATACCGATACGTCCCCGTATGACTCCGGTTCCTATGCATCGAGTACGACGTATATTACCGGAAAAGCGGTGGAAAAAGCCTGCATGACGCTTCGGAAACGAATCTGTGCCCTGGCGGCAGAGCGGATGAACGTGCCGGAAGATGAGACAGAATTTACCGGTACCGGCGTCGTGCATGAAAAGAGCGGAAGCAGCATGACGATGGAAGAAATCGCAACAGCGGCCATGTGCAATAACGGCATCGCGCTGGAAGCGACGGAAAGCAACTGCTCTCCGGTATCGCCGCCGCCTTATATGGCTGGTGCGGTCGAGATCGAGCTGGATAAAGAGACCGGCGAGGTCAGGATTCTCGATTATGCCGCCGTTGTCGACTGCGGAACCGTCATCAACCCGAACCTTGCGCGCGTACAGGTCGAGGGCGGTCTGGTGCAGGGCATCGGCATGACGCTGTTTGAAAATATCCAGTACACGGACAAGGGTCAGATGATCAATAATTCGTTTATGCAGTATAAAGTGCCGACCCGCCTCGATATGGGCAGGCTGCGCGTCGAGTTTCGGAGCAGCTACGAGCCGACCGGTCCGTTCGGTGCAAAATCGATCGGCGAGATCGTCATCAACACACCGGCTCCGGCGCTGGCACATGCAATCTACAATGCGACGGGTCTGTGGTTCCGCGAACTGCCGATCACGAGCGAGCAGATTGCAATGGGAATTGCGGAAAAAGAATGCGAGTAACGATACTTTATCTGGCAGCCGGGAACAGCAGACGGTTCGGGGAAAATAAGCTGCTCTATCCGCTGGATGGAAAGGCGGTGTACCGCCATCTGCTGGACCGGCTGGCCCAAATTGCCGGAAGGCATGAGAACTGGGAACTGCTGGTTGTGACGCAGTATGAAAGAATTCTGGAGGAGCTTGCGCCGCTGGTAAAAGCCGGGCGTCTGCAGACGATGTTTTCGCCGGACAGCGAAAAAGGAATTTCCTATACAATCCGCGCGGGAATCGAGGCGGCGGAGAAGCAAAATGCCGATGCCTGTGCGTGTTTTGTGGCGGATCAGCCATACCTGAAGGAAGAGACGGCGGAGCGCTTTCTGGAATCCATGGAGATGCAGAAGGCTCCACTTGGCTGCGTTTTCTGCGGCGGCGAGAGCGGCAATCCGGCGTGGTTCTCAAAACCTTATTTTTCAGAACTAAAAGAACTTTCCGGCGACCGCGGCGGAAAAAAGGTGCTGAAACGGCACTGGGAATCGGTAATTCCGTTCCGGGTCGACGCCGCGTGGGAATTAAAGGATCTGGACCGGAAAGAGGATCTCTGATGCAGAGATACCGGCGGCTGCCATGAATAAAATTTGAGACAGTGCGAAATTTGATGGATTTGGACTTGCATTTCCAGTGAGAAGTAAGTACAATGGGTATAATAAAAATTCGGGAGGCTTCAAAAAAATGCAGTTATTGGAAGACAGAATCCGCAAAGACGGAAAAGTACGCGAGGGAAATGTCCTGAAGGTGGACAGCTTTTTAAATCATCAGATGGACGTCAATCTGTTCCGGGAAATCGGAAAAGAGTTTCAGCGTCGTTTTGCGGGAGAGGAGATCACGAAAATCCTGACCATCGAGGCATCTGGAATCGGAATTGCCTGTGTTGTAGCTGAAATTTTTAATGTTCCGGTTGTGTTTGCAAAGAAAACACAGACCAAAAATATCGCCGGCGATGTTTATACCACAAAAGTAGAATCTTTCACCCATGGAAGAGTTTATGATATCATTGTTTCCAAAGAATTTCTGGGAAAAGGAGACAAAGTTCTCCTGATCGATGATTTCCTGGCAAACGGAAAAGCGCTGGAAGGACTGGCAACCCTGGTACAGGATTCCGGTGCAGAGCTCGTAGGAGCAGGCGTTGTCATCGAAAAAGGGTTCCAGATCGGAGGAAAACTGCTGCGTGACCGCGGCATTCATCTGGAATCTCTTGCCATCGTCGATGGTATGGATGATAAAACCGGGGAAATTACCTTCCGGAAACAGTAAGGAGGCGTCAAAATGGAAAATCTGATTGCAAGAATTGCCGTTCTTCTGGTTCTGGCGGCCGCAGGAATGGTGCTGGCCGACAGAAAAGAAAAAATTGATCTCAGTGTGTCACTGCTGCTGTTTCTGGCGGCAGTCAATGTGACCTCTTTTTTCAGCCTGAAAGATAACAGGATTGTAGTTGTTATGATTCTGACGGTATATTTTCTGTTGTATGCAGGCGCAAAAGAGCTGCTGCGGAGACGGGCAGAGAAAAAAAGAAAATGAATGCAAACCGAACATCCGGCTGCGAGCACCCATGCAAAAGTGCCGGTCGGATGTTTTTTGAATTTTCCTGTAAATTCAAAAAACATCCGGGCAGGATCGCGCTGCAGAGCGATATTGCAGAAGAACTCCATATGGAAGGGGATGCCGCAAGAATCCACCAGCTCGTTTCTCTTCTTGTGGATAACGCCGTTAAATACACTCCGGAGGGTGGAAAAATCCACATTTTCTGGCGAAAAAACGGCAAAAAAGCAGAATTTTCGGTGCAGAATACCTGCGATACCCTGCCGGAAGGTGATCTCAACCGCCTCTTTGACCGCTTCTACCGTGCGGATGCGTCGCGGGCCAGGGAAAGCGGCGGCTATGGAATCGGCCTTTTCGTGGCAGCTGCAATTGTAAAGGCACATAAGGGAAAAATCACCGCAGAGCGGACACGAGATGGCATCTGTTTTAAAGCAGTCTTTCCGGCAAAAGGATGAAAGAAACAAAATTCCGGAAAAATGACGGCAGGGTAGGAAAGGCAGACACACAAAAAAGCAGAAATCAAAAGCTTCCAAGAGAGAAAAAACAAAAGAAAACAAAAGAAAACAAAAGAAAACAAAAGAAAACAAAAGAAAACAAAAGGAGGAATATATGATGTTTGATTGTGGTTTACAAAACATTTTCCAGCTGAAAAGCGGACAGTCCCGTTCTATTAACTGGGAAAATCGGAATGGAGAAAAAGGAAAAGGCGGCATGGCATCCAGCGATCTTGGTCCGTCCAGAAAAGGTTCCCCGTGTATCCCGAAAATAGAAGCAGGAGAGACCGTAACACTTGGTGAGATCCAGGGAGAAGGCATCATTCAGCACATCTGGATCACCGTCACAGACCGTACCAGTGAACGTAACCGTTATGTTCTGCGAGATCTTGTTCTGCGCATGTACTGGGACGATGAAGAATTCCCATCCGTTGAATGCCCGCTTGGCGATTTCTTCTGCTGCGGCTTCGGTGTTTCCTACCAGGTAAACTCAGTCCCGATTGCTGTCAATCCGACCCGTGGTTTCAACAGCTATTTCCCGATGCCGTTCCGTAAAAACGCCCGTATCACGATTGAAAATCAGTGTGACGAGCCGATTCCGGCCTTCTTTTATCAGATCGACTATTGTCTGACGACGGTTCCGGAAGATGCTGCCTATTTCCATGCCCAGTGGCGTCGTCAGCGTATCACGGAAAAGGCAAAAGACTACGTTGTCCTCGACAACATCAAAGGGAAAGGCCAGTACGTTGGAACTTATCTTGCACTTACCAGCCTCGAACGCTACTGGTACGGAGAAGGTGAGATGAAATTCTACATCGATGGAGACAAGGATTATCCAACCATCTGCGGAACCGGAACAGAAGATTACTTCGGCGGTGCCTGGAGCTTTGCAACACAGCAAAATGGCCAAACCGTTGAAAATCAGTACTGCACTCCGTATCTTGGATATCCTTACTACTCTACCCACGATACCTTCCTTCATAATGATTACCACAATGATGATCAGATGCCACAGCGTAGCTTCTACCGCTGGCATCTTCTTGATCCCATCCTTTTTGAGAAGGATCTTAAGGTAACCCTGCAGCAGATTGGTGTCAGTCACGGAGGCCTCTTTGAACGTCAGGATGATGTCGCTACCACAGCTTACTGGTACCAGACGCATCCTCATGTACCATTCGCGCCACTCATGTCCAGAAAAGAGCGCTGGCCAAGATGATTTTTGACGCTTTTCCTATTTTATATGTTTCATGACTTTGCATATCGGCTACAAGAGTCCGTTCCGAACAAATCTGCTTCCAACGAATTTGTCCGGAAACGGCTCTTTCTTTTTTTATATGGTATTCGAAAAGCGATCCGGATTACAGAGGTCCGTCTTTTCACAAAGCTTTCACATTTTCCGTCCATTCTTTAAGGTTCCTTTAAAGTTTCCTCATTATACTTAAAAATGTAAAAAACATTTCCGGAAGTAAATCAAACGAAAGGATCAATCGATTATGATGCAAAGCCAACAGATTCCCATGACCTTCCAACGGTATGAAACAAAATACATGCTTTCCCCGATCATGGCCCGCAAGCTTCGCAAGAGCCTTCCGGGTCATCTGCAGATGGATGAATACGGCCTTGATACCATCTGCAGCCTCTATTATGATACCCCGGATCACCAGCTCATCCGCCGTTCGCTGGAAAAACCCGTCTACAAAGAAAAACTGCGACTCCGCAGTTATGGTCCGGCCAAAGAGACCAGCCCCATATACGTAGAACTAAAGAAAAAATATGAAGGAATCGTCTACAAACGCCGCGAGCGCATGATATTATCAGAAGCGGTTCCCTATCTTGCGGGAAAATCAGAACCGGGCTTCGACAGCCAGATTCTCCACGAAATCACCTGGTTTCGCAACTACTACCGGGGGCTTGCTCCCGCTATGTACATCGCCTACGACCGCATCGCCTGCTTCGGCACGGAAGACAGGAACTTTCGTGTCACCTTCGACACCAATATCCGATGGCGTACCGACAATCTGTGTCTTGACGGTCCAACGGAAGGAACCAGGCTTTTAGAACCAGACTGGTATCTCATGGAGGTGAAAACATCAGGTGCTATGCCCCTATGGTTCAGCAAAATTCTGGATGATCTTGCAATCTATCCGGCATCATTTTCTAAATACGGCGTTGCCTATCAGATTGAAAATCAGAAAGCATCAGAAGAAAAAGAAGAAGAAAAAGCTTTCATACCATTCACAGATATCCGGCAAACCGTATCAAAAACAGCATTCCGTTAGCTGAATCAGGTAAGTCCTCTGCGGCCATTGCGAAAAGCAAGAAGCAGTGGGTGGACTCACAGCTTGCGAAAAGCCTTTTTCAAACATAATCTGCTTCACAAAAAAAGAAAATGTAACTATTCAGAGCCATGCAAAATAGAAGAAAAATTGCGAATCATGCTTGCATGAATGAGCGGTTTTTCTGGAATTTCATATGGCGAGAAGCAACATCGCGATGTAGCGTAAGCGGAATCGAGATGGGGCTCTGAATAGACAAGAAAATAAAAAAATTCTGGGAGGAATTTGCTATGCTTAACACAATATTCAGTTCCGTTTTTACAGAAACAACCGCCGCCTTCACCTTTGGTCAGTTCCTTGCCTGCACAGCAGTGTCTCTGATTCTGGGACTGTTGATCGCTGCTGTTTACAGGTACAAAAGCGAATGCACCAAAAGCTTTGCTGTCACGCTTGTTCTGATGCCTGTGATCGTACAGATGGTGATCATGCTCGTCAATGGAAATCTTGGAACCGGAGTCCCTTGATTATACCAGTGTTTTTGACGATATCTTTGCCAGGTATCTGACCCGTTGCGAGCTTGTACAGGTAAAAACCACGAATATGGGAAGTTTTTTCAAGCTGGAGTATCGCATCGTATTCCACGAGGAAGGCGAAGAGAAAAACATGATTGACCAGCTCCGCTGCAGAAACGGAAACCTTGAAATCCTGTGCAGTCGTGCACTGACCGGAAGGGAGGAATTATAATGAATCGAAACAGAAATAAAAACAGAAAAAAAGAGACCGGCGCGGTCGTCAGTCTGTTTCTTGTATCATCGCTGGCCTTCGGCGGATGCGGCACAGCAGTGACATCTTCCAGCTCTGTAAATGCCGAATCTGCCCGTACAGAGTCAACCGGCGAAACATCTGCCGACAACGCGGATACCACATCAGAGAGCACAGATTCGGAAAATGCAATGGAAAGTGCTTCCGATATTAATTTTGACCTGGAACTGACCGAATCCACTATCGACACCGAATTCACAGACCGTGAGAAGAGCGGAAGCTATAAAGTATCAGAAGCCGTAAAAATTACACTTAATAAGACGACAGCTACCGTCTCCGGCAGCGGAGCCAAAGCAGACGGCAGCACAATTACCATCACAGAAGAAGGTGTTTACGTCGTAAGCGGAACACTTGAGGATGGCCAGATTATCGTAGACGCATCCGATTCCGACAAGGTTCAGATCGTACTCGATGGAGTCCATATCAACTGTGAGACGAATGCTGCCATCTACGTTCGCGAAGCGGACAAAGTTTTCATCACGCTTGCTGAAAACAGCAGCAACACACTTGGCGGTGGAAACGAGTACACTCAGATTGACGACAACACGGTAGACGGCGTTATCTTCTCCAAATCAGATCTTGTCTGCAACGGGACAGGAAGTCTGACCATCGAGGCAGACTACAAACACGGGATTGTATCCAAAGATGACCTTGTGATTACCGGCGGAACCTACAAAATCGCCGCTGCGGACAACGGGATCACAGCCAAAGATCAGCTTAAAATTCTGGATGGAAGCTTTGACATTGATGCTGCAAACAGTGCGGTCAAAGCGAAGAATACGGATGACATAGAGCTTGGAAATATCTATATTGCCGGTGGTGTTTTTACAGTTAAGGCAGAACAGGACGGATTCCATGCAACCGGCAGCATCGTTGTCGATGACGGAACCATCACCGTAAACTCCGGTGATGACGGTTTCCATGCGGAGCTCGACACCGTCATTCATGGCGGAACGATCCTTGTTGAAAAAAGCAACGAAGGCCTGGAAGGAAAACGCGTTGTGGTCAATGGTGGTGACATTACCGTAAATGCCAGCGACGATGGCATCAATGCCGCAAATTCCGGCGACGATGGCGCCAACGCCATAAATCCTGGCGCCAATGCTGCCGGCTCCGGTGACGATGACAGCAATGCCGCAAGCTCAAACGACGATAGCAGTGCTGTCGTAAACTCCGGTGATGATGGCAGCATATCCGGTGCGGCAGACGGAAAGGAACCTCCGCAAATGCCGCCTGATACAGAAAACGGCAGCGATATGCAGCCATCGCAGGACTTCGATCCGGGGAACGCTCCGTCTGACGGCGATGCTCCACAGATGATGCAGGGAGGCCCCGGCGGCGGGGGAAACTCTGAGCTTTATATTAAAATTACCGGCGGAACCCTGACCGTATCCGCCGATGGTGATGGGCTTGATTCCAACGGCGGTCTTCTCGTGACCGGCGGAACTACGATCGTGTACGGGCCGACCAGCGATGGTGACAGTGCCCTCGATTACGACGGAAGTGCAATTGTGACCGGTGGAACCTTAGCTGCTATCGGCAGTGCCGGCATGACGGAAAGCTTCGACGAAGCTTCCACCCAGCCCGTTATCACCTATTACTGTACGGAAACCCAGTCCGCTGCCACTACCATCACACTGACAGACAGCGATGGAAGTGCCCTCTTCACGGTCACACCCGAAAAAGTCTACGCCAGCATCGTTTTGACCTGCCCAGAAATGAAACTGGACGCCACGTATACTCTGGCTGCCGGTACCGACAACGAAGAGATCACCCTCACGGACATCATCACCACCGCCGGAACCCGGTCTGTTAAAACGATGAGCGATCCCGAAGGTGGAAAAATGCCAAATAACAGCGACAACAAAGGAACTCCGCCTTCAAAACCAAGCGACACGGCTGAGTGAACCGTTATAGTTCATTCAGCACCGGAACATTTGCTGTTCCGGTGCGTAAGAAAGTGATTCTACTCATGATTCTACCGTGGTTGTCTTCCTACTTCCAATTTGCCGTATTCTGTGCTAAAATAACCTCACAAGAAAAGAGGTAGAAAAATCATGTATGATAAACTGACCGAAAACGACATTAAAAAAATGCAGGAAGAAATCGACTACCGAAAACTGGTTGTCCGTCCAAAAGAACTCGAGGCTGTAAAAGAAGCCCGTGCCCAGGGCGATCTCAGCGAAAATTTTGAATACAAAGCTGCCAAACAGGACAAAAACCGCAACGAAAGCCGCATCCGCTATCTGGAAAAAATGATCAAAACCGCCCACGTTATTTCAGATACCTCAAAGGACGACGAAGTCGGCATCAACAATACCGTCCAGGTTTACATCGAAGAAGATGATGAGACAGAAACCTACAAACTTGTCACCACCGTTCGTGGTAATTCTCTCAAAGGATACGTCAGTATCGACTCGCCATTAGGAAAAGCCATTCTGGGCCATAAAGTCGGCGACCGCGTCACTGTAAAAGTAAGCGATGCCTATAGTTATGATCTCATCATCAAATCCATCGAAAACACTGCGGATACCGATGATGAACTCCGCAGCTATTAAAGGACAGAAAGAAAGGAAAATACCAGTCATGGAAAAAATTGCAAGCTTTACAATCGACCATATCAAACTTAAACCAGGAGTCTACGTTTCAAGAAAAGATCACATAGGTGACAGTGTCATCACAACCTTCGACCTGCGTATGACATCTCCAAACGATGAGCCTGTTATGAATACCGCTGAGGTCCACACCATCGAGCATCTTGGCGCAACGTTCCTTCGCAATCACGAAGAATGGAAAGATAAAACCGTATATTTCGGTCCAATGGGCTGCCGTACAGGATTTTACCTGCTGCTGGCCGGTGATTACAGCTCGAAAGATATCGTTTCACTCGTAATAGAAATGTATGAATTTATCCGCGATTTCAAGGGCGAAGTCCCGGGTGCATCCCCGAAAGACTGCGGAAACTATCTGGATATGAATCTGTCCATGGCAAACTACCTTGGCAAAAAATACCTGGATGAGGTTTTGTACGGAATTGATGAATCCCGTCTCGTCTATCCGGAATAAATTCTAAAAATGGTAACTATTCAGCGCCATGCAATTTCGCATGGCTCTGAATAGTTACAAAAAATGAAAGAAAACAGGGGGAAACAGAGTATGAGAACCATGGAAAACGAAAACCTGCGCGTGCAGATCAGCGATCACGGCGCAGAACTTAGCAGCATCTACGATAAAGCGGCTGACCGTGAGGCAGTCTGGATCGGCGATCCGGCCTTCTGGAACCGCCACGCACCGGTCCTGTTCCCGTTCGTCGGAAAAGTAAACGGCGGCTTCTACACCCATAAAGGAGTCAAATATCCGATGGGCCAGCACGGTTTCGCCCGCGACAACGAATTCGAGTGCATCGAAAACACCGAAAACAAAACAGTACACCGCCTGGTATCGACCGAAGAAACCAAAAAAGTCTACCCGTTCGATTTTGCCTTCACCGTAGCCCAGGAACTCTCCGGCAGAACCCTGACCATAACCTGGAAAGTAGAAAACACCGGTGATGATGACATGTACTTCTCCGTCGGCGGACATCCTGCATTCATGATTCCGGAACAGTATGACATCGTCTTCAACAAAGGCCTGGAAAACCACACCGAGACCGAACTCGAATACGTCCTGATCGACCCGGAAACAGCAGGCGTCGATGTCGCACATCCGAGAAAACTGAAACTTCAGGACGGCAGAATCCCGTACACCAGAACCCTTTTCGACGAGGACGCCCTGATCTTCGACAACACCCAGGTCGAGCGCGTCGGCGTAGAAGTTGATGGAAAACCGTATGTCACTCTCACCTGCAAAGGCTTCCCGAGCGTCGGCGTATGGTCCAAGCCAAAAGCAGATGCCCCGTTCGTGTGCCTCGAGCCATGGATCGGCCGCTGCGACAACGTCGGCTTTGACGGCGAATTAAAAGACAAATACGGCGAACAGCACCTGAAAGCCGGGGAAACCTTCCAGGCAGGCTACACCATCACCATCGGAGAATAAGGACCCGAAAAAAAGAAAAACCTCCGAAGTACAGCGAAAAGAACACGATTCCTGTACTTCAGGGGTTGAAATTTTACGGTTTCTTTACTATAATTAGCATCAAACCCAAAAAACGCATGTAGTTCATCATGCACAGAAGAAAAAACAGGAGGGAACGTTCTTGAAAAGAGAAACGGTTATCGTACTTGATTTTGGCGGTCAGTACAATCAGTTAATTGCAAGACGTGTACGTGAGTGCAACGTTTACTGTGAGATTTATTCTTACAAAACAGACATCGAAAAGATCAAAGAAATTCAGCCGAAAGGTATTATCTTCACCGGCGGCCCGAACAGCGCATATCTGCCGGATTCCCCGACTTATACAAAAGAAATTTTTGAACTTGGAATCCCGATCCTCGGCATCTGCTACGGATCACAGCTGATGATGCATCTGCTCGGCGGAAAAGTAGAAGTAGCACCGGTCAGAGAATATGGAAAAATTGAGGTAACCGTAGATACCAGTTCCGCACTGTTTGAGAACGTATCCGAAAAAACCATCTGCTGGATGAGCCACAACGACTACATCTCCAAAGCAGCTCCGGGATTCGAAATCATCGCCCATACGGATGACTGTCCGGTAGCAGCCGTTGCAAACGTAGAGAAAAACCTCTATGCAACCCAGTTCCATCCAGAAGTTCTGCACACCAAAGAAGGAAAGAAAATGCTTTCCAACTTTGTATACAATGTCTGCCACTGCGCCGGCGACTGGCACATGGACTCCTTCGTAGAAGAATCCATCAAAGCTATCCGCGAAAAAGTAGGCGACGGAAAAGTCCTCTGCGCACTGTCCGGCGGAGTCGATTCCTCCGTAGCAGCTGTTATGCTTTCCAAAGCAGTCGGAAACCAGCTGACCTGCGTATTCGTAGATCACGGCCTGCTGCGTAAAAACGAGGGCGATGAAGTAGAAGCAGTCTTCGGACCGGACGGCCCATACGACCTGAATTTCATCCGCGTCAACGCACAGGAGCGTTTCTATGCAAAATTAAAAGGCGTAGAAGAGCCGGAGAGAAAACGTAAAATCATCGGCGAAGAGTTCATCCGCGTATTCGAAGAAGAAGCAAAGAAAATTGGTGCTGTAGACTTCCTGGTACAGGGAACCATCTACCCAGACGTTGTAGAGAGCGGCGTCGGCGGAGAATCCACCGTCATCAAATCCCATCATAACGTCGGAGGACTGCCGGACTACGTAGATTTCAAAGAAATCATCGAGCCGCTGCGCAACCTCTTCAAAGACGAAGTAAGAAAAGCCGGCCTTGAGCTCGGCATCCCGGAATACCTCGTATTCCGTCAGCCATTCCCGGGCCCGGGACTTGGCATCCGTATCATCGGCGAAGTAACCGCCGAGAAAGTCAAAATGGTACAGGACGCCGACGCGATCTGGCGCGAAGAAATCGACAAAGCCGGAATCGCCCACGAAATCGGCCAGTACTTCGCAGCACTGACCAACATGCGTTCCGTTGGAGTCATGGGAGATGAAAGAACGTATGATTATGCCATTGCCCTCCGTGCCGTAACCACTACCGATTTCATGACAGCCGAAAGCGCAGAAATTCCGTGGGATGTCATCGGAAAAACAACGAGCAGAATTGTAAACGAAGTAAAACACATCAATCGCGTTATGTATGATTGCACAGGAAAACCACCGGCAACCATCGAGTTTGAATAATCCATACAATCATAAAAAACCAGTATTTATGCGGGCTTCAAACAAATTTGCTTAGTGATTGGCAACAAAATGGCAACATTTTGTGATTATTCAAGAGATAAAAATTTTATTTCATAACGTATATAAAGAAACCTTACTGATTTTCAGAAGTAAAAAACTGAATATCGGTAAGGTTTTTCTATTTTCTTCTTTTATTTTTCTTTTTTAGTCAATTCTTTTACGAGGTAATCACTCAGTTCCTGAGATGGTACCTTGGCACGTTTCTGGTAAGTATCCAGTTCTGGGTACTTATATCTCCATTTATCATATTCTTCCTTGCTGATTTCACCGTTTTCCAGCTTGTCAGCTTGTTCCATCCATGCACGAAGCATTTTATCGGCAGAGGAGCCGGGAGCAGATATGGAAGAGTCAAGGCAGAGATGAGGTTGTCCATCTACATTTTTTACCTTCAGACCATACATATCTTCCAGTGCAAATAGTGTATGCATCAGACCTATGTGAGTATCAATATCTGGAACTGTTAAGGCATGAGTATTGATATCAAAGATCTGAGACATTTGTTTTACAAGATCAATCTTAGGAACTCTGGCTTCAGATTCATACTGAGCCATGCGGACATCTGAGGTTTTCCCTTTGAATCCCAGTTGTTCTCCGAGTTGTTTTTGTGTCATGCCTATGCGGTTGCGAAAATATTTGATACGTTGTCCGATTGCCATTTTTGTTTGCCTCCTTATAGTGGTCATTCGTGTTGCCATAATTAATTGTGATAGAAAATAAAACAATTCTGTTTAGGTTCAGTATAGCATGAGCAATTTCGGATAGCAAGAAGAACTTAAACAAAAAAAATTTAATATTCACATAAAAATGCTTGACTTAAATTAAAATGTTTAGTATCATGCAAATGTAACAACTTAAACAAATTACGTTAAGACAGAGAGGAGAGATGCGATGTGACGAACAGAACTTTTATGACAGTAGAAGAAGTTGCAGCGGAACTGGGAGTTTCCAAGTCTTATGCTTATAAGATTGTCAAACAGCTAAATGAAGAATTACAGAAGCTGGGTTATCTTACGGTAGCTGGCAGAGTAAACACCAATTATTTCCGCAAAAAAGTATGTTACAGCGAAATGTAAGAGAAAGAGAGGAGAATTTGTATGAGTATTCATAAAGATAATGCCACTGGAAAGTGGCGAGTAGTCTATCGTTATACCGATTGGACAGGAGAAACGCACCAGTCATCAAAAAGAGGATTTCCTACAAAACGAGAAGCACAGATGTGGGAACGAGAGCTATTGCTGAAGAAAGAAGCCAAACTGGATATGACTTTCGAAAGCTTTTATGAGATTTATGTGGAGGATATGCAAAATCGAATTCGTGATAATACCTGGGGAACGAAAACAAATATTGCCAGAACTAAAATTCTTCCTTATTTCGGAAAGCGTAAAATAGGAGAAATTGAGCCCAGGGACATTATTGCATGGCAGAATGAACTGCTTGCGATCCGTCAGCCAAATGGAAAACCGTATTCTGCTTCTTATCTGCAGAAAATTCACAGTCAGTTAAGTGCTATTTTCAACCATGCAGTTAATTTTTACCATCTTCCATCTAATCCAGCGCAGAAAGCAGGAAATATGGGAAAAGAGGAGCACCGGGAAATGTTGTTCTGGACAAAAGAAGAATATCTGAAATTTGCAGATGCCATGATGGACAAGCCTGTTTCCTATTATGCGTTTGAAATGCTTTACTGGTGTGGGATTCGTATGGGCGAGTTATTAGCACTTACACCGGCAGATTTCAATTTTGAAACGCATACACTACGGATTAACAAGTCCTATCAGAGACTGCACCGGGAAGATGTGATTACACCACCAAAGACGTTAAAAAGTAATCGAACCATTAAGATGCCACAGTTTTTGTGTGATGAGATGCAGGATTATCTAAAAATGCTGTATGAGCCGAAAGAGGACGAACGGATTTTCACGATTTCCAAATCTTATCTGCATCATGAAATGAACAGAGGATCAAAAGTGTCTGGGGTGAAGCGAATCCGTGTGCATGATTTGAGACATTCCCATGTATCGTTATTGATCAATATGGGATTTACGGTATTGGCAATCGCAGACCGAATGGGACATGAGAGCATTGATATCACTTACCGATATGCGCATCTGTTTCCAAGTGAGCAGACACAGATGGCAGAACAGTTGGATATTGAAAGGATGGAAAAATTAAATGGAGAAAAATCTGGACAGTAAAGGAAGATGGAGAAACAAAATCGTAGCATTCCGGGTATCACCGGAAGAGGCAGAGCAGATTGATGCATGTGTCCGATTGTCAGGACTTAGCAAGCAGGACTATATCACAAAACGATTAACTGATCGGGAAATTGTGGTACAGGGAAATCCAAGAGTGTATAAAGCATTGCGAAATCAGATGGCAGAGATTTATGAAGAATTGAAACATCTGGAAAAATGCAGTGAGGAAAACGAAGAGTTGCTGAGTACCCTGAGATTGGTCGCAGAGACATTGTATGGATTGAAAGGGGAAAATGAATGACAGCAAAAGAAAAAATGACTGTTCCGATTGCATCTGTTGGCGCAGATGTGGAACAGCCATCAAGTAATAAATTAACCAACCAAAGTATAGCAGATTTGCCCGGTAAGGGCAATCTGCAAGCCACAAATAATGCGGAAAATACAGCAAAATCAGCAAATAAAAAGAATCCAGATGATCTGGAAACAGTTTCTATGATGGAATTATACGACACCGCATATCCACCAAAACTGCCGATTATAGATGGACTTCTGTATAACGGAACTTACCTGTTTGTTGGTTCGCCGAAAATTGGAAAATCATTCTTTATGGCACAGATCGGGTATCACATCAGTAAAGGACTTCCATTGTGGGGTTTTTCAGTCAGACAGGGAACGGTTCTGTATCTGGCATTGGAAGATGATTATGCAAGGTTGCAAAAGCGGTTATCACAGATGTTTGGAATGGAAGGCAGTGAAAACTTTTATTTTGCTACAAAGTCTAAATCATTAAATGCCGGATTGGAACAGCAGCTTGTGCAGTTTGTAACAAATCATAAAGACGCAAGGCTCATTATTATTGATACGCTTCAGAAAGTCCGGGAAGTCGGTGGAGATAAATTCAGCTACGCCAGTGACTATGAGATTGTGACGAAGCTGAAAGCATTCAGTGACCATTATGGAATTTGCTTTCTGGTGGTGCATCACACAAGAAAAATGGAATCCTCAGACAGTTTTGATATGATTTCCGGCACAAACGGACTGCTGGGAGCTGCGGATGGAGCATTCGTTATGCAGAAAGAAAAAAGGACAGATAACAAGGCAGTGCTGGAGGTGGCAGGTCGTGACCAGCAGGATCAGAAGCTGTGGCTGAATTTTAATCGGGAAAGCTGTGTCTGGGAGTTAACTAAGACAGAAACAGAACTCTGGAAAGAACCGGAAGATCCCTTGCTTGAAAAAATCAAAGAACTTGTAACAGAGATTACGCCAGAGTGGGCAGGAACAGCAACAGAGCTTGTGGAAGTATTGCAGGTGGAAATGCAGCCGAACGCATTATCACGAAAATTAAATGTCGGCCTGGAACGATTGATTCTGGAATATGGAATCCAGTATAAAGCGGAACGAGGACATGATGGAAGAAAGATCAGATTAGCCTTTGTTGGAAAACAAGCGTGACGATATGTGACGGTTGTGACGGTATTTTATATAACGTGTCGGTAGTGAAAATATCGTCACTATCGTCACGACCGTCACGGAAAGGAGAAACATGGAAAGAAAATCACAGGTACAGATACCAAAAGATTTATTACTGGCATTGTTCCAGTATCATTTTGCCGGGAATGAAGAATATCTGCCGGAGATAGAAAAAGCCTTGATGGAAAAATTAGACAGTATGGTAAAACGTCAGTTATATACAACATTCAAAACAGCACCAACCGAGGAAGAACGGGAAAGGGCAAGGCAGGAATATTTGAATAAGTGCGGAATGCATGAGGACTTTCGATGGTAAAGGTTCTGCTTGATTACCTTATGACAGGAGCGTGGCACGCACCTGTAGATAGCAGACAAGGAGAAAGCGGGTAATGTGTACGACCGGGAGTTGGCTGGCGAAGTAAAGAAGTTTTCAAAAGGGAGCCCTGATTCAGGGCGTCCTTGCGGAAATGACAAATGAAGGGAGAATGGCACAATGAGAGAAGGAAGATTAGGTTACAACAGTTATAACAAAAGATATGGTTTATTATCATCAGACTTATGGATTGATACGGGATTTCACTGTGGAGAATGCCTGGAAGTATTAGTAGATGATCAGTGGGTAAAAACCAGAATGGAAATGAATCCGGCGAGAGAATGGTATCTGGTTGGGACACCGTATTGTGGAGATTTGGAGTATGTGCGGGCAAGGATACCGGAATAAAGCAGACAGGAAGAGTAATAGCCGATTTGTTGTTAGTGATAAAAAATAAGCCCGGATACGGGCGGAAAAAGAGGGCGGATACGCCCAAAAGGAAAAGCTAAATCCTAGTTATGGCAGAGGCAGGTAGTAACTCACAAAGCCCTCGGCGTTTGAGAGCGAAATACACCCATCGCACAAATCAAAGATTTGTACTCAGGGTATTTCGCCCTGCCGGGAGCTATTGTAGCCGGAAACGGCAGTTGGTTCGTAAACGGATGCCGATGCATCTACTCACAAATAATATGGCAGAATTTACTTTGCCGAAAATAAGGAGGGAGTGCCTATCGGAAGAAATTCATTTATTCAAATGACAAAACTAAGCAATGTAAAAGGCAGGATCAGTTATATATCCAGTCATGCAAAACAGGAAAATCTCTATGCAGTTTATGAAACCACAGAAAGAAAATTCTGGCGGGAACTTGCAAAATGTAATCAGGAAGAATTTGTAAAAAGCGGGACGGATGGCAAATGCATTGAGGCAAGAGAATTGATTATTGCTTTACCAGAAAGTTTCACAGAATATCAGCCGGACAGACTGCTACAGCTTTTTACAAATCATTTTAAGCAGAATTATGGAACAGAGTGTATTGCTGCTTTGCATCACAATAAAAGAAAGACCAATTATCACATTCATCTGATATTTGCAGAACGGAAGCTATTGGATGAGCCAATCGTTAAGACTGCCAGTAGAAATATGTTTTATGATGAAAAAGGGAAACATGTCCGAACCAAGAAAGAGATACTGGGGGAAGATGGTGAGATACGAGAAGGTTGCCGTATTGTGAAAAAAGGAGAGGTTTATGAGAAGAAGCTGTTTACAGCGAAAGATGAACGATTTAAGAGTAATTCATTTTTGGAAGAGATAAAGCATTCTTATACAGACTTAATTAATATTTATGTGCAGGACGAGAAACAGAAACTACAGGTATTTGAGCGTGGCAGTGTTTATCTTGCAACAAAGAAAATCGGAAAAAATAATCCGAAGGCACAGGAAATAGAAGCAGATAACCAAAAACGCCGGGAATGGAACAGAGCTGTTGATATGGCATTGATTAGTGGAGTGCCAGAACCGAAGATAATGGAAGTGAAGCGGAAAGAAATCACGGAGCCGATCAGGAAATCAATTGCTCGGCGGGGAAACAGACCACGATTATTTTCCAGAGTTGTAACAGTGGCGGTCGAGGCATTGGAGTTTTTGATAGCAAGTGTGCTGTTTAAGAAACCCAGGGAAGTGCCAAAACAGACAGAGCAAACGGAAGCAGAACACCCAGAGCATGTTGCTGAAAATAGCATGGCAGCAGTCAGGACAACAAAGGAAGAAACGGCAGAACCGGAACAACCTAAAATGACGAGGCTTGCATCAAAGTATCCGAAACTATTTAAAGTGAATAAAGAACTAGAAGAACAAAATAGTGCAATTCAGAAGAAACAAAAACAGCTTTCTGCAAAAAAGAAAGAACTGTCAGAGGTAAAGGGATGGTTTAAAGGAAGAAAGAAAAAAGAATTGCAGAATGAAATTGATGAATTGAAAAGTCAGATTAGAGATATGAAAGATTATCTTACAAGGATTGTGCAGAAAATCGGATATAGAAGTGTACAGGAATTTTTAAAAGATTTTAAGGCCTCTCAAACTGAGTATAGCCAGTATCGAACTGCAATAGAAAAATGGAAGAAAGAAACGGGTAAAGAGCCAGTAGCACATGGTATTAGGGCGAAACTGGCAGAAAAGAAACAAGAAATACAGAATGAACAGAAAAATAAACAGCATACCCGTAGTCAGAACAAAGATCGGGGAGCAAGATAGGAGGACAATCATGGAGAAACACATTATGGGAGAAAATGGAATCAGTTATACTTTAGGAGAGGATGGTCTGTATTATCCAGACCTGTACCTCCAGGAAGAGACAGAGTATCCGATTGGAAAGTATGGAATGTTGAGAAAATCATACTTGAAAGAGCATCGGAAAGGATTATATCTGGAACTGATACTTGCTGGGAAGTTAAATGAGCATCTGCATCAGATTGATGGGGATTGCAATCAGATGATGGACAGACTGGTAGAGCAGATGAAAGAAGCGTATAGAGTGACGGAAGAACTGAAGATGCAAGATCAGATGGCATGGGTTGGGAAAATGAATAATATTCGGGCTTGTGCGGAGGAGATTGTGTTAAAAAAGATTGTTTATGCGTAGAGTGTAGGGTGGCTTTTTAGCTGCCCTTTATGGTTTTAATTTACAGAAAAAACAGAACGTATGTTTGCAAAAGAGCGTTGAAAAAGGTAGTAAGTTATTGTATAATAAGAAGAAATAGAAGGCTTGTAGGTAGGTGGAATATGCTAGAAAAAATTATAGAACTTACAAACGAATATATAGAGAGTATGCCGAAAAAAGAACGTAAAAAATACGGACAGTTTTTTACCAGTATGGAAACTGCTCGTTTTATGTCTGGATTATATAACTTCGATGAGAAAACAGGTAAAGTAAGTGTGCTTGATGCAGGGGCTGGCTCAGGTATATTATCATGTGCCTTTATTGAGCGATTGGAAACAATAGATTCTATTCAGGAGATTGAACTTACCTGTTATGAGAACGATGAAAATGTATTGCCATTGTTGAAACGTAATCTGGAATATTGTAAAGAAGAGACAAAGAAAAAACTTACAGTTAATATCGTTGAAGATAACTATATTCTGAGTCAGTATCTGGATTTTAATCATATGTTGGGAGGAAATGCGGAGCCTAAGAAATATGATTTTGTGATTGGAAATCCGCCGTATATGAAAATTCCGAAAGATGCGCCAGAAGCAACAGCGATGCCAGAGGTATGTTATGGTGCGCCGAATTTGTATTTTATTTTTGCATCTATGGGATTATTTAATTTATGTGAAAATGGAGAGATGGTTTACATCATTCCGAGATCATGGACATCAGGAGCGTATTTTAAACGTTTCCGGGAATATTTTCTGACAGAAGGAAAATTGGAACATATTCATCTTTTTGTCAGCAGAAATAAAGTTTTTGACAAGGAAAGTGTGTTACAGGAAACAATTATTATTAAAGTAAGAAAGATGAGTGAAAAGCCAGAAACAGTTACAATTACATCATCGAAATCAAATAGTGATTTTGGAGAGCTGACATCATTGACAGTTCCATATGATTTGGTTGTAGCAGGATCAGACTATTATGTTTATCTTGTAACAGATGAAAATGAAGTGGAAGTATTAAAGAAGTTGCATAAATTTGATAAGACGCTTCCGGCAATAGGTGTAAAAATGAAAACCGGATTGACCGTAGATTTTCGTAATCGTGAGATTTTGAGGGATGAAGCGGAAGAAGGGGCGATACCTTTATTTTATTCGCAACATATAAAGCAAGGAAAGGTAGAATTTCCAATCCAGAAAGAACATGAATATGTAGTGACGGAACAAAAAGGATTGATGCAAGATAACAAAAACTATCTATTTGTAAAGCGCTTTACAGCAAAGGAAGAACCTCGAAGGTTACAGTGTGGAGTATATTTAGCCAAAAGATTTCCGCAGTACCAAAAGATAAGTACACAGAATAAAATTAATTTTGTGGACGGTGTATTAACGGAAATGTCAGAATGTCTGGTGTATGGGTTGTATGTATTATTTAACTCTACACTTTATGATGAATATTATCGTATTTTAAATGGATCTACACAGGTTAATTCAACAGAGATTAATGCAATGCCTGTGCCAGATTTAGAGGATATTCAGGAAATGGGAAGAAAAGTGCTTAAAAGTAAGGATTATTCAGAGGCAAATTGCAATTTGATATTGGAGGGATACTGTGGATAAGAAAATAGAAGAAACAAGAGAATTTCTGCAAATAATAGGTATGCCCAAAGCACAGCAAGCGGATATATGTTGCTATGTTATTTTGGCAATGGCAGGCATAAAACCAGATATGTCATGGAGTGAAGCAACAAATGAATGGATTCGAATTCATGACATTATTCAGTTTGTTAACACATTTTATGGCACGAGCTATGCGGAAAACAGCAGAGAAACGTTTAGAAAGCAGGCTCTGCACAGATTCCGGACAGCCGCTTTGGTAGAGGATAATGGAAAAGCAACCAACAGTCCGAACTATCGGTACAGATTGACGGAGGAAACTGTACAAATACTGAGAACGATGGAAACACCAGCATGGAAAGAATCTATAAAGCGGTTTCTTTGTTACCATGAAAAGTTAATTGATTTGTACGCTTCCAAAAAGAAGATGACAATGATGCCGGTAAATATAAATGGTGAGAACTTTAAATTTTCAGCAGGTAAGCATAATGAGTTGCAAAAAGCCATTATCGAGGAATTTGCACCAAGATTTGCACCAAATTCGGAGTGCTTGTACGTTGGCGATACAATAGAAAAAGATCTGGTAAAGAATGTAGAAAAATTAAAAGAACTGGGATTTGAAATTACGCTACATGATAAGATGCCAGATGTAGTGCTATATCGTAAGGACAAGAATTGGATTTATTTTGTTGAGTCGGTAACATCCGTAGGACCGATGGATCCGAAACGTATATTGGAAATCACAGAGATGACAAAAGATGTTACGGCAGGAAAAATATTTATAACAGCATTTCTGGATTTTAAGACATATAAGCGGTTCGCAGAGGGGCTTGCGTGGGAAACAGAGGTTTGGATTGCTGAAATGCCGGAGCATATGATACATCTGAATGGTGATAGATTCATGGGACCAAGGTAGTAATATTTTAATAGAATAGATGGAATAAATTAAATATATGCAGATTGTAAGAGATTTCTATGAATTAATGACAAAGTAATTTCTTGATTTAGGAAAGGAAAGGTGCTTGATTTGGGAAGAAAAGTTTTTGTTTCTTATAAATATAAAGATTCGAATGTTAAGGCAATATCAGGAGTAATGCAACCAACTTGGCCATGCGATTATGTGGATTATATTAAAAATAAGATTTTATCTGGTGATGATGTGTATAAAGGAGAAAAAAGTGATGAAGACATTTCTTCTTGGAGTGAAACGGCTATCTGGGAGCATTTAAAGAGTAAAATTTATGATAGTACAATTACAATTGTTTTAATATCACCAAATATGAAGGAAGTAAATAAGTGGCAACGTTCTCAATGGATTCCATGGGAGATTAGTTTTTCTGTTAGAGAAACTACAAGAAATAATCGAACAAGTCATAGAAATGCTTTGCTTGCTGTTATTCTTCCGGATAAAAGTGGCTCATATGGATATTATGACAAAAGCAAGCTTTTTCCGATTTTACGGGATAATATTGACAATGGATATACATATGTAGTTACATGGGAAGATTTTTTAAAATACTCACAATTAGACATGGATATGGCATTTAGATATAAAGAACAAACAGCTTTGTATAAGATTGTAAAATCAGTATGATTAGATAATAGGGTAATAGAAATTTTAAAGACATGGCTCAACAATGGGAAAGATGAAAAGAAAGTGCAACAAGACATGTTGTGATTACGGAAAAAAGATAAGAAAACCAATACACGTAGTTGGTGAGATTATGCCAAGGGGATTTACAGATGAATATTTTGTAGAGACTTTTAAATGGTTATATCCAAACATCTGGGATGATTTAGATAAGCAATATAGATATTGGAACAATATTGGACAGAAATTTGATAATCCGTGCAAATTTGTTTTAAATGCATCTAAATTTTGTAGAAAAGAATTAAGAAATATATCAAGTGAAGATTCGATGGATATAAATCAAGTTGAGAAGAAAAAATATGATATTCATGAAAAAAATTTGCGAAAGCTAGAAAAGCGACAAGAGAAAGTTGAGAGGAATTTGCATTATATTCAGGAAATAGAACCTGTTTTTGCAGAAGCATTTATCCGGGAATATTTTAAAACCCATGATTTACATGAACGTTTAGAGATAATAAGAGAGTTGTCAAAATTTAAATCAGATAAAATTATTAGTTTTTTCTATAAGGTAAATGCATGTACTAGGAATTTTTCATTGAAAAAAGAAGCGATGCGGTATATACAAGGTCTTGATTTGCCGTTTTATTTAAGAGGAAAAAAGCAAGGCAAGAAAAGTTTTATTGATAATGAAATAGTATGTAATGAAAGTAGTCCAGAAATTTTAATGAAACGATTACGAATTGATAGATTGGAGAGATTAAAAAAGTTTGATATGTTTATTTCGCATAATTCTTTAAATGAAGAAGATGTAGCCCAATTTTATAAAGCTCTTAATAATAGAGGAATGGTAGCATACGTAGATTGGGTTAATGACAAATTTGATTTAAAAAGGCAATGGTGTAATGCTACTACAGCAGAAATAATAAAAGAGCGTATTAAACAGAGTCGTTTTTTTGTTATATACGCAACAGAAGATGTTTTGCAATCGCAGTGGTGTTCATGGGAAATAGGATATGCTGAGGCATTAGGAAAGAAGATATGCATTTATTTAAAAGGAATAGAATTGAAGAATCTTCCTCAATTTTGCTGGTCATATCCAATATTAAATATTTCTAAAAATGTGGTTATAACTAAAGAAGAAAAAGAGATTGAATTAAAACAATGGATTGAGGAAAAATAGAAATGGAAAATAAATTGAAACATCTCGAAATGATTCAAGGAATAATTAATAGAATGGCTTCGAATTCATTTGCATTAAAAGGTTGGTCAGTAACACTTGTAGCTGGGATTTTTGCTTTATCAAGCAAAGACGCTAATGAAATATATTTTTTAATAGCGTATATTCCCATTATTGTATTTTGGTTTTTGGATGCTTATTATTTGTTACAAGAAAGGCTTTTTCGCTCTTTATATGGAAAAGTAAGAAGACTATCGGAAGAGAAAATAGATTTTGATATGAATATAGCGAAAAATGAATTCAAATCAGAAAAAAACACATTTTGTGCATGTATGATTTCTGTTACAGAAGCAGGTTTTTATATTCCTTTATCTATTGTTACTACGGCAGTAATTATCCTAACACATACAGTATGATAATAGAAGAATTTTGTGAAATATAAAGTACGTTAGATGCTAGATAAATAGTTTGTAAATCCGTAAGGAGAAGGTGTAATGAGAGTATTTATTATTAGTCCTCAACTGACAATGAAAAACACTTTTTATGCAGATGAATTCAACAAAGAGATGGTTAAACAATTAAGGGATTATGGTGTCGAGCTTTATGAAATTAATAATAAGAGTATAGCAAGATGTAAATTGCAAATTGCCGAAGATTCGATAATAATTGTTTATAATGAACATGAATTGGAATATGAGATATTTGGCGAAGTACAAGAGTTATTAAAAAAGGCAATTGAGAAAAATGCACAGATATGGCCTGTTGCAATTGATAAAAAAGCCAGAATACCTATTGGAGTAATATCGGATAAACAGAGTTATGATGTATGGGAACAACTTCGGTGTAGAGATTTAGATGAACAATATATTGCCATTATCGCTAAAATTTTTGCAAGAAAGATTATTGCAAGAGTTTTTCCAACTTGCTATTGCGAGGAAAGTGAAATATTTTTAAGCCATAGAAGAATAGATGGTGAAGATATTACCGCAAAAATTTATGATAAAATGCTTGTTCAGGCTAAGGAGCTAACTCCGTTTAGAGATGTTGTAAATGTTAAGGTTGGAGATGCAGCACAGGAAGTAATTGATGAAAGAATGGAAAATAGTGACGTATTTATTTTTATTCATACTGCAAGATCAGCTGAGTCGGATTGGATATTAAAGGAATTAAGATTTGCGTTGCTAAGGCAAATTCCTGTTTTATGGGTTCAAATTGATAATGCTGATGTAAATATATTGAAGATTAAGCCTTCTGATCAACCACATCTGAAATATACAACTGAAGATTTTTTTGATGAAGAAAAGCTTATAAAGATTGTTGATACAATGCTTCAAACAGCTTTTGAATTGATTATGGATAGATCAAATCAAATATTAGGATACGTCGACTTATTAGAAGATTTATTTGGAGATAAACAGGAAGTTGTAGATAAGGAAAAAATGATTTATCATATTTCAGTAGAAAGAAAAGGATATCATTATCCGCAGCGTAACATCGAGCAATATTATCAGATGTTTGGACGTACCCCAACTTTGATGGATGCTCAAAAGCTGAATATGGAATTGAACGATACTACAGCGGATTCAATAGCTATTTTAACTAACAGAATTGTATCACAATCAATACGGAACAATGTGGTTTTTGATGGTATACAGGATTTTTATTATCATTGGAATCAATATATGGCAGAAACGCAGAAAGGAATCAAAACTATGGAAATTGTTATTTCAGGTGCATTTCCGGATTCGGATGAGATATTCAAGCAGAGCTTGACAGATGCATTGATTTTATTTGCAAAAGCTATTATAAGTAATGGATATGAATTGACTTTTGGGGCACATCCAACTTTTCAGGAACTTTTTTATGAAATTGCAAAGGAGATATCACCTCAAAATTATAAAGAAAAAGTGAACATGTATATTTCAGAATGGTTTTTATCAAATGATTCAGAAAAAGAAGCAGAATATGTAGATAAGTTTAATTTATTTAAAGTAGATAAAAAAGAAAATTTGAATCAAAGTTTATATGAAATGCGAAGGAGGATGATACAAAGAAAAGAAGTAAAAGCATTAGTTTGTTTAGGGGGGAAAGTAAAAGAAAATAAAAAGGAAGAAGGAATACGTGAAGAGATTGAATTAGCACAAAAAATGAACATACCAGTTTTTGTTGTTGGAAGTGTAGGGGGCTGTTCTAGTGAAGTAGCATTAGAATATAAAAACATTGGTTGGCGTGGCCTTAATAATGCTTCGTTGGAATTAAACCAAAAATTTTTGGATGGAATTGATTATTTCAGCATGGCACAAGATATGATAAAGCATATATCTTCTGATGAATAGTAGAGATAAAAGAGGTACAAATAATGGCACATAAAACGTTTATTTCATATAAATATAGTGAAGCACAGAAATTAAGAAATGATATAATTGATGCACTTGGAGAGGATGCTACATACTATAAAGGTGAAACAAGTGAATCACCAGATTTGACGGATACATCGACTGAAAATATTAAAAAGAATCTGAAAGATATGATGTATGATACTTCTGTTACAATTGTGATTTTATCACCCAACATGAAAGAGAGTAAATGGATTGACTGGGAGATTGAATATTGTTTGAAAGATATAACGCGTAAAGATAGAACTTCACATACAAATGGAGTTGTAGCTGTTATTATGAAAGTGGATAATAGTTATGAGTGGTTCAAAAAAAGTGGAACAAATTGTCATGGCTCTTCGACGGTATCATATGAATTAGATAAAGTGTTCGACATTATTTCACAGAATCATTTTAATTCAAATCCGGAACAATGGCATTGTGATAAATGTAAAACATATGATTGGTTAAATGGTTCATATATTACTTTTGTTGAAGAAGAAACATTTTTGGATGATCCGGAAAAATATATCAATAATGCGTATGATAAAAGTGAGAATGATGCGAGTGGATATGATCTTGTAAAACAAAGATAAATATGCACTGTTCTCAAATTGAATGTTGTCAAACTTATCTGCACCAGTTATAATGAAGTGGCAACAAATTGGCAACAGAAAATCAGCGAGCCAAAATAATATATGTAACAGAAATAAAATAACGGCAAAAAAGACATAAAACTTAAACAAATATATTTAAGAATATCTTTGGACTTGCCGAGTTTGAATAATTTTCAAAAGCTCGCAAAGCCTAGTAAAATGGGCATTTGCGAG